>Ga0308160_10004684_pt1 | contig 14521 bp, 15 predicted proteins | sample PhyFR1_FD_201036 | JGI IMG/M metagenome (GOLD analysis project Ga0308160, IMG submission 201036) | Phyllosphere microbial communities from UC Gill Tract Community Farm, Albany, California, United States - DLSLF.R1 | ecosystem: Host-associated > Plants > Phyllosphere > Unclassified | place: USA...
GCTGGCGGTCAACGAAGACCTGTCGCGCTACGTATTGTAATCAGCAAGGTATCGAAGGAAAGGAAGCGGCAATGGCGAATAAAGCACTGGCAACCCGACAAAAGATGCGTCTGCGCGCCACGCCGGCGCCGCTTCCGGCCCTGAAACCGCGCAACCCGTTCGCGGGTTTCGCCAAGGCGCGTGCGGCCGGGCCGCATGCCAAGCCCGAGGCCAGCGAACGGCTGGCCGCCAAGCGGGCGCTGAAGAAGGCCAAGCTGGAACCCGAGGACGAATAAGGTCGCAAGCGACATCCTTTGCGGCGCCACTAGACGTGCCTTTAGGCAATGTTTTTCGTCTTGAACTGACCTCCCATCTTCTGTACATTCGATGACTTGGAGTAATCCCACCAAGTCATGAATGCACAAATCCCATGAGCTCCCCCGACATGCTGCTGGATGTGCTGCGCGCCGAACTGCGTGCCGCGGGCATCACTTATAAAACCCTGGCCGAGCGTATCGCGATGAGCGAGTCCAGCATCAAACGCATGTTCGGCCAGAAGGACATGACGCTGTCGCGCCTGGCGCAGATCTGCCAGGCGGCCGGCATCGCCATGGAAGACGTGCTGCGCCGTGCGGCCGATGCCCGGCCCCAGGCCGACACGCTGACCCTGGTGCAGGAAAACGCGCTGATCGCCAATCCGCGCCTGCTGCTGGTGGCGATTTGCTGCCTTGGCCACTGGAGCCTGGAGCAAGTCGTCGAAACCTACCGTTTGACGCAAGCCGAATGCATCGGCTTGCTGGTGGAACTCGACCGTCTCGGCGTGATCGAACTGAAACCGCTGAACCGCTACAGCCTGCGCGTCTCGAATGCTTTCCGCTGGTTGCCGGATGGTCCGGTGCAACGCTTTTTCCGTGACAACGTCGTCGGCGATTATTTCAACGGCCGCTTCGATGGCCCCGGCGAAACGCTGATGTGCCTGCCGGCGCGGCTGTCGCTGGCGAGCGCGGGCGAACTGGCCGAACGCATTCACCAACTGGCCGGCGAACTGGCGCGCATGCACCGCAACGACCGCCGGCTCCCGCCGCAGGAGCGCGATGGCTTTACGTTGCTGGTGGGATTCAGGTCGTGGGAATTTGCGGCGTTCACGGCCTTGCGGCGCTGAGGCTTACTGGGTGGCGGTCGGGACCTGGCCCGGGCTTGCCGCCCCCCGCGTCGGCGGCGCCATCTGCACTGGCGCCGAGGGTGCGTTGTTCTGGGCCGGGGCCTGACCCGACGGGCCGATCTGGCCGCTACCCGGCATTTGCGAGGACACGGCGCCCGGCGACATCGGCGGCTCGGGCTGCGGGTTGTCGACCGGGGCTGCGCCGGGTGGAATCGCCGCGCCGAGTGCCGGTCCGGCATCGCCGGCCGGGGTTTGCGGTCCCTGCGGCGCCATCATCCCATTGTTGACGCCCTGGTTGGCGCCCCCTGCAGCGCCCCCCGCGCCGATCGGCGCCACCGACTTGGTATCGGCGGGCAAATCGATACGCTTCATCACGCCGCCATCGGACAGCATCACATAGCGCGGATAGACTTCGGCCAGCTTGATGCCCGACGACAGTTCTTTACCTACCCGCAAGGCTTTCGGCGGCGCCCCGTCGGCGACGATGATCGCCACGCTGTCGCGCCCGGCGTAGACGATGCCGGTCAATTGGTAATTGGTGGCGGTGGCCACCGCCACCTGCCCGCCGAACAAACCGGCGGCGGCATTGATGTCCGGATTCGGCGGCGCGCTGTGCGGCACCGCTGCCAGCGGACGCTGCGGCGGCTGGTAGAGCTGCAGGATCCAGTAGGCGAGCGAAGCCGCCAGCAGGATCAGGCCGGCCAGGCTCAGAATTAAGGGCAAGCGCTTGTTCATCTATTTCCTTGTCACCGCACCAACTGGTTGATTTCAATAATCGGCATCAGCACCGCCAGCACGATCAGCAGCACGACCAGGCCCATGGCCAGGATCAGCACCGGTTCGAGCAGGCCGGCGATGGTCAGCGTGCGCCGCTCGAGGTCGGCCTGCTGCGAATTCGAGGCGCGCTCGAGCATGGCCGGCAGTTCGCCGGTGATCTCGCCGGCGCGGATCATGTGGACCAGCATCGGCGGGAACAGCTTTTGCGCCGACAGCGCGCGTGCCAGGCTGACGCCTTCGCGCACGCTGGCGGTCGCCGATTCCACCAGTTCCTTCATGGCCACGTTCGACAGCGTGTCGCGGCTGGTTTCCAGGGCGCGCAGGATCGGCACGCCGGAGCCGGTGGTGATGGCCAGCGTGCTGGCGAATCGCGTCGTGTTCAGGCTGCGTTCGAACTTGCCGTACACCGGTGCCGTCAGCAGCCAGGTATGCCAGCGCCGCTTGAGCACCGGGTTTTGCAGGGCCCGGCGCCAGCTGAACCAGGCCGCGATGACGATCAATGCGACGTAGATGCCATAAGCGCGCGTAAAGTTCGATACGCCCAGCATGATCACGGTCAGTACCGGCAGCTTTTGCTTGGTGTTGGCGAACACCGAGACGATCTGCGGCACCACATAGGTCAGCAGGAAGATGACGATGGCGAACGCGACCACGGTGACGATGGCCGGATAGGTAAACGCCAGGCGTACCCGCTGTACCAGCGCGTTGCGGCGTTCGATGTAATCTGCCAGGCGCGAGAGCACGCGCGACAGCTGGCCGATCTGTTCGCCCGACGACACCAGCGCGCGGTAGATCTCGGCGAAATCGCGCGGATGGCGCGCCAGCGCACTCGAAAACGAGGCGCCGCCCATGACTTCGGAGCGGATCGAGGCGATCAGGTCGCGCACATAGGGACGCTCGGCCTGTTCCAGCAAGGCCGTGAATGCCTGCTCGAGCGGCAGGCCCGCTTCCAGCAGGCTGGCTAGCTGGCGCGTGAACAGGGCCAGCTCGACCTGCGACAGGCGCTCGCCGAAGCCGCGCGCCTTGGCCGCCCCGCTCTCGTCGAGCTGGGCGCTGATGGCTTCGACCGCGAGCGGCGTCAGGCCCTGCAGGCGCAGGTCGGCACGCGCGGCGCGCGGACTGTCGGCGTTAAGGACGCCCTTGCGGGTGATGCCGCCGGTGTCGACGGCTTCGTAGCGGAAGGCTGGCATGCGTCAGTCCGCCTTCGTCACGCGCAGCAGTTCGGCTTCGGTGGTGATGCCTTCGCACACCCAGCGTTCGCCATCCTCGCGCATCGTCTGCATGCCCGACGCGATCGCGGCGTCGCGGATCTCGGCTTCCGACACCTGGTTGTGGATCTGCGCACGAATTTTCTCGTTGGTTTCGAGCAGTTCGTAGACGCCGACCCGGCCCTGGTAGCCGGTGTGGCCGCAGCGGTCGCAGCCGACCGCATGCCAGGTGCCGCCTTCCTGTTTCTTGCAGTAAGGGCACAGCTTGCGGACCAGGCGCTGCGCCATCACGCCCAGCAGGGACGACGACAGCAGGAACGGCTCGATGCCCATGTCGAGCAGGCGGGTCACCGCCGACGGCGCGTCGTTGGTGTGCAGGGTCGCCAGCACCAGGTGGCCGGTGAGCGAGGCCTGCACCGCGATCTGCGCCGTTTCCAGATCGCGGATCTCGCCGATCATGATCACGTCCGGGTCCTGGCGCAGGATCGCGCGCAGGGCCTTGCCGAAGGTCATGTCGATGCGGGCGTTGACCTGGGTCTGGCCGATGCCGGTGAGGTCGTACTCGATCGGGTCTTCCACCGTCATGATGTTGGTGGTCGAGGCGTTCAGGCGCGACAGCGCGGCGTACAGGGTGGTCGTCTTGCCGGAGCCGGTCGGGCCGGTCACCAGCACGATGCCGTGCGGTTGATTGATGAGCTTGTCGAACTGCGGCAGCATCCGCTCGCTCATGCCGAGGTGGCTCAGATCGAGGCGGCCGGCTTCCTTGTCGAGCAGACGCAGCACGGCGCGTTCGCCATGGCCGGTCGGCAAGGTCGAGACGCGCACGTCGACCGGCTTGCCGCCGATGCGCAGCGTGATGCGGCCGTCCTGCGGCAGGCGTTTTTCGGCAATGTCCAACGCCGACATGATCTTGATACGCGAGATCAGCGAGGCGTGAATCGCCTTGCGCGGGCGCACGATGTCGCGCAGCGCGCCGTCGATGCGGAAGCGCACCACCGAGGTTTGCTCGAACGGTTCGATATGGATATCGGAGGCGCCCTCGCGCAGCGACTGCGTCAGCAGCGCATTGATCATGCGGATGACGGGGGCGTCGTCCGACGATTCGAGCAGGTCTTCGATCGCCGGGACGTCCTGCAGCAGCTTGGTGAGATCGAGGTCGGCATCGAACTCGTCGGCCACCTGGGAGGCGTCGCCGCCTCCGGACTGGTAGGCGGAGGCGATCTCGGCCTCGAGGTCGGCGCGTTCCATGCGGCGCAGCGCGATGCGGCCGAAGCGGCGCGAGACTTCCGCGATCGCCGCCGGCTTGGTTGCATTCGACACCAGCACTTCGACGGCTTGCGCCGGGTCGCCGTTGGAACGCGCCAGCACGCCATAGTCACGTGCGAATGCGTAAGGCAACAGGTTGTTCATGGTTCCTCGATTCTGCTTGGTTCTGCTGGTTCTGCTGGATTGCGCTTAGTTTTGCTGGGCCGGACGGTAATCCGACGGCGAAGGCTGCGCCGGCCGATAGTCCGGCTGGCCGGGCTGCACCGGCCGGACCGGCTGGCCCGTGCTGGTACCCGTACCCGTGCCGCTACCGGTAGCCTGGCCCGGACGCGGCGCGACCGGTGCCGGCGGCGGCATCGTCGCCATCGTGCCGTTGCCGACCGGCGGCTGGCCGTTGGTCAGCGGCGGCAGCACCGGCGTGCCGAGATCGCGCAGCATGATGTTGCCGTCGTCGTTCTGCCGGAGCTCGGCGCCGGCGCCGCGCATGTAGTCGTAGCGGTCCATCGAAATGCTGCTGTTCTGTTCCTTGCTGCGCACCACGACCGGCCGCAGGAAGACCATCAGGTTGCGCTTGGTACGGTTGCGGGTACGGTACTTGAACAGGTTGCCCACCACCGGGATGCTGGACAGGCCTGGTACCCGCTCTTCGTTGCTGCTCTGGTCGTCCGAGATCAGGCCGCCCAGCACCACGATCTGGCCGTCGTCGGCGATGATGTTGTTTTCGATCGCGCGCACCGTGGTCACGATGCCGGAAGTCGAGGCAACCGAATTGTCGATGCCCGAGTTCTCGTGGTAGATCGCCATCTTGATCGTACCCCCTTCGGAAATTTGCGGGCGCACTTTCAGGAGCAGGCCGATGTCCTTGCGGTCGATGGTCTGGAACGGGTTGCTGGAACCGCTGGCCGTGGTCGTGAACGAACCGGTCAGGATCGGAATGTTCTGGCCGACCTTGATCGTCGCCAGTTCGTTGTCCAGCGTGATGATGTTCGGGGTCGACAGGATGTTGGTGTCGCCGTCGGTTTCCAGCACGTGGGCGATCGCGCCCAAACCGAGTGCGCCGTTGATCTGGCGGAACACGCCGACCGACAGCCCGCCCAGGGTCGGTATCGAGCTGCCGGTCGTACCGCTGAGGCCGCTTCGGGCAGCCACGGCCAGGTTGACGATGTTATTGCTGCCGTTGGTATTAAAGGATTGCAGCGCGCCGACGCGGTATTTGCTGGCGTCGTTGCCGGACAGGCCCAGCCACTGCACGCCCAGCTCCGATGCCTTGGCGGCATTGACTTCGACCACCAGCGCTTCGATGTAGACCTGGGCGCGGCGCACGTCGAGCTGGTCGATGACCGAGCGCAGGTTGCGGTACAGCGCGTCCGGCGCGGTGATGATCAGGCTGTTGGTCGAGGCATCGGCCTGGATGAAGCCGGAGCCCTGGCCGCCGCCGGCGCCGCCGGACGTGGCCTGGCTCTGCTGGGCGAAGGTGCCGCCGGTGCCGCCGGTGCCGATGCTGCTCTGCTGCTGGTTACCGCCGAGGCCGCCGCCCAGGCCGCCGCTGCCGGTGCCGCCGGCGCCCGCGGTGCCGGACTGGATCGAGCCGCCCGCGGTGCCCTGCTGCTGCACCGGCACCGCCGACGAATCCTGCGACACCACCGCGCGCAGGGTCTGGGCGACCTTGCTGGCGTCGGCATTCTTGAGGTACACCACGTGAATGTTGCCGAGTTCGGTCGTCGGCTGGTCGAGCTTGGCGATCAGGCTCTTGGCCATGTTGGCGCGTCCGGCCGAGGGCGCGCGCACGACCACCGAATTGGTGCGGGCATCGGCCAGCACGGTGACGCGGCCGGAATCGCCGCCGGCACTCGGTTCCATCAGGCGCGTGACCAGGGTGGCGACGTCGCTGGCGATGCCGTTGCGGATCGGGATCACGTCGAGGTCGGAGGTGGTCGGGCCGTCCAGCGCGGCGATGATCTTCGACAGGCGGCGCAGGTTGTCGGCGTAATCGGTGATCACCAGGCTGTTGTTGCCCGGGTCGGCCATGATCGAGTTGTTCGGCGAGATCAGCGGCCGCAGCACCGCGGTGAGGTTGGCCGCCGACTCGTGCTGCAGGCGATAGACCTGGGTCGCGATCTGGTCGCCGCGCACGCGCGAACCGCCGACGCCGACCTGGGTCGGCGAGGATTGCAGCTTGGCTTCCGCTTCCGGCACCACCTTGGCGAAGCCGTCGCCGGTGACCACCGCGTAACCCTGCAGGCGCAGCTGCGAAGTCAGCAGCGCGAAGGCCTGGGCTTTGGTGAGCGAGCGTTCCGACACCAGGCTCATCGTGCCTTTCACGCGCGGGTCGACGATGAAGGTCATGCCGGTGTAATGGCCGACCGCCTTGATCACCGATTCCATGTCGGCATTCACGAAGTTGAGCGCCGCGCCGCTGCCGTCCTGCGCCAGGGCGGTCACCGGCGAGATTGCCGAGAGGATGGCGCAGCACAACATGGCGCCCGCTGCGATACGGCGCAAGGCCGGGACTTGCGGATTATTTTTCATTATCTAAACTCGAGTGCGATTATGTTCTTGCCGTTCACCATTCGGCGCTGGCCCAGCAGGTTGAGCAGGTTGCCCAGCGTGTCTTCATATCCTTCGGCGGCCGACGCTTGTCCCGAAAAGCGCAGGCGCCCATTTTCCAGTGCACCACTACCAGACAACAAAAGGGCGCCGCGGACCGTGCGCAGGGTCAAGTCGGCCTGCTGGCCGCGCCAGTCCATCGCCATCTCGTAGCTGCCCAGCGGTTTGATCGGGCTGATGCGCGATCCCATGTCGCTCATGGACAGCACCGTACGCCCGCTCACCGCCACCGCCTGTCCCTGGCGCGCGATATCCAGCAGGTTCCAGGACAGCTTGATGCTGCCCGACGGCGCCAGCGTGTTCAGCGGCGCGCCCAGGCCGGACAAGCCTTCGGCCGGCAGCAGCAGTTCGCCGGCGCTGACCTGCCACTGCGACCAGCTGCCGCTGATACGGACCGGCTGCGCCAGCGCCTCGCCGTTGGCGAGGTCCATGCTGACCTGGCCGAACAGCACCAGCGGCGACAGGCGCCAGCTGAAGCGGCCCGGCAGCAGCGGCGTGACCGCCCCGCCCTCGCCCGGCGCTCCACCCACGAAGGCTGAGCCGCGCCACAGCGTACCCTGCGCATCCCCCAGAGTCAAACGGCCGCCGGTCTGGCGCTCGACCATCGGCCCCAGCCACGCCGCCGGCAGGAACGCCAGGATCGTGAGCGCCACCGCCAGCGCGGCCAGCACACCCCACAGTACGGCCCGCTTCATTGGGCCGCGCCGGTGTTCTGCCGCAGCGTCAGGCTGGCGTCGACCTGGCCGGCCGTGGGTAACGCGGTGACGGTGGCGTCCTGCACCAGCACCCGGTTGGCACGGCGCTGCTCGTCGAGCCAGTTGGCCAGGCCGGCGAACGGTACGTTATTCAGCTGCAGCTTGATGTATTCGCCGGTCATCGCCAGCGATTGCGGCTTCAGGCCGCGGCTGTTCAGGCTGGTGTCGACGGCTTCGCGCGTGATCGGCGGGATCTGGGTCGCGGGCGCGCGCGCCAGCGCGCCGGCTTCCTGGGCCATGGCCTGCAGTTCGGCCGCCTGCTGGCGCAGCTGCGGCAACTGGCGCCGCAGCATGGCACGGCCCTCGACCGCGGGATCGACCAGCAGCAGGTACAGCACGGCCAGCAGCACGACGGCGCCGCCGACGGTCAGGAAGCGGCGCTCCTGCTCGGTGCGCGCGAGCCAGAGCGCATTGGCGCGCTCGCGGTACTGGGCGATGGTGGTGGCAAGGCTCATTGCGTGGCTCCTGTACTGCCTGCGGTGTTTCCGGTGCCGGTGCTGCGTGCGCCGCTGCGGATGACCCAGGTGCCCGGCGTGGTGTCGTCGAGGGTCAGGGCGCGCGCGGCCAGGGCCGTGCGCAGTTGCCCGATCAAGCCGGGGTCGGCCGTTCCTGGTTTGACTTTGACCGACAGCGTGCGTTCGCGGTATTCGATTGATGCAATGCCGGGTTCGCGTCCGGTGGCACGTGCAGCTTCGCCGAACGCCGCCGCCAGGTAAGTGAATTCGTCGGGCGACAGCTCGCCGCTGCCGGCCCGGGCACGCGCCATGTTCTGGCGCATCTGGACCACCGGATCGACCACCGGGTCGCGCGGGTACACCTGGCGGAAGGTCTGGGTCATCGACTGCTGCACGGTGGCGGCTTCGCGCTTCAGGCGCAGCCAGTCGAGATTCAGGCCGGCCAGGTTGATCGCCAGCGCCAGCAAAATCAGGCGCAGCGGCCAGCGCCAGCGGCGCCAGTCGCGCACTGGGGTGCCGGCCGCGCCGAGGCCGCTGACCAGGTCGAGCGCGGTACTGCGCGAAGCGGCGATCCAGTGCGCCCAGTCGTCAGTCTCGAGGGTGATGCCGGGGCCGGCTTCCTGGGCCAGCACCTGGTATTCGCCGAGCAGGGCACGCGGGACGTACAGCACCAGCGGGGCGTCGCCGCTGAAGGCGCGCGCGGTCTGCAGCACAACGGCCGGGACCGCTTCGAGGGCCAGGCCGAAGCCCTGGAACAGGCCTTGTCTCAGGGTCAGCTCGGCGCCGTCGACGGCGGCCGACACGCTGCCCGGCTGCAGCGGCAGGCACAGCTGGGCCGGGATGGCGGCGACCGCGCGCGCGCCCTGGGCCAGCAGCGCGCGCACGATGGCTTCCAGCCAGTCGCGGTCGGCCACGGCGATCGGACGGGTGCCGTCGGGCTGCTCGGGTGCCGCCACCAGCACCGAATCCTCGGGGTCGCCCAGGATGTGTTCCTCGACCAGGGCCGGCAGCGCCGCCTTCAGGCGCGCGCCCGTCAGCGGCGGTGCCTGCACCGACAGCAGGGAGACGTCGGCGCCGGCCAGCAGCAGCACGACCCGGCGCGCGGTGCCGACCAGGTCGCCCAAGTTGCGCAGCGGGCCTTCGCCCTGCTGCTCGATGACACCGCCGTCGTTGACGAGGGCGAAGCGGCTCAGCGCATGTTCGCCTTCGGCGCGGGCCGGGTGCCGGATATAGAGTGTAGTCAAACCGTCTCGCTTTCTTGTTAGTTCTCGCGGGTCCACATCACCCGGGTACCGCCGGCGACCGGCATCGACGGCCGGTAGATCAGCGACTGCGCATCCAGCGCGGCGCGGTCGAGCCGGATGCGGCTGTCGACCAGGAACCATTCGCTCGTCACGTCCACCGAATCGCCCGCAATCACCTTACGTCCGCCCAATGCAAGTTCAAAATCCCCTTTGTTCTTCCACGGCGCCTGCTTGCGCTGCGCCACCAGCGTGTTCGCTTCCGACACCGACATGTTCGAGATCAGCGCCGCAAGCACCTCCGGCGGTGCCGTATTAACATTGAGCCTCGTCAATGTATTACCCGAAGGCAGCACGATCACGAAAGGCCGCAGGCGTTCGATCATTTCCTGCGTCACACCGGGCACCGCTAGCAGATCATCCACCTGCAGCAGGCTGATCGGCTTGCCGCTCACCGTGCTGCGCCGCGGCGGCGGCGGTGGCTGGTCGCCAGTGACCACCGGCACCGCCGGCGGCAGTGTGGCGGCCACGTACTCGGCAATCCGGTCGGCCAGCGACTGCTGCATCTGCAGGATGCGCAGCAGGTTCGAGAACAGTGCAACCTGATCCTGTACCTGCCCGTTCGCGTTAGCCAGATTGCGTAAATTGTAACGCGCCGACGCGTCCGTGACATTGCCGGCCAAGGTTGCATCGAAATTTTCGCCCGCGACCCGCTCGCGCTCAATATATTGGTCGAGCCGGGTTTCGGCCACCGGCAGCGCCCACGCCTGGTCGAGGCTGATGTATTGCCCGCGGAAGGTGTCCAGGATCAGGGAGGTATAGTCGAGCGCGCCGCGCAGGATCCACTTGGTCTGCAGGTGCAATCGCTGGTTTTCCATCGAGCGCACCTGCACCTGCTGCTGCCAGAACAGGCTGGCCACGATGGCCACCGCCAGCGTGGTCAGCAGCAGTGCGGTGATCACCGCGACCCCGCGCTGGCGCCAGCGGCGCCGCATCAAGCGTGCCGGCATCATGGTTCCCCTATCAGGAAGAATTTGCTGAGCGGTACTTCCTGGCCCTGCTGCTGCAAGGCCACCTGCAGGCCGGTCGCTTCCTGCGAAACGCCGGTCGCACTCTGCGCCGTGGTATTGATCGTCGCGACCGCCTGGCGCCAGCCGTCGTTCTGCCACACCAGCACCTGCATGCCGGCGACGCCGCCCTGCAGTGCCACGGCGCCGCCGGTGTCGCTGTCGCTGGTGGAGGCTTGCCACAGGGCGTCGAGCTCGGCCAGGTCGCGGGTAACGTTCGATTCGCGCCGCATCAGGGTGCCGTTGACGATGCGGTAAGCCACCACCTGCAGGCGCGACGGCTGGTTTTCCGTGAACACTTCGCGCACCATGGTGATACGGTCATTGCCGATCAACAGGTAGGGCCGGCCGTTGAGGACCTCGGGACGGGTGATGTGCTCGCAGTCGCTCTGCAGCTGGGCAAAGGCGAGCTGCATGCCGCGCGTGACTTCCATCTGCGTGGTGAGCGAGGAGCGGGCGCGCACGATGCTGTCCAGGCCGCGCCAGCCGAGCACGGCGACGATGGCCAGGATGCTGATCGCGACCAGCAGTTCGACCAGGGTGAAGCCGCGCCGGCGGGTCAGGTGCCTCATGTCCGCCTCAGCACCACTTGCACCAGCTTGACGATGCGCCGGTTCGGGTTGGCGATGTCGAACACCGACACCTCGACGCGGCGCACACGCGGATTCGGGCTGGAAAAGACTTCTTCCTGGCAGACCAGGTGGAGGTCGCCCTGCGGGCAGTCGAAGCTGCGCTTGCCGATCTCCAGGAATTGCCGGCTCAGGCGGATCTGCACCAGGCGGTTCTCGGCCGACCAGGTCGCCATCATCGCCGTGCGCAGGCCGGCGCTGTTCGTGCTCAGGCTGCCGACCGCGCGCAGGCCGGCACCCAGCGCGGTGCCGACGATGACCAGCGCCACCAGCACTTCGAGCAGGGTGAAGCCGCGCTGCCGCGATGGAATACGCAGGTTCATGGGCTCATTCGACCGTGAAATGACCGACGCCGTCGGCCCGGATCGCGACGCGGATGTCGCCGCTGGCCAGGGTCAGCAGGAAGGGTTTGTCGACCGGTTCGCGGCCGAAGGTGATGCGCAATGGATTGGCGGTGCCGGCGCTGCCCGGCTCCAGCAGCAGGGTCAGCGGCGCATTACTGAAATCGCGCTCGCGCAGCAGGTCGTCGCTGGTGATCGGGTCCCAGCGCGTTTCGTTACGCACCAGGAAGTGGTAGCGCTCGGGCGTGGCTTCGAAGGTGACCGGGCGGTTGCGCACGATCGCCTCGTCGCGCGCCAGCTGCAGCAGCAGGGACAGGCGGCGCGCCTCGTCCTGCAAGTCCTGGCGCGGGCTCGGGATGGCGTTGATCGATACCAGTCCCAGCGTGATGCCGATGATGACCATCACGACCATGATTTCCACCAGGGTGAAGCCGTGGGCTGGCGCAGCTTTCCGGCGCAACAGCCCGCGCGCGCGCGTGGTCATCGGGATAAGCGCTCCTCGCTTGTTTACTTATTGTCCCAGGAACCGACGTCGGCATCTTCGCCGGTACCGCCCGGCTGGCCATCCGCGCCCAGCGACATGATTTCGACTTCGCCGCCGTGGATGCCCGGCGACAGGTATTGGTAAGCATTGCCCCACGGGTCTTTCGGCAGGCGTTCGACGTAGCCGCCTTCCTTCCAGCCATTGGCGGCCGGGCCGGTGGTCGGCTTTTGGATCAGCGCCTGCAGGCCCTGTTCGGTGGTCGGGTAGCGCTGGTTGTCGAGCTTGTACAGTTTCAGGGCCGACATCAGGGTCGAGATATCGACGCGGGCGGCGGTCACGCGCGACTCGCCGGTACGGCCCAGCAGCTTGGGCACGACCAGGGCGCCGAGGATGCCGATGATGACCACGACCACCATGATCTCGACGAGGGTGAAGCCGCGCTGGCGGCGCTGGCCCTTCAGGCGTTGCGAAACATTTTGCATATGGCTCAATCTATGGATAAGAGTCGGTAAAAACGATCTAGTATAAGTCGGTTTGACTGGCAAAGACCACCTTACAAGCTTTTCCAATTGTAAGGCAGGCGGTCGTGAATGACACCTTTATCGGTCGCTGCGCGGGGTGGCGCGGCCTGCGCACACCGGACAGGCGGGATTGCGCGCCACCCTCACCTCGCTCCATTCCATGGCCCGGCCATCCAGCATCTGCAGGCGCCCGGCCAGCGACGGCGCGATGCCGACCACCAGCTTCAGCGCTTCGGCGGCCTGCACGGCGCCGACGACCCCGACCAGGGGTGCGAATACGCCCATCGTGCTGCAGGCAACGTCTTCGAAACGGCTGTCCGGAGGGAACAGGCAGGCATAGCAGGGCGAAGCCGGATCGCGCATGTCGTAGACCGACAGTTGGCCGTCGAAGCGGATCACGGCGCCGGCCACCAGCGGCACCCCGGCGGCGACGCAGGCGCGGTTGACCGCATGGCGGGTCGCGAAATTGTCGCTGCAGTCGAGTACGACAGCGGCGCTTGCCACGAGTTCCGTCAGACGGGCCGGCCCCACGCGTTCGCGCAAGGCCACCACGGCGATGTCGGGATTGATCTGCAACAGGGCTTCGCGGCCGGACTCGACCTTTGGCTGGCCGACGCGCGCCGTCGTGTGCATCACCTGGCGCTGCAGGTTGGTCAGATCGACCGTGTCGTCGTCGACCAGCGTGATGCGGCCGACGCCGCTGGCGGCCAGGTACATGGCGGCCGGCGAGCCGAGGCCGCCGGCGCCGATGACCAGCGCATGCGCGTCGAGCATGCGCTGCTGGCCTTCGATGCCGATCTCGTCGAGCAGGATATGGCGCGAATAGCGCAGCAGTTGCTGGTCGTGCATTATTTTTTCGGCGCGCCCTTTAGCTCGGGCGGCTTCTGCTCTTCGCCCGGCAACTGGGCCGGCGCCGCCTTGTCGCCCTCCGCATCCACTTTCGCCAGGCGTACCGGCAAGCCCTTGAAGTGGTTGATGGCTTGCGCCAGCTGGAAATCGTCCTTGCCGCCGAACTCGAGCGGCTTGGCATTCTTCAGCAGGGCCAGGGCGCGCTGCTCTTCTTCCAGCTCGTCGCGCCGCGCTTTCGCCTTGGCGGCGGAGGCTGCGGCGGTCGATACCGTGACGGCCTTCTCGCCCTCGTTGACCAGATGATGGTCGAGATCGGCTTCGCGCACCTGCATCGCGTTCAGGCCGTCGCCTTCCGCGGTCTCGTCGACTTTCAGGTCGGGCACGATGCCGAGCGCCTGGATCGAGCGGCCCTTCGGCGTGTAGTAGCGCGCCGTGGTCAGTTTGACGGCGGTGTCTTCGGTCAGCTGGCGCAGCGTCTGCACCGAGCCCTTGCCGAAGGTCTGGCTGCCCAGCACGATGGCGCGTTTATAGTCCTGCAGCGCGCCGGCCACGATTTCCGAGGCCGAGGCCGAGCCGGTATTCACCAGCACCACCATCGGCACGGTTTTCAGGGCGGCCGGCAGTTTCGAGAGCGGATCGGCGCCCGGCTTCATCGCATAGAACTCGCGCCGGCCGTAGAAGGTCGCGTTCGATTCGGCCAGCTGGCCCTTGGTCGAGACGATGACTTCGTTCTGCGGCAGGAAGGCGGCGGACACGCCGATCGCGCTCGGCAGCAGGCCGCCCGGATCGTTGCGCAGGTCCAGCACCAGGCCCTTGATGGCCGGGTTCTGGGCGTACAGCTCCTTGATCTTGGCGGCCAGCTCGTCCACGGTCTCTTCCTGGAACTGGCTGATGCGCAGCCAGGCGTAGCCCGGCTCGACGATCTTGCCCTTGACGCTGGCGACCTTGATTTCCTCGCGCTCGACCGGCACCACCCAGGGCGCGTCGGCGCCGCGGCGGGCGATGGTCAGCATCACCTTGCTGTGCGCCTCGCCGCGCATGCGCTTGATGGCGTCGTCCAGCGACAGGCCCTTGACCGGCACGTTGTCGATACGGGTGATCAGGTCGCCGGCCTTGATGCCGGCGCGGTAGGCGGGCGTGTCCTCGATCGGGGTCACGATCTTGACGTAGCCGTCTTCCA
>Ga0308160_10004685_pt1 | contig 14518 bp, 11 predicted proteins | sample PhyFR1_FD_201036 | JGI IMG/M metagenome (GOLD analysis project Ga0308160, IMG submission 201036) | Phyllosphere microbial communities from UC Gill Tract Community Farm, Albany, California, United States - DLSLF.R1 | ecosystem: Host-associated > Plants > Phyllosphere > Unclassified | place: USA...
GTCTGCTGCAATTACCTGAAAGTTCTCGCATTTCAGAGCCACCTCGACCTTGATGTCCGGTGCGACGTGACTGATGGCTTTGGTAGCTCTCTCATTCAGGGTACGAGAGGTCAATAGCGGTGTACGATTAATGTGGTCTCTGTCAAGGTTTAAGAATTACGTAGACAACTTCAGCGATCGAATTCAGACGAGTTTGTTTTCCACACGCAAGACCGCATTACTCACCTTAATCGAGGGAACGCCGACCGTATGCCTTCGAAAGATGGTATCTTGACATCCGTTGGGTAGTCTAGAGTGGGATTCTTGATCATCTCGATTTGGTATATTCAAGTAACTTGCTCAGTAGATACCAACGCGGATACACCGGCCAGCAGCTCGAGAGTGCTGGATAAGATCATGATTAAGTTGCTCTGATGAAACCCAAAGGAACACCTCACGATCAACTCGGCCAAACGACGAGATTCTGAGCTGAGACTTTTCGACGTATCTCGAGCGCAAAGTGTCGTTCTCGCTGTCCAACGGATATCAGACCAGCTAGCAGATAAACTCCACGCATGGCGCACTATGCTGATCGACTGGTCGTTCAGCTCAGCTTCTGACGTCTTCAGCACACTCAGCTAAGCTGCTACGGCGATACAAAAAAGAACACGAGCAGACGGAATACCCGTAGCGTCTTCTCAGCTGAGATCGACAAGTGTCCTGAGGTCGGTAACGCTCAAGCAAGCCGTCGGCCTTCGACCCCTTTCGATATGTTGCTCACAAGGCAATCGCCCCTTCGATGGCTGGATTCTCGACCCTCATACATCCTGTACGGCAATTTCAATTTAAAAGCCGCAACTCCCGTCCTGGCTCATGATCGTCGTCAAGACACGACCACCAGGACTTAGCAACGGAGATCCGCGGCGGAGACCTTTCCTACGAGAGAAAAAGGGTGACGTCAGCGGATGACAGGACGAATATGTGATGCAAGATATAAAGCAACAAGCGATTCAAGCAAAGAAATGAGCAGGACGATTGACCACCAGCTACCAGGCTAACACCGCCAAGCATCTTGAACTTCCCAAGCTACAATCAAACCCATCTATCCGACCCTCATGTCCTCATCCGACTACATCAAGCTCGCCCAGATCCTCTCGCCGGCCATCTCCCTCTTCACGGCCGGAGGAATCGCTGCGCTTTCGTACTACTCGTCGCCCATCCTTCGAGTCATCGCATCCGAGTCTTCCAACACTCGATCTCTGCATCAACTCCGTTCGCTGTTCAGCTCTGGCTCCCACATGTTCCCTCAAGCAGCGACCGCTTCATCAGCGCTCTCGGCATACCTAGCCTACGCTCTGCCTTCGCACCGTGTCGCCTACTCGCTCGCAACAGCAGCGACCATGGGTATCGCTCCGTTCACCACCATGATCATGCTTCCATCCACCAACGGTCCTCTCATCTCGATGGACGAGCGAGCTAAACGCGATCCCGCTTCGGTCGAGGGGAAACAGAACACTGCAGAGCTTCTCGATCTCTTGCGTTCGTTCGAGAAGCTGAACGCGGTCAGGGCCGGGTTGACTGCGACCGGAGGGCTGATCGGGATCTGGACTATCTTGAATTGAGTCACGATGCTCGGAAAAGCACGCTGAAGGGGGGTTCGGGCGGTTTAGACGGTGGATAAGGGTTTAAAGATTCTCTAAATTTGGACGTGAATGGTTGATTTGGCAAGACTGTCCGCTACAGTAAATGTATTGGCCGCATGGGACCATGCTAGACTCGGGTCACTGTATCCGAAGACAGCGATCGTCTCGCACGATCGAGCTCCTTGAGCTAGTCGAGGTCAGATGACACTGTGCTGTCTTATTGATTAGAATCAATGAGTACCTGCAATATAGATGTCTCTGGGAGGAAATGTTGGCTGTCGGACAGTCTTTTCCTCTCGCAAACGACGGAAATACCTTCGGTCATCAATGGAGTCTCGTGTTATTCCAGATGTAGAGATTTGTCGATATTTATTTAGTTCATCGTAGTAGATCGTCCTACAAAGGTACAAGTTACGAGCTTGATGTTCTGTCATTATCCCAAGGCGGAACCTCACGCCGCAGGCTCAGCACCGTATCAATTGCAGGAGGCGCTCTTCGCCAGATGCTGCGGCTCCTTCAAAAGGCTCCAGCCAGGGAGACGACGCGAGACTCGACAAGCGAAAGTGGCCGGTGATAATTGGCGGTCGATCTTACAATTCTTGTCGATACAACGTTTGTCGAATTCGACCTTGACTCAGGCTGTACTTGAAGAGTGTGTATAGTCGAGTTCTTCCTCGCGTGCGCCGTTGCTAGATGATGGCCCTGTGGTATTTGTGGCGAGATCGTGACGGGACTTCAATCCAGAAGCTGACGATAGCCAACACTCAAGCTCGGATCTTCCCGGTCGACCGCGTGACCACCAAAGAGTCTTGACTGAGCCGCCTGAGGTCATGATGTTCTAGATTGGCAGATGGCGGTCCATCCAAATCGGTGAGGCGAGCGCGTTCGACCGATTCACGTGTCCGCCGACAGCCAGATACATCGTCATGGTAACCTATGTGAAAGACTTGTTGAGACCAATCGGTGTGTAGCAGATCCCCAATGGTCGCCGGACGAAAGGCAACGATCTAGTCGTTAGGCACCGCCGACCAATGATCGGTCATAGGTTCATACGATCTGGTCCCTCGGCTTGAAGCCATGGCATGCTACGTAAATCCTGAAAGTACCCTTCAGGAAACCTGCAACAAGGAAATATTTAGCTCATGGCCCAATCGTCAAAGCTAGGACACCGCTTACCACCGCTCCGTATCACTGAGAAACGCTTCGAGGTCGAGAAACTCCGGTACAGCCTAAGTTGATCTCCGGTCAGCGGCAGAAGCATGCTGGAACAGCCAACCTGGAACCCACCACTTGCTCCGCCGTGATATTCGCTACGGATGGCTTCATCTTGCTGTCATTAGTTGTGTGGTTCCCCCGAGGGTGCCTCTTGGAATCCACTCCATCCCGTCGAGACATGCGGTAACCCATATATTTGAAGAATCTTGCGTGATACGCTGCGTTATTGGCGGTGTTCGCCGCTACCTCGTAAGCCTCGCCGAGTTTCTCTAGCAGGCTCTGTACCTCTGCTCGTTCGTCCACCTCTACGTGAGGGCAGTTCTGTGGCAAGACGGCGTAGGTTGAGCAATAGCACTCCTCGCGCAAAACACTCCCTCTCACCTTGTACACCCATACGGCCGTACGAGCCAATTTTAGACTAACGGGATCCGGAGCGTATGCGAATATGTCGTGCCATTTGAGTTCGGTGACCGCATGGTTAAACAGCCTGATCGCCAAGTTCAGGAGCTCGGTAATGGTTCCGGGATGCGAATCCTCTGGAAGATGCTTAGCGGCCCAGACCATGAGCTCGAACTCGTGAGCAAGTCCGTAAGATTGCACAACGGCCAAGGGGATAGGATGGATCTTTTCGAGCGCTGGCGGAACGAACAACATGATAAGCGAAAGCCTACCGACCACAAGATGGAATGACAGCCCGCACTCACGTCTCGGCCCGAGCCACAACCGCTTCCATGTATTCAACTGGCAAACCGCATCCGCCTTGGTCAAACGGATCGTGGACAGAGGCAAGCTCGCTGTATCACTGTGGATAATCCGATCGATGGCTTCCGAGTGCGGATACGCCGCCGCGAGCATCCCATCGGAAGAGCAGTAGACTTCGGGATGATCGATGACCCAGTCGACCATGTTGAGCATGACTTCGGGGGCGATCATTCGTTCTTCCAGTCCATGAAGGGACGACATTCTATGAGGATTTGGTCTATCAGCCTGATGCCCAACAATATCCGCTTTGATGGCATTCCTCACGTTCGATCAAAGCAGGCAAGCTGCCTAAATGTTCTTTCGCCGTTCTGTCGACGTGGTGGTCCTAGTAAGGACGCGGAACGGGCGATGTCGTCAATGAAATACGAACTTACCAGTATTTCACGAGCGTATTGTAGATCGGCCGGTAAGGGACGCTGTGGTTCCCGGTTTATCCCAAGTTTGTATGCCATCCTACGCAACGTTTGTACGAATCAGGCTTCTGCAACTATGAACACGCACCCGATACGACTCACCTGATAGCGTGCCCAACCCAGAGCCACGCCTTGTCCTCGTGTGGTCTTTTCCAGACACTCATGATACTGAGAGATTGGCAGAGACCGATAGAACTCGTGCCAAGGATGAATGCCCTGCCGAGCAGCACTTCGACACGGTCGACCAGGGTATCGTACAAGTCGGGTTCGTAAGCCTGCGCGGTGACGGCGAGAATGGTAGTGTACAACGTCTCGGAGGTCCTCCGACAATAATCGATCGTGTGAAGCATTGGATCCAGCAGAGCGATGTAGGGTCCCAGCCCCTGGAAGAATCTGTTCAAACGGGTCAGCTGCAAGCCAAGTCAGGGAAGCGACCCCTTCCACGTACTGATCAAACAACCTCTTGGCTAGTCCCGGCTCGACCATAGTGTCAATGACAGATAGGTCTGACTTCTCCTCTCCGGAACCACTGGGAGGTCTGCGATGAACCGGTCTGTTGGTGTTTCGATGGCTAGCCGCGTCTCGATCCTGCGATTGGCTAGGTGACAAGCCCCTGGACATCTGCCAATCGGTATCCGGTGAACCTAGATGATTGTCAAGGTCCTGCATCAGCGCCCACCGGACGCCAGACCCCAACCTCCCCAATGTCGACTCACCTGAGCGTGCCGAATTCGTGCTCATCTCCAGATCAATCTGTTCTCTCATTTCCTCCAAGGCACCCGCCGAAGCCAAGGGAAATCCTTTGGGTCGCACAGCAGCCTCTGGACTCCTCTGAGCCTCCCAAGGAGACGACCTTTGGGGCATTCTCCCTATAGTACCCGAACCTGTGGTCGTTGTGGACACGACCGGCGAGACGGCAACGGGACCTTCATGCGAATCGCTCTTCTGCCGCTTGTTCATGGAAGATTCGAGCTGATCCAGTCGTCTCTTGAGGTCAGCGACAGAGGTGGTCGTCGTTGGCCTATGAGAGAGCAGGTGCGAATTCACGCAGTCAGTATGCGCATACTCGAACCCAATCCAGCCGCAGCGGCACGCACTGGTCGTAGATACACGACTCATCCTGAGTTCGGCAACGCTACAGGTGGACACGATCAGCTTCGAACGTGGGACGTGACGATTCGGTAGACTTGGAGCTCACACTACATGAAGGCTTGGACCCGTCACACTTCCGCTGTCGATGAGGAAGTATCACCGGTGAGCAGGCGACCGGCAGATCAGGATTCAAATCGATCGCGTCGCACCTTTTTGGTCTTGCAACGACGACAAGCCGTGATGGTCATCGCTGGAAGTGACTCTTGATTCCTAAACGAGCCATCAGCAGGTGATTATTATTGTGGTGAGGGCTGGTCATCGATCAAAACGTCGAGGAATACAAGAAGGATGTCGCGAATCAGCTGCCGCTGCTGCAAGGCGACAGACCTCGAATGGATGAATCACTGCTCGGAAGCAATAACGGAGGGGAAATATGCCATAAGGCCGAGTCCGACCATATCCGACATGACGAAGGCAGCGATTCTATTCTAGTCCCATGGTTAGAAGACACAGAGCTACCGAGGAAGCAGCTTGATATACCCATTTCGATCTGAATGTGGTAACTTCATCTGTCGATGTGCGACCAAGAGATCGAGAAGCGAGGCAAGGATGATCCCTTTGCCAGTCTGGTCGCGAGACGTGCGGAAGTGACATGACTCTCGGCGTAATGAATACCACTGGAGGAAGCGGGTTCACAAGTACCAACTACACATACGCATTGACGACGCCCATTTCCAGGGTCGCCCGAGCCAGACTCTGACAGTCCGACGTGTCGAAACGATCCCAGACTCTTCGAATGATGTCTGTGAGCGCCAGTGGATAAGACCGCTCAAGGACATTGAGAGCGCGTTTTCTGTCCGAGGGTGATCGAACGATCGAAGACGCTACCATCAAAGGCTGTCCAATGACATCAGTTACAGCTTCAATGAGCTCCCCCTCGAAGCTACTTGCCAGTCGCAACTCACCCAACCGAAATGCTGCTGATCATATTCGATTTCTTCGCAAAGGCCGAGAACCCACACGGCTCCCTCTTGTATTGTTGGCTTGCCGATGTCCTCCAGGTAGCAGTCAGTCAGAACACACAGCCAACACGCATGAGCCAGTGCCAAGGATCTCCGGCGGACGGTGTGGTCGTGTTGGACCATCTGCTGCTCGTACTGGCTCAGCCAATCTTTCCGACGTCCATGAATCGCTTGTGCTTCGAGTCCGAGCGCTCGCCGCCTGCGCCGTTCTTCACTACCCCCAAACAGCGCCTGTTCCCGCTCTGGATTCGCATATGGCAAGAGTTCGTATGACGTGACATCGACCGATCCGAATTCCTCATCCAAACGGGCCTTGTCGGCGAAGAGGGCGGACAACTCGAAGACGATGGGCAATAGGTTCGAGTCGATTCGAGGCGGGCTTAAAGATCCAGGCTGGCATTTTCCAAGAGTTAGCGGAACGGAAATTATCACTAGCACTCGAGTGACTCACTCCGTACTGGCCATATTTCCAATATCTCATGACCACCGGTCGTACACTTGCAGATATGCTCGCTGTCAGGACGCTGCGGATCAGTTTCGGATGAAAGCTCTAACCGCAACCCAGCTTAACTCACCGAAACAGTCCAAAACACACAAGCAATCAAGTAAGAAAGACGCCAGCGGGTCGCATCTGACCCCAGAATCTAGTATTCCCTCACGACCAGCTCTCTTCTTGACAATATCCGTCATCATTCGCCAGGGCTCTCGCCATTCGGAGGAGAGAGTAAGCGACTGCGTGCCAGTAGGTCTTAGCTGCCCGATGACCATGCGCTGCATTGAGCCGTACCCACATCGCCGAGCATCAGCAAGAGACCAGCCGCACAAGCTGCGTTCCAGTCGAGTTGAGCATCTCGTTCCTTTGCCATTACTAATTGACGCTTTCGCAAGCTTAGAATTGTCTCTCGTCGATGATACAACGCCTGCCTTTGACTTGTTGTCCGCTCCTCGGCGGTCGACTGCTTCGATCTGGAATTTCAAGTGGAGTGAACTATAAGATCTCTATTCCAAAGGGCATATCTGTCTTGGCTCACATCGACCGGTGTGCTGCTCCAAATGCACGCAACGCATGACCCAAAGTCAATCCTGATGACTTGACATCTTCTTGTCGTATCAGCGGAAATACATGGCTGATCCATGGGTTCGCGAGACCAGGATCTACGAGCGAAGAGAGAGCGTAATGAAGGCAATAATCGAGCTGTAATCAACCGGGACTGATCAGCAACGCTATCGTGCGGGTCAAGACGAACATTCACAACAGACTTACCGTGAAGGGTTCGTCCAAAGGGTTGAGGTTCTGGGTCCCATTCAGCCCAATCTTCGTTACACTTGTCTCCTCACCCGTAGGAAGGGGCAGGCCTGCTTCAGGTTGAACGGCTTGTGCAATGGGTGGTGCGATACGGGAGGCACTGTTCGATCGCGGTCTGTGGCGTCTCGCTACGACTTCGTCCAAGGTGACTAGAGCTGGATATTCGCACTGTCCGAGTAAGAACCGAAAACATACTTCGTTAAGCGGTGCTGGACGAATTGCCAACCAATCTCGGAGCTTACCTCGGCTCCATAGCGTTTACAACGCGCACAAAGCGGTTTGGCTGTAAAGCAAGGTTCTGTTTGTGAGTAGACTGACCCGCTTGATGGTCGCGAAGGGTCCCTCACCTTCGTCACACTTCACTCTCCTAGTACGACATGTCAAACAACCTGTCCTAGCTCGAGCAGTCACAGCTCTTATTCCCTTGCTGCTCGCGCTCTTCATTGTACTATGGCGAAGCAGAACAGAGGTATCGCTGGATTGAGGTGTGGACGTCCGTCCACGCAGACAGTGCGCGGACTCAGACCATCTTCACCACTTGGCTTTGTCTATCGATGGATACTCAGCAAGGTATGGACTGTCCTAGCCAACTTGTCTGCGAATGAGGTCGGGGTTGACGGTAGGTGGAGGCTAGACAAATCAGATCACGTGATTGAGGGTGACCTCCCGCTTTCATGAATATGGTCCATCTAGTTTCTATTCGCATTTGCTACATGACACACTGCTGGTACACTCAATCGTCCTTGATCATGGAGCTTCTTTTTCTAAGTCGATGACCGTAAAAGTAGAACACTACCGGGATGGGAATGAACAAAGCTTCCAACAGACCCAGCAACGTGCCCGCCCACTGCGATCCCAGTGTGGAATACAGCCTGGCTCCGGCCAGCGGCAGTACCGCGCCCATCACGCTTCTCGCCAGAGCGTTTCCTGCCAGAGCCGATGCGGCGTAATCTTTGTAAGCTTGAATGAGGTAGTTTCCCGAATAGATGAATACTATGGTGTTTCCAGCTCCGAATGGAATGCCTGCCAGAATCGGCGCAATCCAGTGAACGCTGGGTTGGCAAGTCCAGGCGAACCACAACTGTCCCGAAGCGAGCAAGAAGCCTCCAACGCAGACCACACTTGCCACGGCTTCGGGAGGGGGTTTTCCAGTTTTAGGGTCCTTCTTATGCGCCTCGATCACTTTGCGTATAAGAGGCTCCGTGCAAATGGTGATCAGACTACCAGTACCGATTCCCAAGAACGCAAGACCCGCCAGACCTGGCTCCCAGCCTCGTTCTTGCTGGAACACGATCGGGTAGGCCACGAAGCAGAGGTAAAGTACACCGTAGACGAATCCGACGTAGAGATCCCAAAATATACTGCAAGGAGGGTGATCGATCAGGTCCACAGAGTACGTTACCAAGGTCGAGGCACCTACCATATTGGTTCCGTGAAGAGCATAATGATCGGACGGCTCAAATTGGTTCGGAGAAGGGGTCCCAGTGCCCGCTTTTCGTCATACGTTGACCACCACCTGTCATCGCCCGTCTCTTTACGTTTATCGGCGGCCAGTTTTCTGAGAATCGCCGGTCCATAGGTCTCCTTGCAAAGACACAAAAGCCCGAGCCCCGCTCCTGCGAAAATCAACACGAGCCAGATCGTCCACCTCCAACCAAGATACTGATAGGCAAAGTTCCCGATGATAGGTCCCAGTACAGGCCCATTGATAGGTCCGATCGAGTAGAAACCAAAGGCCAGAGCGAGGTGACGTGGTGAGGTGATGTCGTTGACAGTGCCCGACCCATTCGTCAAAGCCGCACTTGCGAAAATGCCGGCAAAGAATCGAGGGATCAAGATTCCAGCAAAGGTTGTCGTCACAGCCGTCGGGATGATGAGAATGAGGAATAGGCTAAATGTGACGAGGTAGATGGGTTGCCGACCGTACATTTCGCTCAGCGGGGCCAGAAAGATACCGCCGATACCTAGCCCAAACAGATATGTCGTTAAACCCAAGGTTCCAACAAGCCGTGTGACGCCGAACTCTGTGGCGATTCCGGTCAGCCCCGAGGTATAGGACGTGCTATAGAGAGCCACAACCGTAACACAATAGCTCAAGCTGAACAACGTGTAAAATCGTTTGTACCTTGGCCAACATCGAGGGTTATTGGGATCATCCGGCGCGAAAGCGACTTGGAAGGCTGGGTCACGCGCCTTTCCGCTGGCAGTCTTAGTGGTAACGATGCGATCGAGGTCGTGTGCCTGAAACCCTGAGAATGGGTCCGCTGCTGCAAGGCTTGTGATAGCGTGGAGAGGGTCACTGCTATGCAGTCCAGTATCTACTTTCAAGGAGGAGGGAGAGTTTGGGAATTTTCAGAACAAGAGCAGCTCTGAGGCGCAAGTGAAACTCACCCAAGGTATTGGCGTCCGTTTTTGATTCAACGTCGCACATATTGTGCAAGCACTTCAAAGTATAGATCTAGCTCTTAGTGGTTCTGCCGGATGGGTCCAGGTAGTGATCGACTAGTTTTGTGCAGTGTACATTGTAGAAACGTATTTGCTTGGGCGTACGAGATTTGCATCTCCAAATGAACAGTGCGTCAAAGACAATGTTCGAACCAGTCGTCCACCTTGGACCGAACGCACGCGATAATCTTACGCTCGCCGTTTCGTCAATCTCGCTTAAATCGTCTATCAGTCTTGCTCAGCCTCGCTGCCTGTTCCTGCGTTTAGCGCGGCTCTGTTACGGCGCGGGAGCAGGAAGTCTTGCCTCTGTCCGCGCCGGCAGCCTGCATAGTGACAATTCGCATGAATCCTAACTTCCAACGCTTTACGCCGGGTCAGCGTGGAAAGCAAGGAATTGTAATCCAATCTTGTCAGGCTAGAGTGTAATCATCATGCTGGTACGTCGAAATCATGATTAATCAGGTGACGAATACGCTTATGAAATGAGACACGATGGCCGAGCGACCCAAGCGAGCATTAGAAAGACTTGTTTTGCTTGCCTATCACACTGGCTGTGCGATGTGGGCTCAACTATATATGTCCCTTGTGCGATCGACTCTGCTTTGGGGAGGGGTTTCATGTAACAAGTACATTATCATTGTCGACACGTCCAAAACCTCACCCTAATTCACACGAAACATCGCCTTACCGCGCAATTCCCTTCGCCATGCCCTCCTCGTCGTTCAACTCCAACATCAACATCACGCACATCGGTACCGCCACTGCGATCATCGAGATCGAAGGCGTGCGTTTCATCACCGACCCCGTCTTTGGCAAAGCCGGCGATTTCCCCAACGAATTCGTCACGTTGACCCAAACTCAGGACCCTGCCTTTGAACTCGCCGATCTGCCTATCATCGACGCCGTTCTCTTATCACACGAGGACCACGAGGACAACTTGGACAAGCTCGGTCGACAGCTCCTGGACGGTCGACACGTCTTGACAACTGTCGACGGAGCCAACAAGCTCGCTCCCAGACCCGCAGTCCAAGGTCTCAAGCCATGGCAGACCGTCCAGCTCGTCCTTCATGGTAAATCCTTTACCATTACCGGAACCCCTTGCGTACACTACGAGGACGGTCAGGTCACCGGGTACGTGATCGAGCTCGACTCGTTTGGCAAGCACGATGACGGACGTCCCAATGCCATTTACATCTCCGGAGACACTATCTATGCTCCCGAGCTCAAATCTATTGGTGACAAGTGGCACATTGTCACCTCTGTGCTCAACTTTGGTGCTGCCAAGGTGCCATCCCCTAGCCACGGCGGAGAGATCCGGATGATCACCTTTGACGGAGAGACCGGATCGCAATTGCACAAGGATCTCAAGGCTGAAAAGCTCGTGCCCATGCACTTTGACGAGTGGACTCACTTTAGCGAGTTCAAGGATGATTTGCAAAAGGCATTTGAAAAGGCGGACGTCGCCTCGCAGGTCGTTTGGCTCGAGAAGGGCAAAGAGGTGAAGGTGCTCTAAGAGTCAGAGGTCAGTCGACTCGTCATTCGAGGGTGTCGCACAAAGCTGATTTGAACACGTTCTGCATTCCCCTTGTAGAAAACAGGATTCCATCAACCCTACCTACCTGGTGTCACCACTGTAACATTGAAATACTATAGACCATGACGCTATCGAACCATTGCATATGTTTAACCATGCGGCGGACATCCCAATACTGCTGCTTTTGTTTCATTTTGCTGCGATACAACTTGGTCTCGATCCCTCCACTTCCTCTACTCGGTCCTCTTGTCCTTGGATCCAGACTTGTCAAACTTTTCCTGCAAGCTCTTGTACATGTCCTCGACGCTGACTTTCAAAGTCTTGTACTCGATACCCAAGACCTTGGTCGCCTTGGCTCCGCTGTGGACGTTGGCTCGGGAAGCAATCTCGGCCCCCTTTCCAGGCGTTCCGACAGGGACATTGGGGATCTTGTCACCGGGGAAGCCGTGGATGATGTCGACTACGAGGGATGAACAGGGAAGGTGGTCAGTAGGGTGTCGCTTGTATGGATACGAACGCTCGACTAACCAATATCCTGTCCAGTCAAAGGACCGGCCGAGGTAATGAATCGGTTTCCACCGGCTTCGGGCAGAGTCAACGCCTTGACATGAGCATCAGCGACGTCTCGGACCTGTCGCAGTACCATCGCCATCAACCGCCGCACAAACACACAGAAGCTCTTGCACCCCCAGCACAACTCACGTCAACCCAGTTTCCAAGGGCTTCCTTGAGATCATCATCAGTCTTCTTGCCCTCGATAAATCCCCAAAAGTTGGCTACCGAGGTACTAGAACGGATGCGAAAGCCTCATCAGTACCGATCCAGGTATACTCACCCCCAGACGACCTGCCCACTCACTTGATCGACTCGGGCGAAGATACCTGATGAATAACAGGTCCCAAGACCTATACGAATCGCCCGCACACGATCGATCAGTCGCTGCGTTTCATTCCGAGAGAACGCTTCGGCTCACCAAGGGCGGGTTGATCGTAGCAAAGTCCCAAGAAGGGTGGTTCTTCTCCAAAAAGTCTGTGCGAGGTAGTCTGCCATGAGTTTCAAGACGACTGACCAGCCCATCAAATCCCTCGACACTCACCCCAAGCAGCCCTCTCCGCCAAGGTCTACCACAACAACACGGAACATCAACCACCGAACCCTCCCACACTTACATCCGACCGGACCACCCTCGAACTCACCTTACTCGCCCTATACTTATCACCCCCAGGCGCATCCTTCCCTTGCTTCTCCACAACTCCCGGAGAATAATCATTCCAATCCTCCTCTGTGAACGTATACGGCGCTCCACCTTGATGCCTCTCTCCCTTGGGTTCGGGAGTGATCACGGCTGCGACAGATGAAGTGATGATCAATCGTTTCAAGGAAGAGCTGTGTCGTCATCATTGCCGTCGAAACGAGATAGTTCATCGTCAGTATATGCCTAGGCTGAATTTTAAATTTTGGGAACTGGAAAGCGGAAAGACAGGGACTGACTTGTTCTTGTGTGCGCTTTGCATGATCCCGATGGTCCCTTGAACGGCGGGGGTAATCAATTCTTCAGTGGTAGCCGCATCAAGGTAGAATCTACGCAAGTCGATCGCGATCGCGAACAGGGTCAGCAATTCCATCGCGTTGGGCAGTGTATGGCGATGATGTGTCGTATACTCACGGAGAAGCGGTGTGGGCTGTCGGTCGCAAGTCATTCGTGTCAGGGTGAGGCGCAGGAGAGCTGTGACGAGGCACGACATGGGACTAACCGATTCCATCGACCCCCTTGACGGCTTCATCGAAAGCGCCAGGCTACCCGAATAACCAAGAGAGGCAAGTCTCAGCAAATCCAAGCCTAACCCCAAAGTCCAACCACAACCTCGATCCTCCCACACTCACCTCAGCGATATCCTCCACAATCACATACTCAAACTCGCCGACCCCTTCATAAAGCTTCTTCAAATACTCTCCCTTGTCCTTGGATCGAACGGTTCCACGGACTCGGTAGTCGTTCATCAACAAGTGCGAGGTCAAGTGAGCGGCGATGAATCCGGAAGCTCCGGAGACGAGGACGAGGTCGTTTTTCTCGCTGCAAGAGTGGAGTCGTCAGCAAAGGGCGTGTGCGGTGGAGGTTGTGTTTCGAACTGCGTCGATGTGACGGGCTTACATGGCAGGCATATTTAGCAAGTGGTTAAAATTAGCGTGGTGAGGTTGATGGTATATATCAATGAAAGACTATGGTATGAATCAAACAGGTGGAGGGTACAATAGTGCTCGACTGGTCTCTCTCTATATATATATACATTTGACGGTGTTCGCTGGAGCTCGATCGACCGGCCCGGCGCTGTCGTCATTTCAATCCTCGCGCCATGGCGGTAATTGGTTCCGCGCTCATCAAAACCTCCACTCTTGGTCGAACCTCCACTTGTCAGACCCCGGCCCCGCTTTAACGAGATATCACGTAATTGATTAGGTAATCAGAGTAATCGACCTCACTCCTACCCCTCCTGGCTACTAGCATCTTGAATGTTCGACGATATCACAAGGACAACTCGTCCATGGCCACGACCTTTTACTACCCAACTCCACTTGTCCTCTTCCACTCCTCACCACCATGCAAGGATTCAACAAGTACTACCCCCCAGACTATGATTCGCGTGAAAACTCGTCACTCAACAGTTATCGAGGCGTTCACGCACTCGGTGTCAGAGCAAAAGATATCGACAAGGGGATCTTGGTCGTCAGGTGAGGGGTCGATATGTCGCTATGGTCAGGTTCTCGGTCACGAAGCTGATAATTTACTCATGTTTGTGCTAGATTCGAGCTTCCTTTCAATATCTGGTGCGGCCATTGCAATGTAAGCCACTTCACCATCGAAACACCCCCACCCACACCCTTACTCATCCCTGCGTCCACCTCGACCCGCCTTCACCCCTCTACCAGGCCCACATCGGTGCAGGCGTCCGGTACAACGCCCAAAAACGCAAAGTAGGAGCCTACTACTCTACCCCCATCTTCGCCTTTCGGTGTAAATGTCATCTCTGTTCCGGTTGGTTCGAGATCCGGACGGATCCGCAGGTGAGTTGACGGCGGGGGTGACGATAGCGTAGAGTCGAGTGTGG
>Ga0308160_10004686_pt1 | contig 14516 bp, 24 predicted proteins | sample PhyFR1_FD_201036 | JGI IMG/M metagenome (GOLD analysis project Ga0308160, IMG submission 201036) | Phyllosphere microbial communities from UC Gill Tract Community Farm, Albany, California, United States - DLSLF.R1 | ecosystem: Host-associated > Plants > Phyllosphere > Unclassified | place: USA...
AGGCAGGCGAGCCTGAGCGGCGCATGGCTGGCTCACGGGTCGGGATCAGAGCGAGAGAGAGAAGAGTTGGTGACCTTGCTGTGGCCGCGCCGCCCAGAGTGCCTGGTCTACCAATGCGCCGCAATCTAACACTTCCAATCGTCCAACAGCCCACATCGATCGCTGGCTTAGCAAAGTGGTCTACTGCGATTGATTAGAAATCAATTCCTCTCTGAGGGCGCAGGTTCGAATCCTGCAGCCAGCTGCGACCTTTCTTTTTTGAAGCTGCATCCTTTTCCAGCGCATCCCTGTTCGCTTTTTCATAGCTTCCGTTTACTCAGTCTGCACGCTCTTCCTCCGCAGTCACGAGATCGAGGTCAGGTTGGCTTCTTCCTGTCAGAGAGGGTGTTGAAGTGAAGAGGACAATCGAGTGCTTCAGCAGCGTGCCGGAGCGAGAGAGGATGGTCGTCGAGGCCAAAATGAAGGGCGCCGCGGCGTACGCACCCGCGCTCGGCACTTGAAGGTGCGCGCGAGGAGCAGGTGGTGAGGGATGATCAACTCCAAAAGAGGGGTGGAGGGAATCAGCTCGAGAGCGCTGGCTAGACCCTGCAGACGTCCGCCCGACGCGTTTGGGTGGGCGGGTGCAAGGATCCCTAGGAGCCATCAGGAAGCGAGGAGAAGGACACGGGGACATGCGGCGACTGAGAAGCACGAGCGCAGAAGGGTGGGTGGGTGGTGTACTGCGCCAGATGAGCCAGAGGGAGGAAGAAGTGACGAGGTAGGCGGGACTGCGAAGAGCGAGAGCAGGAGTCGACGACGAGGGTTAGCTAGGAGGGAGTGGCCCGGCCGCAGGTCCTCCGCACGGAAGGGGCGCAAGAGAGCCTTTTCCGCCGACCGGAACTAGGTTGCGCTCGAGCACCCTGACCCGCTGCTCTTGCACGAGCAAGCGCGGGCCGACGTGGAGAGCAGATGACATGAAGAGAGAAACGGGAGAGGAGCTGGAATGCTAGTGGGCGAGGTCGCAGATGACGACGAAGAAAAGTCTAGGAGGAAAAGCGTTCGTGGGCGCCGGGGTGCATGCCGGGAAGGATGAAAAGCAAAAGGATGGGAGGGCATGGGTCCGAGAAGGAGGCGGCATCCTTCCCGTCAGAGAGGCTATGAGTTGTAGATCGAGCTCGGCCATTCCTGCCCGCCGCTACCGCCGCCACCACCGCCAGCCTCGAGGATGGCCTGTGGATCGCCGAGACCGACCGCGGACGGCGGCATCCCTGGCTGCTGCTGCTGCTCGTAGACGCCGCCGTACGCGTAGGCCTGTTGCTGAGCGCCAAAGTCTTCCTGCTCAATCGCGACCGACGGGTCCGACTGCGACATCTGGAGATGCAAAGGCGGTGCCGAGGACGGCGGCGGGTACGTCGGCCGGCCCATCTGCCGCAGCCATGGCTGGTGCTGCGGATGGCTCGGGTGAGCCGGCGAGCTGGGATGCTGCTGCTCCTGGTGCTGCTGTGGCGATGGATGCGGCTGCTGCTGTTGCTGTTGATGGTGCTGGGGCGGCGCGTACTGCGGTTGCTGGTGCAGCGCATAGGCCGGCTGGGTGAGATGCGGCGGTGGCTGGGGATGGTGGGACCCGTGCGGCGAGTACGTTGGCTGCTGCTGCTGCGGCGTCAGGTGCTGCTGTTGCTGATGACCGAGCGGCGGCGTCTGGTACATGAAGCTGTGCTGGGGCGGGAGTGGCGACTGGTGCAGTTGCGGATCCGAGTACTGCTGCTGATGGTGCTGCGGCTGGTACGACTGCGCAAGCTGCTGCGAGTGATGCGCATGCGCCTGCTGTAGCGAATGCTGCTGCTGCTGCTGCTCCTGCGGCACGTGTCCGAGACCAGCGTCGATGAGACCGTTCGCCGCCGAGTCGCGCCGGGCGAGCTCAATCTCACGCCGCTTAAGCATGTCTCCAGTGATGGGCGGTGCGGCCGCAGGCCCGGCAGCGTTACCGTTGCCGTTGTGGGCCGATGCTGCTGCCGCGGCCGCAAGGTTGGTGCCGTCCACGCTGACCTTGCGCGACTTGCTTCCGCCGCTCGCCCGAGGCTTCCGCGGGGGCGGTCCGGCCGAGAGGCTGACCTTGCGACTCGCCGGGGCGGATGTTGGCGCGTCGAAGGGCATACCCAAGCCGCCATTGGTCGGCATGGCGAGCGAGGGCGTCGGGTCGGGCCCATACTCGATCGTGTCGTCCTTGTGGCGGATCGGCAGGCCTGGCGTCGTACTGCTTCGCGATCGGTTGCCGGTCGTCATGCCGCCCGGGCCAGAGGGCCCGCCACCGGGCGCCTCACCCGTCGGCGCGTTCAGGCAGGCCTGGATCAGGTTCTTGCCCTCGGGCTTTGTGACGAGCGGCTGGAGCTTGGACGTGGTGAAGGTGTAGACGAGGCCCGTCTCGGAGACGACAAGTAGCAGGACCTGCGTCCCGGTGAGCGTCGAGAGCTCAAAGGCCTGGCGACGAAGCGACAGACATCAGCAGGAGGAGCATCTTGACAGCGGCCCTAGAGACCAGGAGAACTGTACGCACCTTCTTCATGATACCGGCCTTGCGCTTTGAAAAGGTGATGTGCCGGCGCGACTTATCCTCAATGTACTTGATCTGGATCTTCTTGCGGCCGTTCTTGTCCATGACCATCGCTCCAGTCGAGCCTCGTGGCTTCTTGCTACCTGAAAGACACGTGTGAGTTGGGTCAGGGTCCGGAAACACGCAATCTCCTGGCGCGCGAGCTCTGCAGAACGTACCGTCCTCGTCGTCCGATCCGCCGCCGCCGTTCTCGTCATCGCTGAGGCCAGTCTCAAAGGTGAGCGTGTCGAGGCTGTTGGCGCCCCCTTCGGTGTCGTCGCCATTCTCGCCGCTGTCCTCGGCGCCGGTCGAGCCGCCGAGGCCGTCCTGCGAGTCAGGCCGCTCGCACTTCTGGCGCGATACCGGGCCCTCGGCCTCCTCCTGCTCCTGGCGCGACTCGGACTGCGCCCGCTTGCGCTTCTCGCCCGTCACGGTCCGAAGGCCGACGATGGGCCGCCCGCTGCTTCCGGGCTGCTGCTGCTGCTGCTGCTGAGGCGATGAAGGGAAGCCTCTTCCGAGTGCGGCATGGCCATTGCTGGGGCCGGCGCCAAAGTAGTGAGCCGGCTCGCCCCCAAGCGAGGAAGCTGCCTGGGAGGACATGAGGTGGATGGTAGGTGGCGGAGCGAGGGTTCGGTCGGTCGAGCTGTTGAGCGAGAAACGAGAGGCAACCTGGCGCGGCGGCAAGCCGACGGCACGACGGGAAGGTGGGCGATGTCAGCCGAGGGAGGGGTGACACCGCGATCGGCAAGTCGGATGGCTTCAGCGAGTCGACGCGAAGGCTGCCATGGACGTACGGATGCAGGAGAGCGGGCCTGGTGACAGTCTATCGGGCTGGCGTGTTTGTCGGCGACGGCGTGGCTCGGGCCGATGTTGAGGCAAGGTTGGGTTGCTGACTCGCAAGGAGGACGCGACGGGCAGGCAGCGGATCGAGTGTCGCTGCTGCGGGGAAGGTGCACGAGCTGAGCAGGAGGCAGGGTCAAAGGGGTCAGCGATACGGTTCGAGTCTCAGGCCGAGGATGGCACGCCGTGGGACGGGCGGGAGGTCGACGACCGGGCCGGCCGTCTTGCGAGGAGGAACGGGCCATAGGTGCTCGGAAAGCGCGCGCGTCGGACCCTGCGGGACGTACGTGCCGCTTTCCGTTCGTGAATAGGGGCTCGGGACGGGCCTCGCTGCTTTGGATGGCGTTCTGGGGGAGGGCGTGGGGAAGGCGCGGAGGTGATGGCTGTTGTCGCCCGGCCGTTTGAGGAAGGTCGAAGCGTTGCCTGCCGGAAGGAGCAGCGGCGCGCGCGGCGAGGCAGGCGGCCGAGCCGATCGACAGCTCGCTGCTCTGCCGGCGCGCAGACCTCTTCTCGCCGTTCGTCCACCAGCACCTCCGCCACCGACGCTCGCATGAGGAGGAGGTCCGCTGAACAGCTGCTCGAGACCGCGGCACAGCTGACAAAAGAATGCAGGTCGACTGACGAAGCAGTGCTGCTACCCGACGGGGGGGTCTTGAGACAAGCGGCCAGGGCGCGGCGGGGGCGGTGACGGTCAGCTCACGCCCGTGCGGCTGGCTGCGGCACCGGCGCAGAGCCCGACGGGACGACCGCTTGACGAGCACGACCAACGACGTTGGTCGTGCTGACGGGGACGGTTTGCCGGTGAGCTGCGCCCATGCTGGGTGCCGACCGTTCGACTCGTTGACTCACCCCCCCCCCTTTTGCTCTTGCGGAGATGCCGTCTCCATCCAACTCGGGCGCATACGCGGAAGTTGAGCCCTCTCATGGCTCTTCTGGTCATCTCCTGTGCATGAAAAGGAAGGTCGACCGCTTGAAGCAGCGCGAACATGATCGACACTGAGCCTGGGCAGCGCTGACGGCGGTGAGCGATCCTGTGCGGCGCCCTGCTCCTTATCGGCGCCTGCTAGCACGTGGACGATGGCAGCCTGTCATTGAACGCGTCTTTTGAGGAACGAGTGCGAGATGAGCAGCGAAGGGTGCAGTTGGGTCATTGCCGACATCCCTCGTCCGGTCAACGCGACGAGCGAGTGCCGCGGTCCCCTTCGTGCTGCTGCGCAGTGCGCGTCGTTGAGCCAGGAGACCCTGCATGCCGTCGAGCTGAAGACAAGCCGCCGAGCTCATCGGCAGCGCGCACTCGCTCCTGGAGCTCTTACCTTGCCAGAGCGGCGGCCATGCCCAAGTGTACCAGATGGATAGTCCCGGCCGGCAGGAGAGGAGACCCTCCCTCCGAGCTCTCGCCGCCGGCGCCTTGCGCCCGCCCGCCCGCGCGCGCGGCCGCCCCGCGTCGCCCCGTTTGCGCGGGCCGCTTGCTCCCCTGCCTGGCTCCGGGGCTTGAGGGCTCTCGTCCCTCTCACCACCGCCCTCTTCCCGACCCCTCGACCGACCGACTTTCTCTCTCGCCCGCTTCCTCTCTCTCCTCCCGCTCTTAATTCGCCTCGCACACCATGGGAGCAGCAGAGTACCTCAAGCTGGGTGCGTCATCCTGCCTAGCTTCAGCCTGGAAAGTCAGCCCGCCCCGGACCGACCGGGACGCGACGAGATCGTCCCACGTCGAGCGCGTTGCCGGTCGGCGGCCTGACTCCGCCTTTCTCAAGCATCCGATGCGCTTTGGCTATGACTGTATCCAGGCTCCGTTCACTGACATCCTGCGTTCCCGACGACTCTGGCCGCTACAGCCGTGACGCATCCCGTGCGTCGTCCCGCGTCTTGACCAGCTGGGCTTGCGAGCGCCTTCCGAGCGAAGGGCTGACAGCTCTCTCGTCCGCTACCTTGCAACCGCCCGACCTCGCGCGATCAGGATGAGCTCCGGTCGCTGCTACAGTACTCGATCTGGCACGAGCCCCGGCGCAACATCACCGCGACGACGGAGCACGCCACGTCGGGCTGGGACCGCCAGTCGATGCGCGACTGCTGGGCCTTCCTCGACCTGACGTCGCGCTCGTTCGCGGCGGTCATCAAGGAGCTTGATGGAGACCTCGCCCGCGTCGTACGTCCCACTCGCTCTCGAGGCGGCTGAGCTTGCGTTGGGGCTTGCCGCGGGACTGACCGGTTTCTCTCTGCCTTGCCAAACGCCCAGATCTGCCTCTTCTACCTGGCTCTCCGCGGCCTCGACACGGTCGAGGACGACATGACGATCCCTAACGTGGTCAAGCTGCCGCTGCTCCGATCCTTCCACGAGAAGCTCGTCACGCCCGGCTTCACGTTTGACGGCAATTCGGACAAGGAGAAGGACAAGCCGCTGCTCGTCAAGTTTGACTGCGTTGTCACGGAGATGGGCCACCTCGCGCCGGCGTACGTCGCTCCCTCGCGACCCGACCTCGGCGCCGCGATCTGCGGCACGATCCTGAGTGCGCAGCTGACGAAGGACTCTCTTGTGCCTCCAGCGACCGCGACGTCATCGTCGACATCACGCGAAAGATGGGTGCCGGCATGGCCGATTTCTGCGCGCTCGCGACCGAGGCCCGGCCGGTGGCCGAGGTCGCCAACATGGAGGAGTTCAACCTCTACTGCCAGTACGTGCCTCTCGCGGATCGGTCATCGGCCGCCTTGCTCCTTCTGACCGACCTGCGCCTTCCAGCTACGTCGCCGGTCTCGTCGGCGAGGGTCTCTCGCGCCTGTTTGTCTCGACCGAGAAGGAGCGGCCTTTCCTGGCCAAGCAGCTCGTCCTCTCCAACTCGATGGGTCTCCTTCTCCAAAAGACCAACATCCTGCGCGACATCAAGGAGGATGTCGACGCCGGCCGTGGCTTCTGGCCGCGCTCGGTCTTCGCCTCGGACGAGTTCTGCACCAAGCCGGGCATGCTTCCGTTCAAGGAGCTGACCGACGTCGTCGAGCCCAAGAACGCCGAGCAGGGCCTCTGGGTCCTCAACGCCATGATCGTCGACGCCCTCAGCCATGCGACCGACTCGCTCGACTACCTGTCGCTTCTCCGCAACCAGAGCATCTTCAACTTCTGCTCGATTCCCGCAGTCATGGCGCTCGCGACGCTCGAGCACTGCTACAACAACCCGCTCGTCCTCAAGCAGAACTGCAAGATCCGCAAGGGCCACGCCGTCCAGGTGCGACCGGCTCGGCAGCCATGGCTCAGGACGAGGCTGACACCCCTTCCGCCCTTTCCCCCCCCCCCCCGTCCGACCCGCAGCTCATCATGAAGGCGACCAACCCGCGCGACGTCGCCTACATGTTCCGCGAGTACTCCCGCAAGATCCACGCCAAGTCGACGCCCAAGGACCCGAACTTTGTCAAGATCTCAATCACCTGCGGCAAAGTGCGTTGGCGCGCGCGCATGCCAGAGCGAAACCCTTTGTGCTTCAAAGCTAACCCCTCTTCGCACGCGCAACTGCAGATCGAGCAGTGGACCGAACACTACTATCCGTCGTTCATCAGCGTCCAGGCGCCGTCTGAGGGCCCGGCCGGCCAGGCCTCGTCTGGTCTGGACGAGTCGACGCTCGACGCTCGGATCCGGATCGCCAACGCCAAGAAGGAGGCTGACGCGGCCAAGAAGCTCAAGCGCAACCAGCGCATCATGGACGCCGCCCGGGCCAAGAAGGGCCTGCCGTACAAGAAGTTCGACGAGCCCATCGACGCCGGTGGTCTCGACTGGCTCATCATGGGCAGCATCATCGGCGGCCTGCTCCTGGTCATGCTCATCCTCGCGCTCGGCATCGCCTGGATTGTCATCCGCGTACGTCCCTCGACCCAACGCGTGTCATCCGAGAACCCGCGGTAGCGTGCTGACTCGCTTTCCACTCGACTCGTTTAGCTGGAGGGCTGATGAGGCTTCTGTCATTGAGGGGGAGCGGTCCGAGGGGTTCATGGCGAGAGGCCCGTCTTGTACAACAGCGAGGCGCATGGGGGTGGGGGGCGGTGCTTTCGTGCGCTAGGCAGGGCCAACGCAGGGATTTGGCCCGCCGGCCTGCAGGGCAGGATCTGTCTGATGACTGTGCTTTTCAGGGTCGTGCCGCGCTTGATTGCCTGGCAGGGCTAATAGCGCGCCCTGAAAGGGACCTTCCGTAAGAGCGTCGTCCGAGGCGACGGGGGCAGACGGGCCGGTCGACCCGCGGGTCTGTTGCGCGCCTGCCTGGCCGGCGACCTCCGAGCGTCGGAGGGGCGAATCGGACGTCACGCCGTTGCCTTCAGCCCAGCCTCGACCTTCTCCCTCCCCGACCCACCCACCATCGTATCTCTGCTTCCCTTCTCGCTTCCGGTTACCAGAGACGATGCCGTCGCCCGCCCGTGGCGCGCTGCCGACCGACCGGACGCCGCTCCTCGCCCAGATCGACCGCTCGCTCTCGCGCTCGCTCGGCCGGACGCCGACCCGGCGCTCGCTCGGGCGGTCCAAGTCGCACGACCGCCCTGCCGGCCGCGACGACGTGCCGTTACCCGACGACTCAGACGAGCCGGGCGCGAGCGAGTTTCTCGTCCCGACGACGCTTGGAGAGGTCGTCGAGGCCCGTGACGACGATGACGACCCTGAGGCCAAGGATGAGGACGTCGCCGAGGGCGGCTCCGGCGACGCCGGCACCGCCTTGGGCAGGCGCTGGCGCCTCGTCAGGAGCCGCGCTCGCTACTAGTGCGTCACTCTCCAAGCGACCATGCAAACTCGACGCGAAGCTGTCCTGAGCAGCTCGCCTTCTGCGAGGCGACGTCTGCTTTCGGGGAAGCTGTCCGGGCTGACCGCAGAGAGTCCTTTGACAACTCCCGACCCCCTCAGCGTGCCGATCACCCGGTGGCTGCCGTCATACACGCTCGAGCTGTACGTCGCGCTCGCCTGTCGCCCTCAGTCTGCACTAGCTCCCGTCGCTGACCGACTGCTGGCCTTCGAACGCTCGTCGCTCTGCAGCTTCACCGGCGACGCGATCGCCGGCGTCACCGTTCGTCTAGCGCATGCACTCGCCCCTCTCGCGCCTCGGCACCCACTACCAGCCGCGCTTCGATGACTCGCGCTGACAGACCTCCCTCTCGACACGCGTCATCCTCGCAGCTCGCCTGTCTGCTGATCCCACAAGGCATCTCGTACGCCTCGGCCCTTGCTCATCTCACTCGTACGTCGTGCCCACTTCTGATTGCCCACGGCGGCCGACCGTCGCGCGCAGCAGGCACGCGTCGTCCCGTATGAAGGCTGACCCTTAGTCGTCGCTCCCCACACCAGCCATCGCCGGCATCTACTGCGCGGTCGTGCCGATGCTGATCTACGCCGTCCTAGGGACTTGCAACCAGCTCTCGGTCGGCGCCGAAGCTGCGCTCTGCCTTCTCGTCGGCAATGCGATCGACGAAATCTGGGCAGACGTCGTCGCAGAGCACCGCCACCGTCACCGCGAGATCCTTGAGACGGAGCAGGTCCGCGTCGCTGTCGATGTCGCAACCATGCTCGCCTTCCAGGTGCGACGAGCTGATTGGCAACGCTCAGGAGCGACCGCGCTGACGATCCCGACTCCTCGGGCAGGTCGGCATCATCACCTTTGCGCTCGGTCTCTTCCGGCTCGGCTTCCTTGACGTCGTCCTGTCGCGCGCCCTTCTCAAGGGTTTCATCACGGCTGTCGGGGTCGTCATCTTTGTCGAACAGGTGCGAATCTCCTTGGTTGTTGCGCCGCTGACCGTGGCATCGAAAGCTGACATGCGGGCCGCCCGCCTGTGCCCCAGATGATTGGCATGCTCGGTCTGCACCCGATCCTCAAGGCTCTGCCGCATGTCCCAGCGACGACGGTCGCCAAGTTCCGCTTTGTTGTCAGCCATCTCGGCGACGCGCACAAGCTCACGATGATAGTAAGTCGGCGCCGTACGTCCTGCGCACGCCATACCGGCCGAGCTGACCCGATCAACGCTTGCGTCAGGTTGCCTTTGGAACGCTGGCCTTTCTCGTGACGGCCAGGCTGTTCAAGCGGGCGACAAAGACCAAGAGCGGCTTCACCTGGCTCAAGTTCGTGCCCGAGATCCTCGTCGGCGTCGTCATAACTACTCGTCCGTCCCGCCCACTGCTGTGTTTCGCAGCCGAAAGAAGTAACCGACCTCGCCTCCACAGTCCTCACCAACTACCTCGAGCTCGACAAGCGTGGCTTGCTTGTCCTCGGCAAGGTCGACGGTCTCAGCGAAGGGTCAGGAGGACGTTCCCTCATCGGCAGCCCTCTCCGGGCGTCGACCCTCAAGTGGTTTTCGGTCACGCTCCCGACGGCGGCTGTAATCTCGGTCATCGGCTTCGTCGACTGTGCGTGGCCTGCGCTCGGCAGCTTCCTTCCTGCCACCGGCGCTGCGAGGACTGACCGAGCGCACACCCCCATTTGATCTGTCAGCCATCGTCGCTGCCAAGGAGAACGCGAGTCGCTATGGCTACTCGATCAGCCCGAATCGCGAGCTCGTCGCCCTCGGGGCGGCCAACATCGTTTCTTCCGTCTTTGGAGGCCTGCCGTCCGGCTTCGGTAGCCTGACGCGGAGCCGACTCGCAGGCGAGTTTGGCGCGCGCACGCCCATGGCCGGCGTCGTCACCGCGGGCGTCATCGTTTTCAGCATGAACTTCCTTCTCGGCAGCCTCTTCTACCTACCGAAATGCGTCCTGGTACGTTGCTGGCAAAGTGTCCAGAGCCTCCGAGTCTGCCACTGACGGGCGTTTGCGTGCATCCTCCTTGCAGTCGGCCATCGTCCTCCTCGTCATCTACGGCATCCTGATCGAGGCGCCGGAAGAGATACACTTTTACGTGAACGTGAGCCGTTTCCACTCGAAATTTGTTTCAAGAAATGCCGCAGCTGACGCTTCCTCCTCCAGGTCTCCGCGTGGAGGGACATGGCTCAGTTCTGGCTGACCTTCCTGCTTACGCTCTTCGTGGGCGTCGAGACTGGTCTGGTCTCGTCGGTCATTTTCTCGCTCATCCTCGTCGTCTCCAACTCAACCCAGCCGAGGATCACGGTTGGTCCCGTCGCTTGTACCTTCTCATCGGGTGTCTTGCGACTGATCTTTCTGAACGCTCATCGCAGATCCTCGGCCACGTCGACGATGATTGGGTTCCGCTTGACGAGCACCCGGGCGCGCAGGAGGACGTCCCAGGCGTGCTCGTCGTCCGGATCCGCGACTCGCTCAACTTTGGTGCGGCAAAGCGCTCATCACAGATGGCTCTGGTCCACGCGCTGACCCGCTCCTCGCTCCCGGACGCGCCCTCCCAGCGAACACGGGCCAGCTCAAGGAGAGGCTGCGGCGGCTCGAGCTCTATGGGCCGGGCAAAGCTCACCCGAGCGAAGCGCCCCGGCGAGACGAGGCGACCGTCCTCGTCATGCACATGGGCGACATGGAGTCGATCGACGCGTCGTGCGTGTGATCCCTCTGCTTGCGACTGCGTCCTCGCGCTTGCCTGACCGACTGCCTCCCTGATACCCTCCTCTGCAGCGCGCTCGCCATCTTCTCCGAGCTCGCAAAGTCGTACCGGGCGCGTGGCGTGTCGATCTACTTCACCCACCTGCGCCCGGCCCAGCGCGAGCTCTTCACCCGAGCCGGACTCGTGGAGTTCCTCGGCGCGGCCAACTTTCAACCGAGCGTCGAAGGGGCTATCTCGTCCATCGAGGACCGAGGCTTGTCTTCCGGCCTCAACTCGCAGTAGAGGTCTGGTCCCTACAAAGAGGCTGGTTACGATGACATGCCCCTGCTTATGATGCGCTCCTGCACCTATCGGCGACCAGACTGGCCTCCGTGTGGATGAACCGGTCCCGCCACATGCGAAGAAACCCAAAGACAGCATTGCATTTGCGGCCGTCGGGTGTGCTTGCTCCATGCTTGCAGCAGGCCCTTGCCTCGACCTCTTCAGCCGGCCGGAGGGAGGACCCGAGCGGGACCTCTGCGCCGGACGCGTCAGTGGGAGCGAACGAGGTCGACCTGGAGTGGGTCGTCGGTGCGTGTCAGTTTGTGTGGCCTGCAAAGTGCGAACGTCGATCGGACGCAAATGGAAACCTTGCCTCGGGCGGGCGACCCTCTTCTCTCTCTTGTCAGCAGCCTGCGTGAAGGGGGGCGACGAGGATCAAGAGGGACGTGTCATGCCGTTGTGTCTCTTGCCTATTGAAACGGCCGCCGGGCGCCGGCCGCCGACGGATGGGCCCGCGCAGCTTGGCGCTCAGGCTGACCGCCTATGTCCATGACCTCGACCTCGACCATCAGCTCCTCAAAACCAGCTCATCTCTATCCATTCAGAACCACCATGCCGCCTCCAGTCATGCCTAAAGCTGCCGATCCTGCTACCTTATCTGCTGCTACCGCGGCCGCCCCCGCTGCTGCCCTCGCTCGCACGGGCCGCCTCGCCTACCGCGAGCGCCACCCGGCGCCCGAGCCCGCCGGTGGCCACCCGGCCTGGACTCGCGAGCCGTTCGCCTCGCTCTACATCGCCTGGCGCGGGCTGACGTCCTTCATGCTCCTGCCGGTCTGGACGGCCTGTGCGTTATCTTTTACCCTATCCCGTCGGCCGCGACCGCCCTCCGCAGCCTGCCAACCGCTGACCGAGTCGGAAGCTCGGCCGCTACGTCGCAGACTACCTCGTCCGACCTCGGCGACGACCATCCTGGTCGCTCAGTCAGGCTGTCCAGGTCGCCTGGATGCGTTACTTGGCCGTTCTGCTTGGACTGTCGAACCGAGCGTTCGGTACCCGGCCGCCCGACGCTGCACCGGCGAAGCCCGGGCGGGAGACCGACTTCCTTTGGGCGCCATCTCTGCCGGTGGAAGACCGGACCGGCGTACTGCTTGATCCCCAGGTGGACTTTCAGGATCGTGTCGGCGTCTTCGTCTGGCCCAAGGCCGCTGGTCGATCGCCCGTGACCAAGGGCAAAGGAGAGAAAGGGCTCGTCGGCCTCTGGTGCGTCCATCCTCCACGCCCCTCCCTCCCCCTGGTTGCGTCTCAAACGCACACTAACGGTGTCCTCTCCGGAGCAGCTTCCACGGCGGATCACTCGTGCATGGCAATGCGTCCGAGGAGGCCGAATTGGCTCGTGCGTCTCGACGCCGGCTTCGCTGTCGTCATCTTGACCTGGCTTCGCTGACGGACTTTCGTCGGCTTCCGCAGGGATCCCTCGCCGATTGATGAAGGTGAGACTTGGCGAAGACTGCGTTCGTCGCTGTTTAAACTTCACTGACGCCTTGCTACCCGACCTGGTGCGCAGGACCGCGCCTTCGACCGGATCTACTCGGTCGAGTACCGCCTCATCCTTCATACTCCGTGGCCGGGCCACCTCCAGGACGCCGTCAGCGCCTACCACTTCCTCGTCCGCGAGCTCGCGATCGAGCCGGCCCGGATCGTCCTGATTGGCGACAGCGCAGGCGGCAACATCTGCCTCGGTCTCGCACGGTGGCTGCGCGATGCCGCACTGCCGACACTGGGCTCGCCGGCCGGGCTCTTGCTCTTCTCGCCGTGGACGGACCCGTCGCACTCGTTTCCTTACGAGCCGAGCACCCACGTCCCTCGGCCCAATGACGAGACAGTGCGTCCCGACGATCGACCGTGCCGGCTATCTGCTGACTTTTCGAGTGCTCGCTGCTTTCCGACAACAGGACTACCTCCTTGACGAGCCGGCGGCACGCTCGCTTCTCGTCACCACTCTGCTCGGCCACCATCCGCCTTCGCTCGTCCGCTCGCCATACATCTCACCCGCGTGCCGGCAACTCTCTGGCCAGCCAGGGCTCTTTGCAAAGTGTGAGCGTCTCTTCGCTTCGGCCCGTGTCAACAGACTCAAGTCCATGCTGACCCCACGCATTGCCTCAGTTCCGCCTACCTTCGTCCACTACGGCGGCGCCGAGCGACTGCAGTCTGAGATTGAAGCACTGATCGAGGGTCTCGAGCTCGATGGCGTGCCAACCAAGGTCGTCTATTCGCCCGACGCCGTCCATGACGTCTGCGTCCTGAGCGCCTGGGACGAGCGTGACCGTGATCGCATTTACGAGACGGCTGGCCGATGGCTCGGTGCGCTGAGGGACGCCCGAGCAGAGGGGCGAGGAGCAGAGTCTGTCGTCGGGAAGCGCTGAACGTCAGAGTGGCCAAGGCTTTGCGGTGGGACTGAGCTGGGTGAAATGCCTGATGAAACGCATCGGGAGGTGCATTGGATGAGATATGGAATGACCACTCCTCGTTGACGTCCTCCTCCTCTGCCGCTTCAAGCTCGCCATCGCTCTCGACTTTGATCGGGAGCGTTACGATCTCGTCGATGCTGACAACGGGCCAGAGAGCAGTTCCGAACAGCGAAGGGTGCGGGCCCTTTACTGATCCTTCGCGGCAGCGCACCAACCAAGGAGAGCGAGCCCTCCGACGACGACGACATAGGGAGCATGCTCCCTCTCCGCCGCGGGCCTCGAGCCTCGCTCGTCCGCTAGCTCGTCCTGCGCCTCTGGCAAGGGCATTGCAAGCGCGCGCCGCCTCCCTTTGTCGTCCGAGCCCACCTGTCCGTCCCAGCTCGCTCGGCTGCGGCCCTCGCTCGTCCTGCGGGGCGGTGGGCTCGCGGCCCCGGTCGTTAGGACGAGTGGGCCGACGGAGGATGTCCCTTCGCCCGAAGGCGTCCGGCGCTCCAGCTTGCTTGCACAGCGCAGCGGGCCCTTTGATTGCCAGGTCGCGGCCAGCAAGGAGGACCAAACCCTAGCCTCGCCAGAGCCCCGTCTCGCCCTTGAGTTTGGTTCCCCTTGGTCCTCTGTGGGAGGAGGAGGTACGAGGGCCAGCTCCGAGGCTGCTCGTATCGGCGGCTTTCGCCTGCCGTCTTCAGGAAGGCGTCGACAGGTACGCCCTTCCTTCTCGAGCAGGAGTGCGCGCCTGTTCGCTGAACGACCGGCCCCTTCGCTCGGCCGGGGCCACAATCTCGAGCTATTTGCGGCCGCTTCTGGACCTTTTCTTTTTCTCAACCCGAGGCTAGGCCCGATTCGCGATTTTATCTGATGGACGAAATACTTTTCTCCCCTTCTCTCCCTCCCGACCATCAGCTCCTCCCCCCCCCTCAA
>Ga0308160_10004688_pt1 | contig 14514 bp, 13 predicted proteins | sample PhyFR1_FD_201036 | JGI IMG/M metagenome (GOLD analysis project Ga0308160, IMG submission 201036) | Phyllosphere microbial communities from UC Gill Tract Community Farm, Albany, California, United States - DLSLF.R1 | ecosystem: Host-associated > Plants > Phyllosphere > Unclassified | place: USA...
TGCAGTGCCTGGGTCATCGAGTTGCCAGTGAAAAGTCGGATTGGAACAGTGTACGCAAAACGTTCCTGGCCTTGAAGAGCGGCCAGCTACGAATGGGTACATGATCCCACGAGTCTAAACAGCTAGAGTGAAAAATTTCGAGGAACTGTTTCTCGTTTTTGATGCTCAAGTATTGGGGATAAAACTACCGTGGAATTAATGGGGTCAGGGAAAGTTCGGCCGATACGTGTGGCTTTTTTCGTTGAAGCATTTGAAGACGCGGCGCCGATGCTCGACGCCATCTTCGCCGATTGTCACTCGCGATGGGGAGGCCGGTTCAGCCTCATTGTTCCATGTGCGGCCGGTCAGATTGTCGCCGGCTATTGGCCATGGTTGGAGGCTTTCGATCCAGATATCATTTATGCATATGTTAAGTTGGATGATAATGAAATTCTCGAGATCCACGAGCGCGTCGCGCCGGCGGACTACGTCTTCCACTGGCTCGAACACCCTTCTAGGTTAGACCTCGCGCGACTTCGACCAAAGTATCATGTTGAAGCTCTCTCGTCGCTGTCGACCATCTTTCGGTTTACTCGGCATCGCGCACCTGCCACCGGCCCTGCTATTAAAATCCTGGATAGTCTCTACCCAGAGAACTCAACCAGATTCCTGTCCGACAACTTCGGGACATACACTTCGAGCTTTCCTGGTCGTTCCTACCCGAATGATGCCTCGTCACGAGCTGAATTGCTCACAGTTGTGCCTCAAGGAGAGTTTGAATCGACGAAACGTTCTGTTCCAGATGACGGTATTCACATCGCAATGGAACAGGAAGCTCTCGCAGAACTTTTAAGCAGCCGTGCAACCGGCCTAGGTCTTCTTTCGTCCTTGTTTGCTCCGTCTCTTCCTATTCAAGACAATCGATGGAGTGGCGCTTCAATCTGGTGATCGGCGAGACGTTTGACGACAGGCTTCTGTTTTGGAACTTGCGTTTGCTTCTGTCCTCCCAGTCCGACGACGATTTTTGCTGTTTGCGAATTACGCGTGATCAGTTGGAAGAAAGCAGCATGATCATGCTAATCATCCGACTCATGGATATCCGCAACCGATATAACGCCGGGTATCTTCGACATTCCCAGCTTAAAGTGTGGTCGGCGTCGCATAATAAGGAAGTACTGACAGAGCTGGTCGCCATGCTGAGCAGTGCAAATGTAAATTGCGAAAACTGCTCAGTTGAATTTGTGTCTCAGGGCCATGTTATTCCCGACGAGGATTCGCTCAGGGAAGCTCTGGCACGCGCTCACGCAGGAATCGGACGCCTTGATAGCGGTGAGCGGTACGACTTTCGCTGGATGCCCCCCAGTGCTCGCCTGCCAGAAAGCACGCCAGAACATCTGCATGATGCTCCACCGAAGTTGTCGTTTGGGGCCGGCTTGTGGGCCCATGACTTGCGCTTTGAATTTGAAGGCGACGGCGGCCGCGCACCACAAACAAACACATGGCTGTTACCGAAGCGATGGCGGATGGCAGGAGCATTTAAGCCGACATTCGTGACACGCCCTCTTAGCGGGAACCGTACGCTGCTCCGCACCAGCAAACAGGGCGACCTAACAGTATTTGCCGGTGTCGATCATTCCTTGGAGTCGGTACCCGTTCCCCACATAGACGAGGCATTCCGGCACGCTCTGTGCGCGGATCACCGGATTTCGCGTATCGGACCCGATCAACCACCGTCGCCAGCGCCGATAGCCGAATGGATACGGCCGTCGAACGAAGCCAATCATCTTACCGGTGTCCTCGGAATGACTGGCGGTTTGGCGCTCGCGGGAAGACTTCTGTTGCACCCGTTTTGGCAAAAGGTCTTTGCAAATTTGGGAGGGACTCCCGATCTTGCGGAGGCAGATCTCCGTATGACCGTGGACTCTTTGAAAAAGCGTAGTCGCGGTAGTGCGGTTTTCGACCTAAATGAAGAAAGTGAGCGATTCGCGTTGGCACGACTAATCGTCAATGCTGCTCAGTCAATCAAATCGCCTAAAATGCACGTGGCACTCGGGGATTTGCGTTGCGAGTGGGAAGGTTATCGGGGCGAGCGTTCGAAGCAGATGTCGGACGAAATGCGTTCCCTTGAAGAGCTTCAGAAGGATCTGGGCCTGTTCAAGCAGCCAAGCATCGAAGATTATCTTCCGAGATGCGAACGCGAAGAATGGTCTTTCAAGGCTATCCTTGGACCTGCAAAGCATGCCAGCATCGGAATTGGACCGATTTTCAGTCTCTGCAGCCTTCACTAAGGTGCGAAGTTTGCTCTACTAGTTACACTCTTCCTATCGGGATTCCGTGGTATTTTCGTGCGAACGAATTTCTCATCGAAAGCCTTCGCTCTCATAGCGTGCTTTCGCTATTGTGGGTTCTGTCAGCTCTCAGCTCCCGGGCAAAACGTTCTTTCATGTACTTGGGACCGACCTGTTTCGGTTACTCTAAAAAGTCGCCTTCCGAAGCCGAAGCTGATCTGTTGGCAGTCGTAGACGGCGAGGCCATCCTATGTGAAGTGAAGTCGGCGTGGCGCAGTCTGCGAACTAAACATATAAGCACTTTCGTCGATTTTGCGAAACGACTACGGCCGGATCGCGCGATCTTGGCAGTTATGGAGGATGGGAAGCGGTTCGAGGAAGATATTCACAATGCAGAGAAAGCCCTTGCGGGAGAGGGCATCAGGTTCGAGTTACTCACCTTAGAAACGTACCGTGTGCACGATAATCCTATCTTCCCACCCAAAAGCACGGCTTAATAACTTGCCAGCAACACTCATCGGCACAATCGTCTGTAAATAGATGGCCAAAAGTGACAGAAAATTGCGCGAATGAGTCTGCTACCACAAGAACCTTCTTGGACGTTTAATTTTAAACATAACGGTATCGATTGGCGACAGCATCGGGCGGCACTCGCATGCATGCCATCCTGCGCCCGCAATGAAGCGACTGAACAACAAACCTACTGGATACCATGTCACCGCCAATGAAACTGCGACAGCATATCGGCACGCTAGCCATTTCGTGTATGCAATTTTATAACTTTGACATAGCTGGGTCACGTAAATTGAAGGAATTTTTCGCTAACGACAGCGGGGAATACAGGCATATCCAGCTCAACGGCCAGTGCGCTCCAACCGCACTGAGCGGCCGAAGACAAGAGGTTTTGGATTGCTGACTGTGATAGTTTACGCTTCAGCTACCGCTTGACACTTCTCCATCCCCTTGCCAAAGTGCACTCTGCTGCCCCTGTCCTCTCTTCGATTTCTGGCCGGTGCTTGGGCGTGCAGCCTGCACCGCCGCTAGTACCGCCAACTCGCGCTCAGCAACTGCACGCGCTTCACGCTCGGTCACCAATGCTTCCGCCAACTCGCCGTTCTTCGCTTCAAGCCGGGCGCAGGCGTCGCGCATACCCGCCAGCGAACCCCTGAGGTCCTGCACCCGTTCCTCGTGCTGCTCCTGCTGCGAATTAAGCACCGCCACGGTCCTCTCGGTCTCCATGCGTGCCTCGCGCTGGGCATCGCGCTCCGTCCGCGTCCGGCGAAGCTCGTCCTCTAATGACCCAACCGACTCCAGCCGCAGCTCCGCCTTGGCCAGTGCAGTGCGCGCCTGTTCCGCAGCCGCCCGCTCGACACCGATCCCTTCCCGCACGGCAGCCAGTTCGCTCACCAGCTGCTCCGCCCTGCCCTCCGCTGCGGCCTTGTCGGACGCGGCCTGCGCTAGGTGCGTACGCAGGTCATCCAACTCCGCTGCGAGCCGCTCGTTGTCGTCGGCCAGGCTGGCGGCCTCCTGCCTGCACTCGAGCAGCTCGTCCGCGATCTTCTCGCGCGCCGTTGCCGCCACCTGGTCAGCAAACGCCAGGATGACTTGCTGGACGTCGGGCGGCAGCAGCCGCAGGCTTTCCGGCGGCTTATCCGCGCCCTCCAGTTCCGCGAAGTACTGCTTCGCCAATTTATGAACCGTGCCTTTGCTCCCAGCCTTGTCGAGTGCTTCCCAGACCCGGTCAATCGTCGGCTTGACGCCCTCGACGCGCAATGCATCCACGACAGCCTTCACCTGCTCGTAAGTGATTACTGCTCGGCGTCCCATTCCTCGGCTCCATTACGTAATTTTGCTGTTCCGGTATACCGCTTCATTCCGTTACCTTATCCGTGCTGAATATTCACTTCCTGATGCAGCACAGCCTTATCACGACGGCTGTGTGATGCCTGTGGTGGGCCGCTCTTGGCGGCCTGCGGGCGAGGTGCTGACAACGCTCTCTCAGCGGCCGAGGTACACAGAAGCGATCTGTTCGCGCTCGTGCCCGAGCTCCTTCGAGATCAGCAACCGCACTGCCCGATCGCGCGCCCTCTGCTCGGGCGTCAGTTGCTTCGAGGTCGGGCCACCGCAAGCCGGCGCCTTCCAGCCGGTGAGTTCCTGGAACCGCAGCTGGGCATAGCGGTGTCGCTGGCCGTGTACGTGCATGATCCCGGCGCGGTCACATTGGCTCTTGAAACGCTCGAGTTGATCCTTGTAACGCATACCTTCCGGGATCAAACTCCCCTTGCCGGCCAGAGCCTTAGCGTCGTCAAGGGCCTTTCGTTGCACCCCGGAAACAATTGGGATCTCACGGTACTTCCCCCCTTTCGTCCAGGAATCCTTCAACCGCAGTCGATCGCCAAGGTCCGCCCACGCGGGCTGGATCTTGATGCTTTCCTCGCGCCGCAACCCGAATTCGCGCTCAAGACGCAGCGAAGCTTTCGTATATGGATCGGTCACTCGCGACAGCTGCTCATCCGTGATCATATTCGCCTTGGACACATTGGTGACATACGTACGATTGTCAATCCCATATTCCCGGTTTGTCCTCTTGACGATATTCTCCTTGCCGATATATTCGGCCACACGACGCAGCTCGACCATCAGGTTTTTAATGGTGCCAATGGCGAGCTGCCTTTCTTTCCAATGCGCGACCAGCGCCTCGATATGCTTGGGTTTGAGATTTTGAATATCGAGATTTCGAAATCCGCACGCTTCGAGATCCCTTGCAATGGCCGAACACCGCCGACGTCGGGACGCCTGCGACGAATGCGATCCGCTCTTGGTGTGGCCGCATATTTGCTTGATCTGATAAGCCAATTTACGCATTGCAGGCTCCTCAACTAGATACATGGTTTATTTCGTTTTACTGCGCGGTGTATGGGTTTTCAGGTAAGTGTTTTTGGCCGCCCACCACTGCCGTAGCGGTAGCAGGTCTATTTGGCCGCGGGGACACCACTCCCCGTTCATGAGGTTTGCTTCTTCCCCGCCCTCATGTGCGTTTGGTTTGGGAACCGTTGCGTGTCCTCTGGGGCCCAATCGCAACGGCTGAAGAGTTGACCCAGTCTTCAAAGGGGCGCATCACCATGCGCGCGTCGGCCGCCGAAGCGACAGGAACCAGGTCACCCGCGGTTCCAAGCGGAGTGCACCTCGTGCACGAGCTGTTGTCCGCCAAGGCGGACGCAGGCCAGTCACCCGGGGCCTACGGGGAGTACCTCGTACTCGGTTGGAAAAGCAGCCCTGGCTGCAGGATCAGCGAGGGCAGGCCCTCGTCACACACCTTCAACCCTCCCATCACACTGAAGTCGTAGCGATCTGCACAGTGAAAAATGCGGCGGAGCCGCGTCGTCACTACCAGCCGCGCCGCCAGTGACGACGCGGAGCACGCTGTGCGGTGCTAAGGAGGGGGACTGCTGGCTGCTGACGCACCCATGCGTACGGCCGTGGGCACAACAGCATTGATGACGAAGCGACGAGCGCAGCCTGGCGGCGGCACTCTGGCGTGAGCTGGTCCGGGACCGCACGCGACCTGCGTCAGGTCACGGGGCTTACGAGCTTCGTCGGGTCGGGCAACGGCTATGCGTGAAGCGGCAATCGCCGTTGCTGAACGTTACATGGAGAGGACGGCGACCGATGCATGGTTGCGCGCATCGACCGTCGTAGACAGGAGTTGAAGCTCAGGAAGAGAGACTGAAGCGAGTGCTTCGGGTCATATCGTTGCGTCGGCAGTAGGTGCCGAGCAAAAGAAAATCGATCATACTTGCCCAAAATTCGCCCGACGGCGCGAGGAGGCTAGCTGTCCCCGAAAAGCACTTCCACAATACTGCACAGTTCGCTTTCCAACAATGCTGCAGGCATCAAGTTCTGATCTGGTTCAACGGCCTGCTAACTCTCTAGATTTTACGGTTGCACGAGTCAGGGCGGGCCACCCGCCAAAGACGTGAGGAACAGCCTTTTTCGAGGCCTGCCGTCGAAGCCAGTCCAGCCGCTACCCGAGGCGCTGCTTCCGGCGGCGCTCGCGCAGCAGGGTGTCGATCCCGAACCACATTCCTGCAAGATAAAGTAGTCGGAAACGCCCCAGCATGTCCTCGGATTCTTTCGCAGCGATCTCGGCAGACGTGGCACAACGCAAGGTCGGCTGGACTGGGGCGCTGCCATCTGGACAGCGACCCGCCTGGGAATGCCGGGTTGGGTTGGCGTCGACCACAAGATGCAGGCGCTGCAAATTGTCGGTGACATCGGCGACCAGGCGCAAGTTGCCGTCCACCATCGCGAACACGAGCGCGAGGCCAAACGACAGCGCCGGGCCGATGACGAATACCCAGCCTGCGCGACGCAGCCAGCGGCCGATACATCGCGCATTGCGTATGTATCGCTCGCACCTCGGCGACGGCCACCCGTCGACCAGCACCTCCAGCCCCTTGTCCGTCAAGTTGACTTCGATATCTCGCATGCCGTGCTCCTTCGCGGGCGCCTGCAGTGGTTGACTGCTCGGTTAGAGCATCTTCCATCAATGTTGTTCAGTTGGTGCGAGATGGGGAGGCGCCACTTCAGTTAACCAGGGCCGAAGCAACTGACCTGGTAAGTACTCGATGCCCAGCAGCTTTCGCGCTTCCCAGCAGAAAGCGACAGGTGGACGTTCCCTGCGGCCGCGCTCTGGATACGGCGCGGCTAACGCTGCCCTATCAAGAGAACAGGTCCGATAGCGTGCAATGAAGATTAGCTGCTTCGAGAAAATTCTCAGCGGGCTGACGGCCCAGGAAAAGGGGCGCTTGTCGTAGCGCCGGGCAGCTCAGCGGTAAATCCCGCCGTCAACGCACAAAAGAGCTCCGCGGGCTGGGTCAGATTTTCTCGACGGAGAAATTGAGCATCTCGGCTGGTGCTACGCCAAGGGTGTTGGCCAATACGCAAATATTGATGAGTGCGATGTTGCGCTGCCCACGCTCGATCCCGCCAATATAGGACCTCGCTAAGCCGCTCTCCAGCGCTAGCCGCTCCTGAGACAAGCCTCGTTCTTTACGCAGCTTGACGAGATGCTGGCCAAACAGCTGAAGCGGATCGTAGTTCATGACGTGATTATCAAAATGCAACGTCACGAGGATACGTATTTGACCTTTATGGAGCCACGCTTTATAGTGACACGCACTATAAGTGACAAACGTATCAGTCGGCCGATAATGACCTGTTCCCATCAACGCCAAAGGACCTTCACTTCGCAGGAGGCAGTCAGTCTCTTCAAAGAGCACACCGGTTTCGAATTCCATCCCACTGTGCCTGGCACCTTGCTGGCGCGTCATGGAGTCGAAAAGATTCCGTCAAAATCGAAGCCTTCTGAGTACGACGCAAAAGATTGGGACCTGGTGTGGGAGCTGATGTTTTATCTCGCACTTAGCGCTGCAGTTTTAATCCGGAACTGCAACGTCCAAGGAAGTGTTTCGCGCCTGTGCTCCGCTCAGCGACGCCTGCGAAGTCAGCCCCGCCTACCAAAAGCACGCCTGCGGCTACTCCACCTCTTCCGCGCCGCGTCGAACTCGAACTGGAAAGCCCTCTCGGCCGGCATCCGACGAGAAGGTTTATTGAGGTTCCATACTCAGAAAAAGACGAAGCGAAGCAATTAGGAGCACTCTGGGAACCGACCTGCAAGAAGTGGTATGTGCCGGTCGGGTTGAACCGAAAGTTGTTCCGATGGGCCGACGCACTCATCCCGAAAGAATTTTGTGCGGTCCAGTTCCCATCGGATAAGCCACGTAAGAAACCACGGCGAAAGAAAAACTATAGTGCCGATAGATCGACCGTATCAAACGAGCAGATACACAAGGCACTCGACAACAGGCTCAACTTTTTGCTCGACAAGCCAGATTAGATCGACCTGCCGTTATAACGAGCCGGGTGGTCAGGTAACGGCGATCAGCTCGACCTTCAGCCCCGGTATCCCGTCCGGCGCATAGACCGCCAGTCCTCCCGCACCCAGCGCCTTTTCATATAGCGCGCTTTTCGCCGACAACGAGAAATAATACGTGTTAGGTCGAACCGGGATCGCCGGCGGAACCTGTGGCAGGTGCGCCAACGGCAAGCCTGGCAGGGCCGATCCGACGATGCTTTCGAGGTCATCGGGCGCGGCGACCTTGAGACGGATCGGGACCATCGCCACCAGATCCAGCGCCGGGATATCGGCGGTAACCGCCAGGTAGAGCTGCGTCTGTTGCGTGATCTTTGCGGGGTCCAGCACCGCTTGCGAGTATGCGCGCCGGCTTCTGTCGGCGACCAATGGGATGAGGAAGTATTTGGCTCCGATCACCGTGTCGACCAGGTCGCGCAGCAATGCGTCCAGCTCGGCAAACACCTCGTCCAGGGCCTCGTGGCGGTAGGCCGGCAGGTCGGGCGTCTTGTAGCGGTCGGAGAAGGTCATCAGCCCGCCGACCGCGGCAAGCATCTGTCGATACATGGCTTCCGGATGCAGTCCCGGGGACCTGGCGCAGTGCATGAGCTGCGCGTTCGCCGTGCTCACAATATTGAGCATCCACCACGACGAGATATCGCCGGTCCCGACTTCATAGACGTCGTTGCTCGCCTTGCGATGCATGCGCTGGAGCGCTTCGATCTTCGCGGTCATGACGCTGACCAGGCCTTCCAGCATGCGCCCAAGCATTGGCGCGGCGCCGACCGTGACGCTCGGCGGGATGAAGGATGGGACGATCTCGAACCCGCCGTGCTCCGCGCGGCAGACCTGGACCACGGGCACGCTCGTGTGCGGCGCACGCGTCTCGAAATCCGCCAACAGCCTTGCCTGCTTTTTGAGAAAAGGCACCTCGATCGCCAATGCCTCGCTGAACAGGTCGGGAGTGCCGAGGTCGCAGCGTACGTAGCGCCCATTCTCGTCGGCGTTGCCGCCATGCGGCTTGACCAGGGCAAGCGCCGCGTGGAAGGTGAAGGTGTGGACCTCCGCAGGCAGGCGCGAGAGATCGACCGGTTCGGGCAACAGGTCGGTGCCTGGCGCCTCGTAGATCTCCCCGTCGGGGAAGATGATCGACAGCGAATCGGCGCCGAGCCGGTTGTGGCCAAGACCATCCAGGTTCCACTGCACCGAGCGAACGCCCCATAAGTAAGGGTTGAGGGCGGACGCGATACGCTGCAGCCGCGCTTCATGGTAGAGATCCTGGCACTGGAAGTGCTGAGGCCCCAGGGTCAGGCCCTCCGACCACATGATCTTCGATATCGCGCTCATCCTTTCCTCCGCCGTAACGTTGTCCCTGCACAGATTCTTGGAAGCATGACTTTGTGCTTCGGTACGGTCGTTGATCTTGCTCATCCGTCCGCGCTGTTGAGGCTCCACGAAGTCTCCGTTGCGCAAACACAATATTTCGCTGACTCAAGAAACGATAATGGCTGCCGTGGTCGCTTCCGGCCGCGTCGAGGAGAACACGATGCAAGGTTTTACGCCCGGCTTGTTCGACCGCCTGGACGAAGAGAGCGTGCATGCACCAGGCAACAGGCGCGACGTTCGCGCCCGCGCACTCGATGAAGCCATGCGCAGCGTGACCCGCGACCTGCAGGCCCTCCTCAACACTCGCTCCGCCCTGTCGCCAGCGATCCTGGAATCCTATCCGGCGGTCTCGGGCTCCATCGTGAACTACGGGCTCATCGACTTCGCCGGCATGTGCATGAACAGCGATACCGACCAACAGGAGATCTGCAAGGCCGTCCGGCTGGCGATCGAGCGTCATGAGCCGCGGCTGCACAGGGTCGCGGTGACGCTACGTCCTCGCAAGGGCGCCATCAACCGCGTCGACTTCGTGATCACCGCGCGGCTCAAGAGTGCTCCGCTGACCGGGCCGATGTCTTTCAATGCCGTGTTTCGCCCCTCCCTTCAGCAGTATTCGATCGAAGGCACGAACTAGAAAGCGGAAAACGCCGAACCCATGGATGAACTGTTCACGAAGTACGAGCGCGAGCTCGTAATCCTTAGGTCGCTGTGCCGGGAATATGCGCAGCGCTACCCCAAGGTTGCGGCAAAACTGCAGATGGGCGGCGATACCTGCGACGACCCGCATGTGGAACGCTTGATCCAGGGCGTGGCCTTGCTCAACGCCCGGGTCGCAAAGCGCCTGGACGATTCCTATCCGCAGTTCACCGAGGCGCTGCTCAACCTGCTTTTTCCCCACTACCTGCGACCGTTTCCGTCGTGCGCGATCGCGCGTGTGCTCGGCGAGGGGGGGCCGGAGGAAGCCGAATCCGTCCCCGCAGTGCCGCGCGGTACCCTGCTCGAGTCCGCGCAAGTAGGCGGCGTGCCCTGCACGTTCCAGACCGTCTACGGCCTCGGTCCTTCCGGGGTAGTGCTGACCGACGCCAGTTTCAATTCTCTCATCTGCGCCCCCGGCGCGACGCGCCTGCCGGAGGACGTCACCTCTTCGTTGAGCTTGCGACTCGAATCGGCGCAACCAGGCGAGCCGCTCGGCGCAGCCACGGCCGTGCGCCTGTACGTGGACGGCGACGCATCGTTCTGCGCCGCGCTGCGTGATATCCTGTTCATGCACACCCGGGCCGCATACCTGCAGGTCAACGAGAACGGGCCTTGGGAAAAAATGGCGTTGGTCCCGGTGAAGCCGGTCGGCTTTGCGGACGAAGAGGCGCTCATCCCGTTCGACGCCCGCTCCCATGTCGCCTACCGCATCCTTGCCGAGTATTTCGCTTTCCCGGAAAAATTCAACTTCTTCGACATTGACCTGTCCGAACTGCGTGCGCGCCTGCCAGCCGGCTGCACGCGCTGCACGCTCCACCTGGCGATCGCCGCGATCCGGCCCGACGGCGACAAGGCGCACATGCTATCCGGGCTGTCAAAGCAGCAGCTCCTGCAAGGTTGCACGCCGGTCGTCAACCTCTTCAGGCAACCCGGCGTGCCGGTGACCTACGACCAGCTCTCCGCCGACTATACCCTGCATGCGCACGGCAGTTTCCCGCAGGCGTACGAGGTCTATTCGGTCGACAAGGTGCACATGGTGCGCCAGCGCGGCAGCGACGCAGCCATTACCGAGTTCCGCCCCTTCTATTCCCTGCGCCACGCGCAGGACGTGGGGCCGGAAGGCGGGCGCTACTGGCTGATGCGCCACGACGAGACGCTCGCCGTCTGCAGCCCTGGGCACGAAAAATCGATCACGCTCGTTAACGCGGATTGCGATCCGTTCGCGATCGAGAGAAATTTCCTGTCGATCGAGCTGACCTGTACAAACCGTGACCTGCCCTGCTCGCTCAAGATCGGTGCGCCCGGTGGCGACCTGTTCTTCCCTGGCGCAGCAGTCAAGCACCTGATCCGCTTGTTGCGCAGGCCGACCCGCCCGGCCCGGCTCACGAACGGCCCCGGCATGCATTGGCGCCTGATTTCACACCTCGCGCTCAACCATCACTCGCTGGTGCTGGAGGGGGCTGACGGGCTGCGCGAGATGCTGACGCTATACGACCTGGCGCCCTCCCCTGTGTCGCGTCGCCAGATCGGCGGCATCATTGCGCTCGAACAGGGCGAGACCACGGCATGGATCAAGCACAAGCGCGGCTCGTCCCTGGTGCACGGTACCGAGATCCGCCTCACGCTCGACGAGGAAGCCTATGCCGGCGCAGGCATGCACTTGTTCATGCAGGTCCTTGACCAGTTCTTCGCGCTATACGTACACATGAACAGCTTTGTCGAACTCGTCATCCTGTCTCACCAAAGCGGAAAGGAACTGTCCCGATGCAGGCCACGAAGCGGAAGCATGAATCTGGTGTGATCGGACTGTTGCTGGACGAACCGCAGCGGTTCGCGTTCACGCAGCTGATCAACCTCCTGTTGCGCGCGTTGCGGTGCCAGGGAGTCGGATACGAGCGCGCATTCCGGGAACTGCTCATGTTCCGCAACAGCCTGTCTCTGTCGTTCCCGGCCAGCGAAGTCCAGGCACTCGAGGTCGAACCGAAAGCGCAGGATGCCCTAAGTGCGCTGCGCGGTGGCCAGCTCAAGCGCATTCATATCACCCCGGCCTTCATCGGCCTGCTGGGCGCCTGCGGCACGCTGCCCTTGCACGACACCGAACGCATCGCCGCGCGCAGGGCGCTCGACGCGGACACCAGCCAACGCGACCTGCTCGACGTCCTGTCGAACCGATTGATCGGGCTGTTCTACGAGGCATGGGGCAAGTACCGGGTCGAGCACGGCCTGGACATCCGCGGCCAGGACCACCTGCTGCTGATGCTGACCGCCCTTGCGGGCGTAAAGTCACGCTCTTCTCGCGGGCAGCCATCTAGTCAGGTGAAACAGGAAACCGCCGCCTACTTTTCCGGGCTGCTCCGCACGCGGCCCGTATCGGCAAGCACCGTCGAACGCGTCTTGGCAGCCTACTTCGGGGTGCCGGTCCGACTGGAACAGTTGGTCGGCTGCTGGGATCCGATTCCCGAGAACCGGCGCAGCACACTTGGCATCATGACGCCGGTGCTGGGTGAAGGAGCGGCGCTCGGCGTGCGACTGTGGCGCCACGACCTGTGCACGCGACTGCACATCGGCCCCCTGGACGAAGCGCAGGTTCAATCCTTTCTGCCCGGCGGGGGTGCGCTCGCGGCGCTGGAAGAAATGGCCGGCATGTTCGCCGTCCCGACGCTGCGCTACGAAGTGCGCCTCCTGCTGGCGCCCCCGTGTATCAAGCGATGCACCCTGAGCACGCGCACGCCGCCGCTAAAGCTCGGCTGGGGAACCTTCCTGACTGGGACACCCGGCATCGCCAATCGCCCTGAAATACGCTCGGCGCTTCGCCTGCCTACCCGCATGACCACGAAGCCAGCGAAGTCCGCTGGCGCGGCTATGCCGCAACAACCGCAGTAGCCGCAGTAGCCGCAGGCCGGCCTACCTGGTAAGACTTGGGCGAGGGCATCTCGCCCTGTAGCTGGTCCGCATGCACCAGCACTGGCGCAACAAAGATGAGTTTGCGCTGCTGCTTGCCGGCCCCGCAAGGCTGCATCCGAAAATGGCCGCGGCGCCAGTGTGGCGCCACGCCGCCGCCCGCCGCGCTGGCCCCGGCGTTTGGAGGAAGAGACTCGGGACCGACGATAATGCCGTTGTAGAGGAAAGCGGATCTCTGCAGAAGTTTGGCGCGCTTGCGCTCCCCCAGGCCGGCAGCACGGCGCAGGGTCTCGTCGTATTCGCGGTGCTCGGTCAAGCGCGCCTGCTTCAGGGCCATGTAAAGGAACACCCTCACCACGTAGCTGACCGCAGCGTGCATCGGCCGATGGAAATCGCCCCCGGGCTGCGACGTGACGGCGCTTAGGACTTCATCTAGCCACTCGCCGACCTTGGTGCTTCCCCGGTCCGTTTCGCCGAGGAGCGAGACATGGCCACCGTAGCTGTCCTGCCGCTTGCTAACGAAGACGAGTTCCAGCGTCCAGCCTTTCTCCGTTGGAAGGTGGGACCCATCGTTCGGGGTCAGGAAGCAGAAAACCCCGTCGAAGTAGCGGTCGGGAGCCGTCGAAGCCGGCACCTTCAGGTAGCGCATGGCCACGTCCCCGAAATACAGGTACTGCGCGCGATAAGGCGGCGCCACCATGCTCATGGGCAGGCTGAGGTCAACGTCTGAATTCGTCAGCAGCGTTTCCAACGCTGGTGTGGCCTCGATCACTGTTCCCTGGCTCAGGTGGTACTTGAGGTTCGTGCTGACCTCGATTGCGAGCCGTTGGCGATCCTCGGCGATCAGCTGCCCGGCTGCCGGAGACAAGGGATGCATGCTTCCCAGTTGGCGCAGGAGTTCCTGCCTGATCTGCCAGCAAAGCGTGCCGGACTCCTGCCAGCGGCGCCAAACCTCGGTGTCTCCGAGCGCCCGCTCCCAGGCATCGAGCGCACCCTGGTTGCGGAACTGCACCGGGTAAGGCCGGCCGAACAGCTTCGTCACGAAGCTGCAGTCCAGTGCCGGACCAACGTTGACCAATCCGTCCATCGGCGGGGGGCGCGGCCTATCTTGCTTGCGCCAGGGGCGCTTACGCCACGCGCTCGTCCATATTGTCTCGGATTGTTCGGCATGCCGGGGCCTCCTTTCGGTCGCGTCGAAGAGTACAACCAGGAAAACTGTAGACATAGCACAGAGAAACGCATTGATCCTGATCAGTTTCCACAAAGCGACATCGAGGTAAGGTAGCCGCTGGACATTTTTCCACTTGCGCTACGGCCACGCCGAGCGGCCATCGGAGGCAGTTAATGGGC
>Ga0308160_10004689_pt1 | contig 14512 bp, 11 predicted proteins | sample PhyFR1_FD_201036 | JGI IMG/M metagenome (GOLD analysis project Ga0308160, IMG submission 201036) | Phyllosphere microbial communities from UC Gill Tract Community Farm, Albany, California, United States - DLSLF.R1 | ecosystem: Host-associated > Plants > Phyllosphere > Unclassified | place: USA...
CGAGAAGCAATGCTTTAAATGCGATTGAAACCGAAAGGGTAACCAAAGATGCCATCATCTACAGTTACTTCGCAGATAAAAAACTGGGTCTTGATCATGACTCGAGGATCGATAACTACAAGGGTTTAAAAACATTAAGTTTTGCCGACCTTAAAGATTTCCACAAAACCCATATTGCTAATAAGGCTTACAACTATTGTATTGTTGCCTCTGAGCAAAAAGTAAAAATGGAAGACATGCAGAAATTTGGTCCGGTTACCAAACTAAGCCTGGAGCAGATTTTTGGCTACTAAGCTGTAAAAAATAAACGCTACTTCAAAGCCCCTTTGTAACGAGTTTACAAAGGGGCTTTATTGTGGATTAAAAATAAAAAACGGCGCCCATATCCATGAGCGCCGTGGCGTAATTTATAATACCAAATATAAACTATAACACCAATATTAATATCCAGGATTCTGCTTCAATTGCGGATTAACATTCAATATATCCTTGCCTATCGGGAAAATCTCCGTATGGTTATCTGCATCTGGTTTCTTATCCCACCAGGTGCCAGTATTGAATACACCCCAACGAATCAGGTCCGTTCTTCTTCTATTCTCACCAATAAACTCTCTGCCCCACTCATCTAACATCTCCTGATCTGTTAACTGGCCACCATCCGCAGAATATAAACTCGGCGAGCCTGCCGGATAGTTACGTTTCCTTACCTGATTCAACAAAGCTACTGCGCCAGCTTTATCACCTTTGCGGTAAAGACACTCTGCGAGTGAATAGTAAACCTCAGATAATCGCACTTCTGCATAAGCAGAGGTAATGCGGTTAGCATCTGAAGTTGGATATATCGGGTATTTAATCAGAAACACTCCGGAATTATGATCCGCATGGTTCATGTTAGATTCTTTGTCTGAAATCTTAGTCCCCGGCTTGGCACCCAAAAACATACCCACCTGGTCGCGGATAAATAAAGGATATGACCCTTTATTACCTCTTACCGTATCAGGACGCGAAACACCATTTTCCGTACGCGTGAAAGGCAGATAACCGTACAAGAACATACCTTCTCTCTTGCTATCTCCAAGGTTCTTATATTTCTTAAGACGCAGATCATCTGGATACCGTTGGAATTTTACGAAAGGCTTACCCAATTGATGGGTATATTCCACGCTATCTACGTCCCGGCCGGGCTGCAATGCAAATCGAGGATTTGCCTGACCGAAATCTGTAAAGCCCATGTATAACGGAGCAGCATCATAAGTCATTCCATTGAAAAACATGCCGCCATCATATTGCCAGTGCGTACGGGCAAGCGTTCCTGGGAAGCCATAGATAACTTCCGAATTAGGTGTAGTGTTAGTATAATCAAATGGTGCATCCCAACGCGTATCCAGGGTATAAGCTCCATATTTACCGCTAATAATATCCCTGCTTATGGCTTCGCATTCAGCAAATTTATCCACCCCGGTATATACTTTGGAGTTTAGATACAAGCGCACAAGCAACGAGGCTGCACCCGCTTTGGTCCACCGGCCGGTAGCCGTGGCACCCAGCTGTTCGCGGGTTGGCAAACCTGGTATTGCCTCCGTAAGTTCCTTTTCAATAAAGGCGAAGGTCTCCTGCGGTGTAGACTGTGGGTTCCCTTGCGTTGAATTTTTAACATCTGTTATGATCTCGATGTTCCGGTAAAAGTCGAAAGCCCGAAGGTAGAACCAGGCGCGTAAGGTCCTCAGCTCCGCCTTAAAATCTGCGAGTTCTTCTGGCGTAAGGTTCAATTTTGTTGGATCCTGTATACTTTCCATATCCTGCAAGGAGTTCGTAGAAAGGACAATCCCTTGATATAGATTGGTCCATACCCCGTTGGTAAACCCATCTGTAGGGGTCCAGGTATGATAATGCATGCGCTGATAATAACCACCATCCTGCCAGTCACCCTGCCGGTTGTAGGTACCAAGCTCATCGGTACAATCCTCATTTGCAGCATAGTAGTCATTCCCCTGAATGCTCCAATATCCGTGTTCAAACGGACGTAAAAACACCCGGATTGCGTCATCCCTGCGGGTTAGGAAACCGGCGGCATCTACTTGGTCATATACTTGTTCATCAAGTTTGGTACAGCCCGCAAATATAGAAGCGGACAGCAAAAGGCTGCTTATATAAATTTTATACGTTTTCATGTTCTAAGGTTAAAAGGTTGCCTGCAGTCCGAAAATCAACTGCAATGTCGAAGGATAGTAATTTAAGGTTCCACTCATACCAGGGGTCAATCCATTGACCTGAATCAGGTCCGGATCTCCACCTGTATAGGCGGTAAATGTGTGCAGGTTCCTGCCGGCAGCATAAAAACGTACAGATTTAAGGTAAGTAGACTTCACCGGCTGTCTGTATCCTAATGAAACGTTGTCTATCTTAACAAACGAGCCCGATTCCAGGAAGTAATCTGATGCAATGGATGTTGTAGCCGGATTCGTTAGTTTTGAATATTTGCTTTTACTATCGTAAGCGGACTGAAGAACATTTGCGTCAGACTGGCTTGATGGCGTTCCAAGATAGAAGGCAGGTGTATTAAATATCTTATAACCAAAAGCGCCACGTAAAAACACATTCAAATCAAAGCGTTTATAACGAATGGAATTATTCATCGATGCATTGAACTTTGGTAAACCATTTCCGACAAATTGCTTATCGTCATTCGAAGCTTCATTTGCGGGTACTATGCTGCCATCCTGTTTATAAGCCAACAATGCGCCGGTATCATCAACGCCTGCAGAACGCAAGGTGTAAAACTCACCAATACTATGGCCCTCCTGTATACGCTGGATGGTCCCTGGTGACCCTGGTGCCGGTAAGCCCCCTACATCCTGGAAAATTGCACCCTTGTACAGGTCGTTTGAGAAGGATATGAACTTGTTCCGGTTGAAAGCACCCGTCATACTGATGTTGTACTCAAAATCTTCCTGTTTAACAACTGCGCCAGTCAATGACAACTCAATTCCGTAGTTTTTCATCGTGCCCACATTAGTAAAGGTTTGCGACTGTGGATTTGGCGGCAATGGTACGTTGTAATAACCAAGCAAATCTTTGTTCTTGCGGATATAATAATCTACTGAACCACTCAGGCGGTTATTAAATATGGTAAAATCCACCCCTGCATTAAAGTTAATTGACTTTTCCCAGCTTAGATCCGGATTCACGTTGGAAGCTGGACCATAAACCTGATACTGCGTGCCATTGAATGGAAAATATCCTGCTCCACCATAAAGCAATAAGGATAAATAATTTCCAAAGTCCTGATTTCCTGTTATGCCGTAGTCGGCCCTTACCTTCAAATCATTTATCCATGGCGTTTTCTCGCGTATAAAATCTTCTTCAGAAATCCGCCATGCGGCTGAAACAGCAGGGAAATCACCCCATTTGTTGTTGGCTCCAAACTTTGAAGAACCTTCATGACGCAAGCTTGCGGTAAGGATATACCTGTTATTAAAGTCGTAGTTTACACGTCCAAAAAACGCGATCAGCGTTGATCCGTTTTGTGTTGAACCAACGGCAGACTGTCCTTGCCCTGCTGCGCCACCATTGTACAAACCAGAGCCAAGGTTGTTCCATAGGTAGGTATCAAAAGGGAAATCATAGTTCTGTGCAGCAAATTGTTTGTAATTATAGACTGAATAAGAGTACCCACCCAATAGCTTAACATGATGCTGTCCGAAGTCAACGGCATAATTGCCGGTCCACTCCAGGTTTTTCTGATCATTTTCCTGTTGCTCCTGTCTTGCAAAATTGGTCTGATTGGATTTATTAGCGTGGACAATGGATGAAAGTGTGGACGGGCGGAAGTCCATATTACGTGCCGAGCGACTAATCTGAGAAATGGTGACTGTACTGCTCAGATTTTTCAACAGATTAACTTTCAATGAGCCGTTAATATCCAGCTCTTTGATTTCTGAGTCTGATTTGATCAGCTTGCCATTCTCAACCGGATTATTCGAGAAAAATCCGGTATTCAAATAGTTGTATTCACCTGCACTATTGTAAATCGGATATGTTGGATTCAACGTTAGTGCGTTGTTAAAGTTACCCTGATCTGCGTTACTGGTTTGCATAAAACGTGGTGCAATGTTCAAAGTACCCACTAAAAAGTTATCGGCTGTTGTATGACTCACATTAATACGTGCACCATACTCCTTTTTATGCGCGCGTAAATCAATACCGTCTGCATCACGGTAATCCGCTGAAGCAAAATAATTGCTTTTAGCAGAACCTCCGGAAAGCTGAACAGTATGTTTCTGACTGAATGCCGGCGAGGTCGTCACTGCATCAAGCCAGTCTGTTTTAGCACCGTAATCCTGTCCGCGGTCGTTGGCAACCCGGTTAGCCAGAAACTCGTCAACCGAAAGATTTTTCAGCCGGTTGGTCACATAATCGAAACCCGCAAAGCCATCATAAAACAAACCTCCAGCTTCGCTGCCTTTTTTGGTGGTGATGATGATTACACCGTTACTTCCACGAGTACCGTAGATCGCTGAAGCAGCACCTCCCTTTAGCACATCAATACTTTCAATGTCATTCTGGTTGATGTTATCAATGTTTCCACCAGGGATACCGTTAATTACATACAGTGGTCCAAGCCCTGCATTACGCGATGATGCGCCACGGAGTTGGATGCTTGGCGACGAGTTTGGGTCTCCACCAGCAGTATTGGTAATATTCAGGCCGGCTACCTTCCCTTGTAAAGACATCAAAGGATTATTGGCAGATACGGTTAGCAGATCCTTTCCCGAAACGTGGGTGATCGCACTGGAAACCTCACGCCTGTCGAGTGTTCCATAACCTACGCTCACCACCACGACTTCCTCTAAAGAATTGCTGGTTTCTGAAAGTTTCACATTAACTGTTCTGGATTCGGAAAGCTGAACTGTTCTTGAAGTAAAGCCTATGTAAGAGAAAGTAAGGCTTTTTGCGGTTGTTGGAACGTTTATGGTATAGTTACCATTGGCGTCGGAAGTGGTGCCACTGGTGGTCCCAGTCACCACGATGCTTACTCCCGGTAATGCGGAGCCTCCAACATCAGTTACCTTGCCACTATACACGCTGGTTTGTGCCAGCAAAGTTTGGCCAAGCATTAAAAAGAGCAGTATGATGCCCAGATGGAGTAAAGGTTTTTTATACATACAGATGATCGATTTGGTTGATCACGCAAGTACGGATGCGAAGCCCCTAAATACAAGTCATTAAAAACGGCAGGAAAAATATCTAACTTCAAAAAACCGCATATCACTGATATTCAGGGCTTTACAATCATAATTCTGACGAAAAATCCAGGTATTATACAGCCTCAGCAGTAATTTGAATACCCATAACACGCTGTTCAAAGTCCTCCGCTGGCACAAGGGCCTTTGATTTGAGACGAAAACGGTAAGTGTACACGGTGCTAACTGTGTATTCAAGAATGGCGGCAAGTTTCTCATTGTCATTTATACCAAGTCGCATCAATGCTAAGATGCGGAGCTGCGTACTCATCGTATTCCCTGCTTTAAGTTTAAGCTGATCCGCTTCCGCGAGCATGCTATTAACCACCTCAACAAAATCGGGAAAAAGCTTAAGAAATATCTGATCGAAGGTATGGAACAATGCTCGTCGATCTCCATTAACGTCTTCCTTATCGAGCTGCCGCATCAGTTGATCCGTACTGCCTGATTTTACTCTATGCTGCACATTATGTTTCAGCTTTTGAATCTTAACGATATGCCTGGAAAGTTCGGTGAAGAAAAAACCGATATACTCTTCCTTGATCCTGCCGGCTTCCCAAAGTTCCATGTTCTTTACCGCAAGGAGCTTATTTTTCTCCCGTATAACCTGCTCTTTGGCACGCACCTGTTTAAGTTGTACAAAGATGATGACACAAATTAAACCGGTAATTACGGCCAGCACAACAATCGTCACAAGGATGGTGCGAAACTTGGCTTTCTCCTGTCTAACAAGCAGGTCTCGTTTGGCAGCCACTACAGGTAGTAATCTGGATACTTGATACCGCTGCATACGTGCTCCAAACTTGTTGGCCTGGTCCATTGCCTGTTGCAGGAAATAATAAGCTTCGTTCACATTTCCTTGTTCAAAGAGCGCGTTGCCGAGATCGAGCATGGCCTGTGCTCGGTACGTCGAGGTTCGTACATCATTGATCGCGGCTGTACATAACAGCCGGATCTTCTCCTCCCCAGTCCGGTAACGACTCAACCCGGTGGCGACCATGGCTTCCTCATGTTCAGAAAGCTTCCGGTTCATGAGCTGCAGGTAGTACTTTGATGGATGAGAACCTTCTCCAGGGTTACGCTGTGCCTGTAAGATAAGCTGTTCAAAAGAACCCTGCTCCGTTAGTAAAATGGCGGAATCTAAATAAAGGAACTTTTTTAAACGATCTTCTGGTGCATAAAAGCGGTCCGCATTGTATTTTGACAAATCCGACCAGGCCCAGGAGTAAAGTACATAATACGATTTTCTAAGTTCAGCATCCAACAACCGAACATCAATTTCCCGCAAGCAATCGAAAGTCTCCTTAAACATACCTGAAGTGATTAGGGTTGTACCAAATCGGAGTTGATTTTCGGCAAGTCGCCTGCTGTCGTGCATGCGCAGGCTGAGTTCGATCAGTTGTTTTGCGTAGTGAAATGTTGAATCGAACCGATAATCGCGGTATGCCTCGAAAAGGCCTAAGGCGGCACGGTAGCGGTTCTCAAGCGGCTCATGTGCCTGGAGCTTTTGCCTTAATCCAGCGATATGTTTCTCCTTTTGGCTGTCATATACCTTCTTTCGGGCGATCTCCGATCTAAGCACACGGAGCAGGCTGTCTGATGGTTTTTCAAATGCCTTTGTAAAAGTTGCAAATAGGCTGAGGACAACGAATAAAATTATTGTTTTATGAACGCGCTTTATCATAGGTACCATGCACAAAGCTAATGGAATATGAATCTACTAAAGCAGGGGGATGAAAGATAGTTCTTTCCTTAAGCACATCTTACGCAGACCTGAAGCACACCTGACGCACACCTCACTCACGTAACAGGTATATAAGCTGTGTTTCTGATCTTTTTCAGGTATGGAGATCATCCACTGCTGATGTATCGTTTCTGCATTATAGGCTTAATCCTGAAGCAGCATAATAATCGCTAAGGGGGTTAAAAAAGAAAGGCTGCTCATATTTAAATGAACAGCCTTTGCAATTATTTTATTTAAAATCTTATAACGACTTTAACCAGTCTACAACTTCATCACGGGTTTTACCAGTTTTTTGCTGTAAACGTCCGTAAAGTTCATCATCCTGTCCTTCTTCATATTTCAGATCATCATCAGTGAAGTCGCCATAGGCTTGTTTAACCTTACCTTTGATTTCGTTCCATTTTCCTTTTAATTCTAACTTATCCATGATTTATGTTTTAGGTTATAAATTCTGTTTGTTGGATTAAGAACAGCTGAACAGGTTTTTTGTTTTATGATTTCAGTTTTCCAGCAGCTTCTATGATTTCATCTACAACTGCCGGATCCAACAAAGTAGAGGTATCACCAAGGTTGGAAACTTCCCCTTCCGCGATCTTCCTCAAGATTCGTCGCATGATTTTTCCGGATCTGGTTTTAGGTAAACCACTAACAAAAACAATTTTATCTGGTTTTGCTATCGCTCCGATTACCCGGGTAACCGTTTGCAGAATATCCTTTTTATTTAACTCCACATCATGCTGGGTATTGGCAAAAATCACAAAGGCAAATATGCCCTGCCCTTTCACATCATGGGGAAATCCAACTACCGCACTTTCTACTACCCCTGCATGCATGTTGATGGCATTTTCTACTTCAGCAGTACCAATGCGGTGGCCTGAAACGTTGATCACATCATCGACGCGGCCAGTAATTTTATAATACCCATCTTCATCACGTAAACAGCCGTCGCCCGTAAAGTAAAGATCCTTATAGGTAGAGAAATAGGTGAGCTTGCAGCGTTCATGATCGCCATAGGTAGTTCTGAGGATACCTGGCCATGGAAATTTAACACAAAGGTTTCCACTAACGCCGTTACCTTCAATTTCATTACCAGCTTCATCAACCAGCACTGGCTGCACACCAGGCAAAGGTAAAGTGGCATAACTTGGTTTAGTTGGGGTAACAAAGGCAATTGGCGAGATCATCAAACCAGCGGTTTCGGTTTGCCACCAGGTATCTACAATTGGACAGTTGTTTTTTCCGACCTCATTATCGTACCAGTGCCATGCTTCCTCGTTAATGGGTTCACCAACGGAGCCAAGGACCCTTAAACTCTCCATTTTATAAGGCCGTACGGCCTCTGTGCCAAAACTCATTAGCGAGCGAATGGCCGTTGGTGCGGTATATAATATGTTAACCTGATGTTTTTCTACAATCTGCCACATTCTGGAAGCATCCGGATAAGTTGGGATACCTTCAAACATTAACGTGGTAGCACCTTGGGATAGCGGGCCATACACAATATAGGAATGGCCGGTAATCCAGCCAATATCGGCGGTGCAGAAAAACACTTCATCAGGTTGGTAATTGAAAACATTGGAAAAGGTATAACCGGTATACACCATATACCCACCAATGGTATGTACCACGCCTTTGGGTTTTCCGGTAGAGCCGGAGGTATATAAGATGAAGAGCATATCTTCGGCATCCATTTCTTCTGCCGGACAATTGGCGTCAACCAGTTTAATTTCATCCTCCCACCAGATGTCGCGGCCCTTGATCATAGAAACCGGCGTACGGGTATTAGTCAGCACAATAACTTTTTCTACCGAAGGACAACCGATCAGTGCATCATCAATAACTTCTTTTAATTGAATTTGCTTATTGCCCCTGAAGGATCCATCAGCGGTGATCACCACTTTACACTGTGCATCATTAATGCGGTCGGCAATGGATTTAGCCGAAAAGCCACCAAAAATAACCGAATGTACGGCACCAATTCTGGCGCAGGCCAAAACCGCTACCGCAAGCTCCGGAACCATGGGCATATAGATACATACGCGGTCGCCTTTTTTTACCCCGTTCTTTTTTAGTACGTTGGCAAAACGACATACCTGCATGTGCAGTATTTTATAAGTAAGCGTAATGGAATCGCGCTCCGGATCATTGGGTTCCCAGATGATGGCAGGTTTATCGCCATTTTCGGCAAGATGCCGGTCGAGACAGTTTTCAGTAATGTTAAGCTTAGCACCTTCAAACCATTTGACATTGGGTTCTGAGAAATTCCAGGAAAGGACGTTGTCCCATTTCTTTTTCCAAAGGAAGTTTTCGGCTATGCCTGCCCAGAATTGCTCAGGCTGCTCAACACTCAGTTTGTAGGTTTGTTGGTATTCTTCAAAAGATTTGATTTGCATAATAGTTTATATTCAGTGTGGTCTATTTCAAAATTACATAATTCAGACTAAAAATGCGGCTACCATCGCTTTTACTTAAAAACAAGATTATTTTCATATTTTAAGCCCTCGATTTAAAGAACAGAAGCAATGAAACTTATTAAATTAACGGCCTTATCTCTGCTATTTTCAACGCTGGCCTGGAATGCAGCTTCGGCTGAAACACGGCCTGCTGCAGGCATTTCGGTAACTGCTGACAGTACCGGTTATAGCTTAATCAGGAAATCAGCAAAAATTGAAAGTGTAGCATTCAGGAAAAGCAAAAAAAAGGGCAGCGGCCTGGTTATTACTTTTGGAGAGAAAGTACTAAACCTGCAGAACAATAACATTACTTCAGGCAATGTGACCGGCAATACAAAATCTGCCGATAGACAAAATGAAAAAGGGCCGGAATTTGATCGCATAGATATTGTGGAAGGAAAATATGGTGATATCCGTGTGGAGAAAAAATCAGGCACAGAAAACATCTACACCTTAACAGATTTGACCTTCCCATTGCGTTTATTGATGTACTCGGGGACTGATTTTGTGGAGTTTAAACTGACTGAGCCCGCTAAATGGATTCTTGATGTGAATTATAAAAAATAATTTACCTCACCTATTGCCATTAAGATTTATTTTTATGATATTTGCACACTCTTAAAAGAATTAAGCGACTTATATTTAACACTATATTTAAAGGCATGTCAAGAGTTTGTGATTTAACCGGAAAGATGGCAATGAGTGGTTTTAATGTTTCTCACTCGAACGTTAAAACTAAACGTAAGTTTTATCCCAACTTACAACTTCAGAAATTTTATATTCCTGATGAAGATCGTTGGATAACACTGAAAGTATCTACTTCAGCTATTAAAACCATCAATAAAATTGGTATTACTGAAGCGATCAACCGTTTCATGAAAAAAGGATTTTTGTAAAAAACACTAGCTGGTATTTATCGGCTGAAAAAATAATAAAATGGCAAAGAAAGGTAACAGAGTACAAGTTATTCTAGAATGTACTGAACATAAAACTAGTGGCATGCCGGGTATGTCTAGATATATTTCTACCAAGAACCGTAAAAACACTACAGAGCGTTTAGAGTTGAAAAAATTCAACCCTGTGTTGAAAAAAGTTACAGTACACAAAGAAATTAAGTAATACATCGGTATTAAATAATACAATCTATTAGATCATGGCAAAAAAGGTAGTTGCAACCCTTAAAACGGGTAAAGGTAAAGAATATTCGAAAGTTATTACGATGACTAAATCACCAGTAACAGGTGCATATTCTTTCAAAGAAGTTATCGTTCACAACGATCACGTTAAAGATGCTATTACAGGACCTCAAGCAGGTAAGTAATTTTAATATTTAATCATAAAAAAGCCGTCCCATTGAACTGGGAGGGCTTTTTTATTTTCTTATAAGTTCATATGGGTCTATTCGATTTTTTTAAGAAAAAAGAAGCCACTCCGGAAGCTCAGGTAGCACTGGATAAGGGATTAGAGAAAACCAAAAATGGTTTTTTGAGTAAAATCACAAAGGCTGTTGCTGGAAAATCTACCGTTGATGACGATGTACTTGACAATTTAGAGGAGGTTCTGGTAACCTCTGATGTTGGCGTTACAACAACCCTAAAGATCATTGATCGGATTCAGGACCGGGTAGCAAAAGATAAATATCTTTCCACCTCTGAACTTCATCGCCTGTTGCGTGATGAAATTCAGCTGCTCCTTGCTGAAAATAACAGTAACGATTTCCGAAACTTTGAATATGGACAACACAAACCCTATGTAATTATGGTGGTTGGTGTTAATGGCGTTGGTAAAACCACCACCATTGGTAAGCTTGCCCATAAATTAAAAGCAGAAAACCTGAAAGTTGTATTAGGTGCGGCCGACACCTTCCGTGCAGCAGCCGTAGAACAGATTAAACTTTGGGGCGAGCGTGTAGGTGTGCGTGTAGTGGCACAAGCCATGGGATCCGATCCTGCATCTGTAGCCTTTGACACTTTACAATCTGCCATAGCCAATCAGGAAGATGTGGTAATTATTGATACCGCTGGTCGTTTGCATAATAAAATTGGTCTTATGAATGAGTTAAGCAAAATCAAGAATGTGATGCAGAAGGTAATTCCGAATGCGCCGCATGAAATTTTGCTTGTCCTGGACGGTTCCACCGGACAAAATGCATTTGAACAATGTAAACAGTTCACTGAAGCGACCGACGTAAATGCCCTTGCCATAACCAAACTTGATGGTACCGCTAAAGGTGGTGTCGTTATTGGCATATCAGACCAGTTTAAAATTCCGGTGAAATACATCGGTGTAGGTGAAGGCGTAAACGACCTTCAGTTATTTGATAAAAAAGCTTTTGTAGACAGCTTATTCAATTAGTCTACTTATTTGCAAGAACACAAGACATGAACACTAAAATCATTCCTTCCATTATAACCGCCAAAAAACCTAAAGTCAATGTGATTACTTTGGGCTGCTCTAAAAACATCTATGATTCAGAAGTTTTAATGGGGCAGTTACGCGGTAATCAAATGGATGTGGTGCACGAATCTGATCAGATCAACAAGGATGACATCATTGTCATCAACACCTGTGGATTTATTGACAATGCCAAACAGGAATCTATCGATACCATTCTTCAATATAGCCAGCTTAAGGAAGAAGGTAAAGTAGGTAAAGTGATTGTTACGGGATGTTTGTCTGAACGTTATAAACCAGAACTTGAATCTGAAATCACCAATGTGGATGCCTTTTTTGGCACCAATGATTTAAATAATATTTTACATTCTCTTGGAGCGAATTATAAGCATGAATTGATTGGTGAGCGATTATTGACTACACCTTCTCATTTTGCTTATTTTAAAATTGCTGAAGGTTGTAACAGACCCTGCTCCTTCTGTGCCATCCCCTTGATGCGTGGTAAACATGTTTCCAGAGATATGCAAGAGTTGGTAAACGAGGCAAAAATTCTTGCAGCAAACGGCACCAAAGAATTGATTTTAATTGCACAGGATCTTACTTATTATGGTTTGGATATTTATGGAAAACGTAATCTTGATGAATTATTAAGACGCCTTTCTGATATTCCGGGCATTGAATGGATCCGCCTGCAATACGCCTACCCTTCTGGTTTCCCAATGGAGATTCTGGATGCGATGAATGAACGTGAGAACATTTGTAAATACCTGGATATGCCATTACAGCATATTACTGACCGCATGTTAAAATCCATGCGTCGTGGTATTACGAAGCAAAAAACCATAGATATTGTAAATCAGATCCGCGATAAAGTACCAGGAATTGCCATGCGTACCACCTTGATCACCGGTTATCCTGGTGAAACAGAAGCGGATTTTGAAGAGATGTTAAGCTGGGTGGAAGAAACCCGTTTTGACAGATTGGGTTGTTTCACCTATTCTCATGAAGAAAAGACACATGCACACAACCTGGTAGACGATGTTCCGGATGAAGTGAAGCAGGAACGTGTGGATGCCATTATGGAAATTCAACAAGGCATTTCGTTTGACATCAACCAGGAAAAAGTAGGCAATACCTACAAAGTATTGATTGACCGTAAGGAAGGCGACTACTTCATTGGACGTACGGAATTCGATTCTCCGGAAGTGGATAACGAAGTTCTGATTGAAGCAGCCAGTCAATATGCTTCACCAGGAAGTTTTGTACAGGTTAAAATTGACCGTGCAGAGGACTTTGATCTCTATGGACAGATTGTAAAATAAATTTCAGGTGTGCGGGGATAGGATTTAATCACTTAATTTCGTTGTTAATGCAGGCAAAATACATCAGTTATCAGCAAACGAATTCCTTCTCAGCAATCGTATTAGATTATATCCAGGAAAAAGAAAGCTTAAGTGCTTTTTACCAATATCCTGTAAATATCTCCGGCTTTGAGCAGGCCATCAAAAACAGGAAGGTGATCTGCGACCGTTCGGTATTGGTTGATGTGCTTAAAAAACAATATGCTGCATTGGAGACCAGTACCCTGGTATCTGAAAATATTGAGCTCCTGGCCGATGAAAAGACTTTCACCATCACCACTGGTCACCAGCTGAACCTCTTTACAGGTCCGTTGTACTTTATCTACAAGATCGTAACCACGATTAACCTGGCGAAGGAGCTGAAAGCAAATTTTCCGGATTACAACTTTGTTCCGGTATATTGGATGGCTACGGAGGATCATGATTTTGAAGAAATTAATCACCTCAGTTTAGAGGATAAAAAGCTGGTCTGGGATACCCAGGCTGCTGGCCCGACAGGCAAAATAAAAACCAAAGATTTATTTGATGTAATCGCTGCCTATCAGGGTTATCTTGGTATTGGAGCAAGTGGTCATAAGCTTGCTGCCATCGTTGAGCAGGCTTACAGCAAACATGAAAACCTTACAGATGCCATGCGTTCGCTGGTAGATGCCCTGTTCAAACATACCGGACTGGTATGTATTGATGCGGATGAACAAGCGTTAAAACAACAGTTTGCGGCAGTAATGCTGAAAGACATGCTGGAACAAAACAGTTTTACGCAGATTACCGCAAGTAATGAAGCATTGGAGGCTGAAGGTTACAAACCTCAGGTAAATCCCAGGGAAATCAACTTCTTCTACATGAAGGAAGATTTCCGCGAGCGTATTGTGGAATCGGGTGATGAATTTCAGGTATTAAACTCGGATATCAGTTTTAGCAGGGAAAGCCTGGAAGCTGAAGTGCTGGCACACCCGGAAAGGTTCAGCCCCAATGTGGTGATGCGCCCCATGTATCAGGAAATTATACTGCCAAACCTGGCTTATATAGGAGGCGGTGCAGAGGTAACCTACTGGCTGCAGTTGAAAGCTAATTTTGACCATTATAACATCCCCTACCCGGTACTGTTGTTAAGAAATTCAGCATTGGTGATTGATAAACGATCAGAACGTAAAATGCAGATTTTAGGCATCAGTCATGTGAACCTGTTTAAGGATACGGAACAGCTAAAATCTGAATGGGTAAAATCACATGTGAACACTTATATTTCACTGGATGATGAAGCACGGTCCATCAGGGCAGTCTTCGATCATATAAAACTAAACGCTTATAAAATTG
>Ga0308160_10004690_pt1 | contig 14511 bp, 17 predicted proteins | sample PhyFR1_FD_201036 | JGI IMG/M metagenome (GOLD analysis project Ga0308160, IMG submission 201036) | Phyllosphere microbial communities from UC Gill Tract Community Farm, Albany, California, United States - DLSLF.R1 | ecosystem: Host-associated > Plants > Phyllosphere > Unclassified | place: USA...
CGATTCGCAAAAGGAAATCGTAGTCAGACGCTCCGCCATTGAGCCACCCGGCCCTCAAATGCGAGGGGAGTATCCATTAGACCAGGGCAGGACTCGAACCCGCAACCTCCTGATTGACGATTTGACCGTTCGGGAAACGGCGGTTGTTATGCGAGAGGAGAAAGGTGCGTATATAATGCCGTTATACCATTTAAACGCACCCCCCTCCTAGCCTGGACGCGCCCCGGTCCTGCCGGCCGTCCGCCATCTCGCCTCCTCCCCAGCCTCCATCCCCTCTCCCCCCCCTCCCTTCCGTCCCGCTTTGCCATGGCGTCCGACGCCGTTGCCGACGATTCGGTCGCTCCAAAAAGTACCCCTTCGTCTTCGCATCAGGTTGAGAGAGCTCCGTCATCCCCGCCGCCCATCCCTGCTGCAACTCCTCCTCCCCCTCCTCCGGCCGACCTCTTCGACGAGGACGCGGATGCCGACTTGGGGTTCGACTTTGAGCTCGAGCCGGAGCCGGAGCCGAGGGCCGAATCATCAGCCTCGCCTGCGGTCGACTTGCCAGCCTCGCCTGCAGCCGACCCATCAGTCTCGTCTGCGGCCGACCTCCATCAAGGCGAGGTCATCGCCCCGCCGTCGCCTCCTCCTCCTCCTCCGGCCGATCTCTTCGGCGAAGGTGACGACTTCGAGCTCGACCTCGAGGGACCACCCGTAGACGGAGTGTCGGCATCGCCGCCTCGCACTCTATCCCCTGCGGATGCCCGACCCGCCTTGCCTGCGACCGACCTTCTTTATGACGCGGTCATTGCCCCTCCGTCGCCTCCTCCTCCTCCTCCTCCTCCTCCTCCGGCCGACCTCTTCGACGAGGACGCCGACGCCGACTTCGGGCTCGATCTCGATCTCGAGCCCGAGCCCGGGGTCGACTTGCCAGCCTCGCCTGTGGCCGAATTGCCAGCCTCCCCTGCGGCCGACCCATCAGCCTCGCCTGCAGTCGTCGACCTCTTCGCCGAACCTGAGAAGGACGAGGTCATCGCCCCTCCTTCGCCTGTGACCAGCTCACCGGCGCCGCCTCCGATCGGCCGGACGATGACGGCCAATCCGTACAAGACGGTCAATCCCTGGGCGACAACGCCTGCGACGTCAGCCCCGGTGCGCCCCGTTGTGTCGCGCAACCCTTACACGGTCGCGCCCCTAGCGCCCGCTTCGCCCCCGCCCCCACCTCCGCTCCCTCGCGCAGCGACTGCGAACCCTTGGGGCTCAGCTCCGCCTGTAGCCTTCCGGTCCCAGGCGCCGACGCCGCCTTCGTTTATGGCGACTTTGCCTCTCCCGACGCCGACTGTGGCTCCGCCCCCGCCACCGCCGACAGCGGCTCGACCCCCCCCGCCTTCAGGACCGCCTCGAGCCCCGCCTCGCATGGCCTCGAAGATTTCCTCCATTGTTTCCGCTCCGCCGCCGCCTCGACCAGCTCCGACGCCGCCGCCGAGGGCACCCTCTGTCCCGCTGCCGCCGCCGCCCACGCCGCCGCCGAGGGCGCCGTCGATGCCCATAGCTTCTCTGCGGGTGCCGCAATCAAGTCTCTCGTCGTCGTCGTCGTCGTCGTCGTCGTCTGTGTCTCCGCGAGCCCCGGTTGTCAGCTTCGGTTTTGGCGGCAAGCTGCTCGTTGTCTACCCCGGTCTTGGCATGCCTATCGGAGGGCTCGCGCGAGGCGAGGAGGGCGACGCGAGCACGGTCCGCGTGATGGACGTCGCCGAGGTTGTCTCCCCAGCCTGTGCGCCCCTCCTCCCGAGCCTGCTCTTACCTTTGACCGCCTGCCGGCCGTTGACTTTCTCCTTTCTCTTGCGCAGCGGCCTCCACCTCGACCGAGACGTTCCCCGGTCCGCTTTTCCTCGACCCATCCTCTCAGAAGGGGGCGGCCGGCGCCAAAGCCAAGAAGAGCGCCGTCCTCAGCTACATCCAAGCACGAGCGGCCGAGACGGAGCACGCGCTCGGCTGGCTGAAGTCGCAGGGCGGTTCCGACGAAGTCCGCTACCGCGAAGAGGAGGGCAAGGCGGTCCTCCTGCGTCTCGTCGGAGTCATGGTCGAGAACGAGGGGCGACTCACTGGGAGGTCAGTCTTCTGCTCGTCTCGGCTCGTCGTTTTGAAGCCCCCGATCTGACGCTGACTGTCTGGCTCGGCCGTTCATAGTGCCAAGGTCGAGGACGAGGTCCGCTCCGTCTTGCTTCCCGACCTCGCCACCGCTCCTAGCCGCTCGCCGGCCGCGCACCCCGTGCCTCTCGCCATGACCTCGGCAAGCACAGCGCCCTCTTCCCTCTACTCCACCTCTCCGCCGGCTCAGACCACCGGCTTCCATTCGTCGCGCCCCTCGCTCGACGGGGCAGCAGCATCCACCCACTCGGCCAGCGTTGGCCTCGACCATCTCTCGTACCTTCTCCTGCGAGGCGAGAAGAAGGAGGCCGTCCGCTTCGCCGTTGACGAGAAGCTCTGGAGCCACGCCCTCGTCATCGCGAGCTGCCTCGACAAGCAGACGTGGGCTGACGTCGTCAAGGCGTTCGCCGCAGCAGAACTCGGCACTTCTGCTGCAGCTGTGCCCTCGGGCAAGGGTCGGCAAGCCCTCCGGCTGACGTACGAGATGCTGAGCGGCGCCCCGGGTTCTGGTAAAGCTCTCTCTCCTCCCTGCCGCGGGACGTCGAGCACGAATAGAAGCGAAGACTTACCCCTCTCGTTCGCTCCAGGCTCCGCCTCGCTCTCAGATCAGCTGACCGGCCAGGTACGCCGGCCGCCAGCCGACCGGCTCGACGAATGGCGCGAGTCGGCAGCTATGCTCTCTGCCAACCGCGGTGTGGGCGACAAGGAGGCCCTCCTCGCGCTGGGCGACTCGCTCGTCGCCGCTGGCTGGCTGCACGCCGGTCACGCCTGGTGCGTCCGTCTTCCGCACGGATGCGACCTGATGCCGGCCTGTAATCGCTGACCGTACGTTTTGTACGCCCCACCAGCTTCCTTCTGTCGAGTTACCCGCCTCCGCTCGAGCCTCTGGGCGGCCCAGTCCCGCCGCGCATCCACCTCTACGGCGCCTCGGCCGCGTCGCGCCCGCCCCAACTTCTAGACGCCATCATCATGACCGAGCTCATCGAGTATGCGCTCTCGCTTGTCCCGCTCGTCAAGGGTCAGGAGCCCTTCAGCGGCCTGCCTTCGCTCCAGGCCTACCGCCTCGTTCACGCCACCTTCCTGGCCGAGCGCGGCCAGACGAGCATGGCTCAGAGGTCCATCCTCCGCTGCTTTCTTTGTTTGATCGACCTGGGTAATCTGACCCCTCCCTTGCAATTTGATTTGGCCTGCCGGCAGGTACTGTGAGGCCATCGCGGCATCCCTCAAGGCCACCAAGGTCCCTTCGCCGTCGCACACGCTGGCCTTTGTGAACCAGTTGCGCGAGCTGTCGGAGCGCATCTCGGGCACCGGCGCCGTTGACAAGACGGGTTCGTGGATCTCGCGTACGGTCGCCAAGCCGAGTCTCGATGGCCTCGGCTCGTGGTTCGAGGGCCGCATCACAAAGTTTGTCGCCGGCGAGGGGGAGGACTCGACCAGCGCCCCATCTGTTGCTGCCCCGGATGCCTCGCAGCAGGTCGGACCCTTCTCGCATTACGCGCCCGTCTCGGCCTGGTCGTCGGACGCCGGCGCCAACGACTACACCTCGTACACGCCAGCAGCGGCGCCGGCACCCGATGGCGGTGACTACCTCGGCTATGCGGCACCGACCTCGAGCGAGGCCCCTGAGCCCGAACCGATGGCTGAAGAGCCGCGCACGTCTGAGCCAGAAGAGGAGAAGACCAAGTCTGAGGAGCCAGAAGAGGAGAAGAAGCGTGCGTCCTGCTAGGCACCTGAGACCCTCTGCGGCATTGCGGAGCTGACTTGCCACCCTGTGCGTCGATCGATCCAGCTGCCCCTGCGGTCAAGGAGGAGGCCAAGCCGACGAGCTCGTGGCTCGGCAAGCTGTGGGGTGGCAAGAAGGAAGCGACGCCGCCGGCCACGCCTGGCACGCCCGGTGCGCCGATCAAGGCCAAGCTGGGTGAGGAGTCGGCCTTCTACTTCGACAAAGACCTCAAGCGCTGGGTCAACAAAAAGGTGCGAGCGCTGCTGATCGACCGTTCCTCGCTGGTTCTGCCCGACTGACGATCTGAGGCCGACTCTCACTGCAGGCCGGTGCCGACGCCTCTGCCCCTGCCGCCCCTCCGCCTCCGCCGCCTCGCGCACAGACATCCTCGCCCTCTCGATCGATGCGGCCGCCGCCAGCTGGAGGTCCTGGTGCGCCTCCTCTGCCGCGCGGCCCTCCCTCGGCGTCATCCGGTCTTAGCAGCCCGTCCATGTTCAGCACCGGCGGCCCGCCGCCGCCGCATTCGCGCGTCACGTCGGCGCCTGGTCCGCCTCGGCCTGCGGGCGGACCGCCGTCTGGTCTCGCCTCGCAGGCGCACACGCCCCCACCGACCGGGCCAGGAGCCGGCGCCGGTGCCGCTGGACCGCCTGTCGCCCGGGCCAAGACGCTCGACCCGCTGGAAGCTCTGCTCGCGAGTGGGCCGCCGACGCGCGGTCCGACGCCGACGGGCAGTGCGGCATCGCGCAAGAAGAACGTTCGGTCGCGCTACGTGAGTCGCAGCTCTGGGCCGATCGAGTGTCACTCGCATCCCGCGCAGCTAATCTCCTGCCCATGCGCGCGCGCGTTCACAGGTCGACGTGCTCGAGCAATCCTAAGTGGCCGGGCCTACCCCCGTTCCTGTCGGCTCCTCTCAAAGCGTTGCTGCGAACTTCTCCTCCTGGTCGTGCACATTGCATGGTCCTTGTCTAGTGCCTACTTGTGAGAGTTCGACAATGGCGTCCGACCGACGTCGGGCGAGCTGTCTGTCGGCGCGCGCCGTGCAAAAGTGCGGATGCGAGCCCGCGCGCCCGGCTGGGAGGGAGGATTTCAACCGTGGCCGGCTGCGCGCCGCCGCCGGCGCCGCCGCCGCTCGCCCGCGCGCAGAACCCACAGCCAGCAGCCAGCAGCAGCGCGCCGACCCTCCCCCCCTCAACCGACCTCGCCACCGTTCCCCCCTGCACTCGCCCTCACCTTTCCTTCTCTGCTCGTCTCTCTCGGTTTCCGGTCATGCGTGTTTCTCCTTGCTCCTTCTGCTCCGTCTCGGTCTACCCCGGTCGGGGGACCATGTTCGTCCGCAATGACTCAAAGGTACGCCCCCTTTGCTCCGGCAGCTCAGCTCCGCGGCCACTTGCCTGACCTCCTGCCCGTCCGTCTGCTTCCAGTCCTTCCTCTTCTGCACGTCAAAGTGAGTGGCCTCGCGAGCGCGTTGTACTGTCGGTGTGAAATGCTCGCTGACGGCAGCACCTCCTCCCACCCTGCAGATGCCACAAGAACTTCAAGTGCGTGCCAGCTTCGGCTCGCTCGCCTGACCGCCCTCGTCGCCGTGCCCTCGCTGACCTCACTTTCGGCTGCCCCCGCGCTCACCCTCAGGATGAAGCGTAACCCGCGGAAGGTCCGCTGGACCAAGTCGTTCCGGAAGGCGTCGGGCAAGGAGATGACGATCGTCAGTCCCCCGTCGAGCTTGCCACCGCGGCTCGACCCGCCGGGACCCTCTATGGCTGCTGCTGACCGCTGCGCCTTGTCGTCTGCAACCTCTAGGACTCGACGTTCGAGTTCCAGAAGCGGCGCAACGTCCCCGTCCGGTACGACCGGGACCTCGTCCAGACGACGGTCAAGGCGATCCGGCGTGTGTCCGAGATCCGTGCCAAGCGGGAGAAGGCCTTCTGGAAGAACCGGTCCGTCCCACCCTCTCGTTGGCTGCTTGGGTGGCTGCCACTTTCGTCGAAGCAGCCCTCGGCTGACATGACTTCCATGTGCGCCTCCCTCCAGCATGGCTGGCAACCCGGCGCTCGCACGGGCGGCCGACACGGCCATCCTTGCCTCGTCGCTCTCGCTCGTCCAGCCGCAGTCGCTTGCGCTCTCGTCCAAGTCGGACGCCGAGAAGAACCTGCGCATCCGCGAGAAGGTCCGCGTCCGGACCGAGGCCGAGAAGGAGCGCAAGCACCTCGAGAAGGTTGCCCGGCTCACGGCCGGCCGCAAGAGCAAGAGCGCGCTCGTCCCGGCCGACGGCGCCTCGATGGGCATGGAGCTCTAGGTGGTTGCTCGCGGGGTGAGGGGGTGTGGTGTGGAGGCGGGCCGTGGCGGCGTCCGCCGTCTGTTCGGCTGTTTCATGATCCCGTTTACGATTCAATCAACTGTCGCGCCGCTTAGCCGGGCGGGGAACGCTGGCAGGGTCTGGTGCCAAGGCGGAAGGGGGTAAGGGCGTGGGGGGGGGACGTCACGGGCGGGGCATCAAGAGCAAGGGCAAAAGCGAGGGGTGAGAACAGTACAACGGTGATCGTGTGGGGCGCGCGAACCTCGCCGGCGCGACGGCAGTGTGCGGAGAGAGAGAGAGAGATTCTGGAGACGTAGGGTGATGACGACGAAGCCCGACGGGTCGGTCAAGCGACGGCTGGAGCCCGTGAGATCATGAGAGGATCTGGTGGGAGAGCGCGCGAGCGACGTTAGTGACGGTAAAGGTTGTAGCAGCGAGCAGCCTCAGACGTACGGCAAGCAGCACGACAGCGACGACGATGATGAGGATGATCATCAGCCATAGCTTGCGCCGGCCAGCCTTGCGCTGGTACTCGTGCGCGGTCGTGAGCTCCTCTGCGGCCGACGACGTGTGCACGCCGACCGAGGTGATGTTGCTCTCAATGTTGTCTGGAGTCGTTCCAGCAGCGTAGAGAGCGACGTCAGCAGCCCTTCTTGACCATGACCACGATCCAAGAGGATGCTCGGAAGGCCAGCCCGACGCACCGACCATGCCACCCTGCTCGACGACGAGAGCGCCGAGGTCGCGAAAGATGTCGTTCAGCTCGTGGATGCCGCTCTCGATCTCCCGGATCTCGGTCTCGCGCTCGTTGATCTGAGCCTCCTGAAAGTCAAGCTCATGAGCCGGTATCGTCCTGATGACGGACGGCTCCGGAAGACGTCAGTCAGGGTAGGTTGTCGAAAGCCGTCGGCCCGGCCGGAAGCGTGCGAGACGCACGATTGGATCTGCTGCTGCTGCTGTTGCTGCTGCTGGAGCTGGTACTGCCCTCGCTCCTCGTCCCCGACCTCGCCCGTCTCCTCGAGATCCAGCAGGCGAGCGGTTGCTCTGGTAGATGGCAGAGTGGCAAGCGTCCCGGTCAGCGCGAGGACCAGCGAGCGAGGTCGGCTTCCGGCGCGCGGTTCCTTCCCCCTCCTCGAGAGCTGGTACGCACACTTCGGCCTGAACGCGAGGCGCATTGCGTTTCCAGTTGTCGATGAGCTGGCGCCGGTCACCTGCGGGCTTCTTGCCGCGGTCGAGGTCGTTGAAGGACATGCTGACAAGGGCGGATCGGTCGTAGGCGTCGGAGGGGTGACGACGGCAGGCCAGCCCGAGTCGTGTCGAGCTGGCCGCCCCCGCCGGCGGACCATCAACGACGACCTCGTCCGACACAACGCACGACCACCCCAACACTCAAGCAGTCTTCAAGGCAGCAAAGACAGTAGCAGAAGGCCCCAGCTGAGAGACAACCGAACGGAATCCGATCAACATGTTTTCCGGACCGGTACGAGGAGGCACGCGCGGAGGAGCCGGTGCGTCGTCGCTTGATACGACCGCGGCCTTGCAACCCGCCCAGGACTGATCGTCGCCGCCGTCTGAGCCAGCCGAGTTCAAGTGGGACGATGTCAAGAATGACAAGGACCGCGAGCACTATCTCGGACACTCGGTTATGGCCGCAGCCGGTTCGTCGCGCTCGCCCTCGCTAGCTCGCAGCTTCCTGACGTCTCCTTCTTGGGCTGACCGAGATCTGGCCCCCACTCCTCTCGATCCCGCAGGTCGCTGGCAGAAGGTACGAGCGATCCTTGCGGCCGCACCTGAGCTCCACACTGACCTATGTCCACATGATCGGTCGATGCATGTAGAACAAAGGTGCGCCTGAGTCGCCCATCGCTGCTCATCGACGACCTCGCGCTGACCCTCGCTGGCATCCCTCCTCCGGCGGCGGGCTTCGCAGACATCCATTGGTACGCTCGGGACCAGGAGACCTCGGCAGACGCGGCCGCGCGAGCCCGTGCCGACGAGATCCGCAAAGTCAAGGAGGCCGAGGAGGATGCGCTTGCCGTCGCCCTGTGCGTCTCTCCTGCCTAGATGCGTGCAGGGGCAGTGGCTGATCCTCGCACACGCGCACTCAAATAGCGGCTTTGAGCCGGCAGTACGCCTGACGGATGAGGAGCGCGAGCTCCAGCGGCTGGCAAAGGAGCAGGAGAAGGTGCTGAAGGCTGCGCGCAAGGCGTGAGTGTCTGGGACCATCCTCGCTCGCACTCCCCTTTGGGCGACAACAGACCAGCTCATCCGCCAAGACCCCTCTCTCTCAAGTGAGCGGCATGCCGAGAAGCTCGTCAAGAAGGAGATCAAGGATCAGCTCAAGGCTGAGCGTCGACTCGCTCGTGAAGGCTCAGCGTCCTCCAAGCCAGCCGACGACAAGCCGCGCGAGGGCAGCAGTAGCCGGCACACGGACCGCGACCGAGACAGCCGGAAGAGGCGGGAGGACCCTGAACGGCACGACGACCGGGACAAGTCGCATTATCACCGCGAGCGCGACGACGGCGACCGGCCGCGCCACAGACACATGAGCGGGGAGGCTCAAGGCCGGCCGCGGTCGCGATCGCCCGCCGCTCGACGGGGCCGCGACCGGGCGGCGGATGACCGGGATCACCGGCGCCCATACGAGCGCGAGCGGTCGCCGCCTCATCGGCGCGAGCAGCGGCGGGAGGACGAGTACCGTGGGAGCACGGCGGCGACCGGGTGGAGGGGCCGGGAGGACGACGGGCCCCCCTCGAGAAGCGGCTGGTCGCCAGCCCGACGCGGCGGTGGACGTCGGCCGTGAGGAGAGAGCTGCTGCCCTCGTTGTCTGGTATGCCGTCCCGCCAGCGATGTGAAGAGAGGCAATAATGTGCGTTGAGGTCGATGGGTCGCAAGTTCGACAGACAGACGCACGCTCATAGGCTGCCCGCCAGGGGCCGGCTTAGTCAGCCGCGGCCCTCTGTCCCGACCCCGTTACTGCTGCTGGCTCCCTTCCTGCACCATCGACCGCCACCCCCTTGCACCTCCTCCGCGCTCGCCCTCCATGCCTCGCCTCATGTTGCCTTCCCAAACCTCGTTCGCTCGTTTCCTCACCCCCGCCGCTGGGCCGCGCTTGGCTGTCACCTGGGCCGTCGCCAGCACGAGCCGGGCTGCCGCCTACTCCACCGCCCCGCCGGCGACCCGCCGGCCGTTCTCGCTCGAGTCGGTCTCGACCTCGTCGTCTTCGGCCGGCCAGCCGCTCATCTCGGCCGCCGCGCTCGATGCCGCCGTCAAGCCGAGGCGAGCGGTGCCGAGGCCAAAGAAGGCTGCCCTTACGCTCGTACGTCCGTCGTCGTCCGTGCGCTCATTGGCTTGGCCGCGGCTGGGCCGGGTCGGCCCGACCGACGGTCTACTTCGACCGCAACTCCCCAACTGACCGGCCCCGTTTTCCCTTCGTCTCGCAGACGCCGTCGGCTGTCGAGCAGCTCGCCTCGCTCTCGTCGTCGTCCTCGTCGCCGACGCTGCTAAAGATCGGTCTCCGGACCAAGGGCTGTGCTGGCATGGCCTACCACCTCGAATACGTCGACAAGCCCGGCCGCTTCGACGAGGTGGTCGAGCAGGACGGCGTTCGTGTCATCATTGACAGCCGGGCGCTGATGGGCGTCCTCGGGAGCGAGATGGACTGGGTCGAGGACCGGCTTAGGTGCGTTTTTCCCGCGGGCTCATCGCGCCACCAGGGCAAAGAGAGCGATGGGCTGACCGTCGACGTTTTCTCGTCCCGTCCTTGTAGCGCCAAGTTCGTCTTCCACAATCCCAACATCGTCGATGCCTGCGGCTGTGGAGGTGCGTCCCTTCTTCGCTTGAGGTCAGGCTGCGGATTTCTCAGGCGGGGACTGACAAGTCACCCTCCCCACCCTTGTAGAGAGCTTCAACATCGCCGCCTGAGGGCCGACGTCGCGTCCATCATGCACGCCTGGCCTAGGCCGTGTCAATGTACTCACCCACTCTCACGAACCTTTACGACCCCCTCCCACTCTACACCTTGCATCAAACTCTGTACACATGCTAAGCCTGCTCGCTCACGGGGCGGACGGCGGAGGCGTTGGCGAGCAGCTAGACCAGGCGATGCGGGACATGGCGGGACATGGACCTCTAGCCTTCTAGGCTGACTGAGCTAGAAGGACTCGGACGCGAGGTTGGCAGAGGTTGATTTGGCGGCCGGATGGGACGGGCCTCTCGCTGAGTCGTCCCCGTCGTGCGACCAGCTGGCCGTCCGGGCAGGCTGGGGTTCGAAGGTGGAGGGCAGCCTGGGAGATTTCGAGGCTCGCCTCCGTCATCGACCCGCCCTGTTCACCATCACCTCGAGCATGCTCGGTTCCATCGTCGAGAAGGACGTCCCAGCCCCGACGGCGCCGAGTCTACCCTCGGCCCGGCCAGGCAATGTCGGTGGCTTCCCGCAAGCGACCCACCGCTCGACCTCACGCTTTGCCCTTGCCAAAGCGACTGCCGCTTCCAGGGGCAAGGGTCCTGCCGCGCCCGCCGGTAGCCGGCCAGCTCGAGCGCCCGCTCTCCAGACGACGAGCCCGAACCCGGACGAGGCTCCTCCTCAACATTCGATCTCTTCCAAGCCGCCGGGGAGCGAGACCGAGGAGGCTCGCATCCGGCGCGAGGTGTCGGCCGAGAATGACGCGCGTCTTGCAGCGATGACGGCCGAAGAGGTCCTTCAGGAGCGTGAGGAGCTGCTCGCTCGCTTCGGGCCGGGCCTGCTCGACGTCCTCCGGAAGCGGAGGGAGACGCGAGCAGAGCCATCAGCTACAGGGGCATCGGCGGCGAGTTCAGCGGAGGCTGCGTCGACGTCGGTTGCGGTCGCTCAGGATGACGACGACGAGCTGCCGCCACTCGTCGAGGATGGTGCAGACAGTTCGACGGCCGCTCCTCAACCAGCCGTCCCTCGAGCAGAAGAGCCAGCCGACTTGCCGGAACTGGTCCAGGACGGTCCGTCGCCCTGTCGAGGTGGCTCGAGGCACCCCTGTCCAGTGCTGACTGACGCCCGCGCTCGTCGCAGACCCCGTGCCGACCTCTGCAGCCCTCGACGAGGACATGGCCGACATTCCTCTCGCTGAGGTCCTCCACCTCTGTATGTCGTCCTCGCCACGCCAGCGGTCGGCCATGCTTCAGATCCTTGCCCGCAGGCTGCGCAGTCTTTCAATGACACCGGGCGGTGCCGCTGGCATCAGGGCCCAAGCCTGGCCGGTCGGCGAGGCGGCTCTGCTTGGCCGCGAAGGCGTCGAGGTTGCCCGGAGCGGTGTCGAGCTCCTGTGGGAGATTGTCGTCGGCTCCGAGGACGAGATCGATGGCGGCCACCTGGAGGACGAGGAGGAGCATCTGCTACCTGTCGGTCTCCGGGCGCACCCGAAGGACGCAGCAAGCATCATCCCTCGGTTGGCCAACGTTGTCCCGCTCCTGGTCGACCGGCTTGCAACGCCCACCTTCACGCCAAAGACGCTGCATCAGATCCTGGCAATCCTCCTCGTCCTGGCCGCACTGCCATCTCCGATGCCGGCGACGCTGCTTGACCCGCTGCCGCAGTCGCCGCTTCTCCACGCGCTCGCCAAATCTCTCCTCTCGGCAAGACCCGACCCGTTGGCCCTGTCCCTCCTCGTCGCTCTCGTCCGATCCTCGCGCGAGGTCGCAAAACTCGTCTGGGAGAGCAACTCGGGCGTCGGCGGAGCCGTCCTCCGGTTCGTCGCCTCGCCGCCGTCGACGCCGAACGAGTCTGCGCTCGCTCGAGGCGTGCTCGACCTCTTCGCCGCCTGGGCCGAGTATGGCTTTGCCTCGTCATCATGTGCCGACGCGGCCGACCTGTGGCGGGCCCTCGGAGCAGCCATTCACTCGGCCGTGCGACCGCCACCTCATCGGCCGGCGTACTACCGTCTCCTCACCCGCTGGACGGTATGCGCCATCAACCCGCACGTCACGAGCCCAGAGCACGACATCACCTGGTCCCAGATCGGCGGCATGGCTTGGTTCGAAGACTTGCTCGCCATCCTTCCCGCCGCCGTTAAGGGTCGTGAGCCTGGGCTGCCGGAGCTGCTCGACTTTACTCAGGCCTGGCTCGAGGGCTCGGCGGTCAACGAGCCGTCGCAGGGAGCTGATGTCAGGGCCCGTCTCGGCAACGTCCTTACGCAAGAGGCTGTCGAGTCGCTTGTGTCGGACGTCGGCTCTCGATTGGCGACCGCCCTAGCCGGCGAGACACAGATTGACTGGCCGATCGTCATCCGTCTGGTCCAGTTGCTGTTGCCCGTCATCAACGTTGGCGCCAAACTGTTTCCGCTGGTCTCATGGTCATCCTCTTCGATCTCCCTGCTCGATTCGCTCTACCTCACCCTGCTGGCAGCGACGCCAGCGTCATTCGTCCACCGGCGGCGGACGAACGCCCTCCTTGCGGCCCTGCACGTGGCACTCCCGCAGCGGCAGGACTGGCTGGCCAAGACTCACGTCCTCCTGTCCAGCCTCGTGCCTGGTGATGAGCCCCTGGCTCAGCGGCTCATGGCCGACATGCTCTTGACGCCGTTGCCTAGCCTGCTGGAGGCGGCCAGCTTGCCGACCAGCCTCGCCGACGCCGTCACCCATCGTTTTGGTCTCGCGATCCTCGAGCCATTCTATCGCTTCGCGGTCTCGCCCGCACCCGAGGCCCATGCTTCGCCGCTCTTTCCCGGCTCAGCGACGCTCAAAGACGTCACCTCGCTCCGCATCCCGTCGCGGCAGACGGTGTCGTTCCACCCAAAGACGCCAGCCGCCTACCCGAAGTCGCGCTGCGGCCTGCCGCTTGCGGTAGACTGGGATTTCGCTCCGCTCGACGAGCTTCTGCACTCGACGAGCTCGGGAGCCTTCGTGACCTGCCCGCCCGACTGGGACGCATCGGAAACGGAGCTCGTCCAAGCGGCCCTCCTTTTTGCGCTCGTCAAACAGGCCGTCCTGGCCCCGATCGGCAAGGCGATGGACGTCACCGCAACGTTGTACGAGTGTGCCAAGGTGATTCAGCTCGAGCAGAACGTTCTCGCATCCGACATGGTTGGCGGTGCCGTCAAGGACCCCGAGGGAGCCGAGGTCTACCGCGACTCGTCTGTCGAACGACTCATGCGCGCCCTGCTCGACCCGCTTCGGGTCGCCAGCCATCCGCCTCCGTCGACGACCGATCTCGAGCAATATCACGCCTCGCTTGCGCTCAGCGCCGCCCCACCGCCGCCCTTCTTCTACCTCTATTCGGACCTGCACGCGCTCTACGCGTCGACCTCGTTCGGCCACCCGCTCTTTGCGCGCCTCCTCTTGCCGCCACTCGGTCTCGGCATGCCGTACGCGGTCGATTATCGACGGCTCTTCTGGGCCGACGAGAACTTGTCGCTCCTGCGCGGCATCACGCTCGCTCCGGCCGACGCCGTCCTCGAGCGGCCTTGGTCCGAGTGGCTCGGTCGGGTCGGCGAGAGCGACCCGATGGTCCTGCAAGGCCACGTCCGTGCGCTCGTCAGAGATGTGACAGTCGCACGCAACCCTTTGCTCTACGCCTTGGCCCTCCACAACCTCGCGACGACCATCTGGTCCCCGTCGGCGGCAGCTCCGGTCGAGGGCAGCGCGCCGTCGCCGTCGTTGACGGCCGCGTCAGCGACCCCTCTGACGGCCTCCACGTCGGCACCTTCACCGTCAGCACTCGTCAAGCTCGTCGTCTCGGCCCTTCCGCCGTCGGTCGTCAAGGACATCGTCCTCTACGCCTCGCCCCGAGCGAGCGGAGAGGGTTGGGACGGGGTGCGCGACGCGGATAGGGCGGAGCGCCTGACACTCGTGGCCCAATGGGCCGGCGAGCTAGGTGCTCGGCGACTGATGGAGGTTGGGCTCGATCCATGATCCCCTCACGACCCCCGCGTGTACAGGCTGCGGGACAGATGTCGGAGGCAGACTGAATCGAGCGGCTTGCCCTCGAGCCTGCCTGCGACAAGAGAGCTCGAGGTGCGCGCCTTGCTGCGCATTGTTGCGCCTGGCAGGCCCGGTCGATCGATCAGCTCCTCCTTTCTGCCGGCCGACCCATCCCCCAGACCATCAGCACCGAGCGCCGCCCGCAGATGGAGTCCCTCCTGCCCTCCATCGCTCAACTGAGGGCGCTCGTCTCCTCTAATGACTTGACCGTCGACGTGCCCAGGATGATTGCCGGCCTCTCGGCCCCGGCCCACGCCCTCCTACCGACGATCCCGGCGAGGCTCGCCCTCCATGCCGTGCGAACCGCAGTTGGTTGGCGGCAGGCCGTCCGAGCTCGCGGGACAGCAGAGCGCCGCGACGACGCCGTTCGCGGCCTTCGAGGTCTCTTCGGCTTCTTCGTTCTCGCCCGTAACGTCTG
>Ga0308160_10004693_pt1 | contig 14509 bp, 18 predicted proteins | sample PhyFR1_FD_201036 | JGI IMG/M metagenome (GOLD analysis project Ga0308160, IMG submission 201036) | Phyllosphere microbial communities from UC Gill Tract Community Farm, Albany, California, United States - DLSLF.R1 | ecosystem: Host-associated > Plants > Phyllosphere > Unclassified | place: USA...
TAGCCGAACATTTCCGCCACCTTGGCGGCCTCCACGCGGGCGTCCCGGATGGGCTTTCCCGTGGTGGCGGATTCCAGGATGGCCAGTTCCTCGGCGTGCTGCTCCACCGCGCGGCTGACGTTGCGGAGTATGGCGGCCCGCTCGAAACCGTTCAGTGCGCCCCACACTTTGGCGCCCGCCGTCGAACTTTCCAGGATGGCGTTGGCACCTTCGGCGCCGGGGTCCGCGTAGGTGGCGAAGGGTTCGCCCGTGGCGGCGGCGGTGAGGGTGATGGCGTCGCCGCTGCCGGTGGCGACGCGTCCCGCGACGAAGGCGCCGAGGCCGTTGGGGAAGGTGGCGTCCAGGACTGCCTTGGCGGTGGCCGCCGAGGAGGATGTTGGTGCTGTGGTGATGCTCAAGATGCTGTGTCCTTACGGGCTTTTGGGGCTGTTGGCTTTGGGGCTTGGGCTTTGGGGCCGGAGGGATGGTCTTTCAGGCGGTGCTTCAGGCCGCTGGGGACGTGGCGTCCGGGGTTGCTGCGCTTGCTTTTGTGCCTGTTCCAGCGCTTGTGCCTGTGGCTGGTGCACCGGCGGGGGTGATGGCGGGTGCCACGGTGCGGGCAATCTCGGTGAAGTCGGCTTTGGGGCCGAGCACTGCCAGGGCGTCCTGCCACTGGTTGGCCACCGTTGCCAGCAGGGCCGGTTTCTCCCCGATCTGCTTTGCGATGTCCACGGCGAGGGACGCGTCCCGGGCCATCAGGCCCATGGAGAAGCCGGAATCGTGGGTGCCGGTGAGCACCCAGTTGGGGTACATGTTGGCCGAGACCTTGCTGCCGCCGGACGCGCCGCTGATGCTGGCGGCCGCCGTCGCGGGATCGATGCCGTAGGCCTTGGCCACGCCCAGCGCCTCACCCACGGAGGCGAGGTTTGCGGCTGCCAGGACGTTGTTGAGGAGTTTGACCACGTTGCCGCTGCCCGGCCCGCCGATGTGGCTGTAGTTCCCGCCGGTAAGGGCGAGCAGGACCGGCTCTGCGGCGGCCAGGGCGGCGTCCGTGGCACCGACGAACGCGCTCAGCGTGCCTGTTGCGGCGCCGTCGCGGCCTCCGGATACGGGAGCATCGATGAAGGCGGCACCCTGCGCTTCGGCGAGCCCGGCCATGTGCTTGCTGGTGGCCGGCTCGGAGGTGGTGGTGTCCACGATTGCCACGGTGCCCGGGGCCGCGAGGAGCTGAGGCACAGTGGTTTCCACAATGCTGGCCGCGGGGAGGGAGAGCACTGCGTAGGGTGTTCCGGCCACGGCGGCGAGGTTGTCAGTGGTGCTGATGCCGGTGCTTGCTGCTGCCTCGCGGGCCGCGTCCGAGGGGTCGAAGCCGGTGACCTCCCAGCCGGCTTTGTGCAGGGTGGCGGCCATGGCTCCGCCCATGGCGCCGAGGCCGATGACGGCGATGCGGCGGTTTTGTGGCTCGTTCATGCGGATACTCCTGAGTGCCTGCGGCAGTTGGTGGTTGCTGGCGCGGATCTTCCCGGTGCGTTCCTGCCCGGGCGTTGCCGCGAACCTGCGGTTGTTTAGTTCGGGGTGTTTAGTCCAGGTAGATGTCCAGGTCTTTCCAGAGCTGCTGGGTGCGGCGGATGGTGGCCCGGCTGCGTTCCGGGTGGGCGGCTTCCATGCCGGCGAGGAGGCCGTAGACCAGGGAGTTGGCGGCGGTGACGGATTGGAAGAAGGAGATGCCTTCGGAGGCGACCACCAGCAGGTGGTCGGCGGCGGTGGCCAGGCGGCCGCGGCGCAGGTCGCTGATGGCGATGACGGTGGCACCGGCCTGCTTGGCGGCCTCGGCGGCGATGATGATGTGCTTCACCGAGCGCCACATGTTGATGACCACCAGCACATCGCCGGGGCCCAGGCTGTTGGTGCTGGAGGCGAGGTGGACGCCGGCGCGGTTTTCCAGCGAGATGGGGTAACCCATGGTGGAGCCGAGGTGGGCCATGACGCCCGCCGGTCCGGCGAACGAGCCGATCCCGACGACGGTGATGGACTTGGCAGCGGCCATCGCCGCTATAGCCGCCTCGGCTTCCTCGGAGGTGTTGGAATCCAGCGTCAGGCGCAGGTTTTCGATGTCGTGCGTGATGGCCTCGCGGAGCGGGCTGCGGTGTTCGCCGTGTTCGGTGAGGGTGTCCTCGGTGGAGATCATCACGAGGTAGCGGGAGCGGAGTTCGCGCTGCAGGTCCGGCCAGCCGCGGTAGCCGAGGTGCTGCGCCGTGCGAACCACGGAGGAATTGTTCACGTCCGCGCGCTGGGCGATTTCGGCGATGTCCGCGTAGGAGGAGAGCTGCGGGTTGCGGGTGATGATCTCCACCACGCGGCTCTGGGCCTTGGTGAGCGGGACATCCGGTAGCGCGTCGCCCAGCCAGGCGTTTGACGAGGTGCCAGCCTCGCCGGCTTCTCCCGCTGCGGTCCTCTCGCTGATGGCGTTGGTGTTCAAGGTGTGCCCGTCCTGTAACGGTAATTTGTTCTGCTGGCCTGTAACGCAGAGTTGTGTGGTAGATCACTCTGCAAACTCGATTGCATCAAATCTACTCTGCAATTTTGTTTGCGGCTAGGTGTTTTCGTTTCGGGAATGTAAAACCTTGGCCATTGCGCAACGGCGCGACGTTGTGCGACGATTCCGGTGATCGTGACACGACCGCAGGAGGTGAGACCCATGAACGCTGTATCCGTAATGGGTGCTCCCCGGCAGTCCACGATCACGCGGCTGAGCTAGCCGCCGCCGGGAGCGCCCCACCAGGCAATTCGCGAAAGGCGACTCCCATGTCTTCACCTTCTTCCTTCCCTTTTGATGCTGTTCCTTCGGGCGCTTCCGCGCCCACTTCCGCACCTCCTTTAACTGCGTCTTCTGCCGCGGGCACTGATGCCACGCCCCGGATGCCCGGGTCCGGTGAGCGGGCTTTGGTCCTGGGCGGCGGCGGATCTACCGGCAACGCGTGGCTGATCGGCGTCATGGCCGGTTTGTCCGAGGCCGGGCTGGATGTCACCGACGCCGACCTCGTCATCGGGACATCGGCCGGCTCGACGGCGGCGGCCCAAATCTCAGGCGCGACCCCGGCTGAGCTGCTGGCCGCAATCCTGGACGCTCCGCCCCAAAGCCGCAGGCCGGCGTCGGACGCGGTACCTGCGGATCCGGCGGCACCCGGACCGTCGGCAGGCGGTGCAACTTCCGGAACGGTGTATGCAGGTTCCCGGCTTCAGTCCGGTGCTGCCGGCTCGGGTTCAGGCTCCCAGTGGCCGTCACCCGCCGGTGGAGCGGTGAGCCACCTGGAACGAACGGGCAGGATCATCGCGGCGTCCGTGGACGCGGCCGACATGCGCCGCAAAATTGGCGCCGCGGCGCTGGACCTGGCTGCAGACTACGACCCTTCAGACCGCTGGCGGGCCACCGTGGCAGCGCGGCTGCCGCACCAGCTGTGGCCGGACCGGTACACGCTCATCACGGCGGTAGATGCCCGCACGGGCCACCCCGTCGTGTTCGACCGCGAGAGCGGGGTGGACCTCGTGGACGCCGTGGCAGCCAGCTGCGCCAGCGGGTTCGCGTACAGCTCCGGCGGGGGTGCCTATATCGACGGCGGCTACCGGGCCAACGCCGAGAATGCCGACCTGGCATCGGGATATGCACGCGTGCTCGTCCTGTCCCCGTTTGGCGGCCGGTCGCGGACGCCCGCTGACTGGGGGATGCATCTCGCATCGCAGGTCAGCGGGTTGCGCGCCGGCGGCAGCAGGGTGGAAACGGTCTTCCCGGACAGCGCTTCTGAGCACCTGTTCGGCGCCAATGCGATGGATGTGTCGCTGCGGCCGGCCGCTGCCCGTGCTGGATATCAGCAGGGACTGGGCCTCGCCGAGGAACTTGTCGAATTCTGGCACTGAATCTCTGGAAAAGGTTCAGGTTAGGTTTTTCGCGGCGTAAAAACAGTGGATTGTCCTGGTTTTCCATGACCCAATTTGTGCTATTTCTGGAGAGTCCGGAAAGCCAAGGCGATGTCGGTCTTTTTCTGTAACCCGACGCTTACAGGAAAAGACCTGACAGTCGCCTTTCGGTGGAAAGATGTCAGCCGGGTTGACCGCCTTGGTCACGCCAGCATGCCCGTTGTTGCAGGGATGCGCTCCGACGGCAGGGGCTTCCTGGCAGGACTGGCATAAAAATAAAAAGTGGGTATGGTATCGGTTAACGCAAGCACAGAAAGGCGTGATTCCGATGTCCGGAAAATCCCCCAAAGGCGGCGCCGCGAAAAAAGCGGGCAAGTCGATTCTTGAAAAACGGGCCGATAAAAAGGCCAGGCACGAACACAGTGAGCTGAATTTCGCCAAGCCGCGCAAGAACCAGCGCTAAAAGCCCGCGGGCGGCTGGATGGGGAACTCCTAGCCCCGTCCGGCCGCCCGCGTCACTGTGCAGCAACTGCCCTCCGGCGCCCGGACCCGATGCCTACCCCTCCCGACGGCTTTCCGGCGCACATTGCTGCGCAGTGGCTTACGGCCTACGTTGCGCAGCGATCGGCAAAATGGCACTCCGCGCACATCGCCAGCAATCAGCGGTCAGCGGACGGACGAAAGACACACGAGTCATGAACACCCTCCTCAATGCCCTGGTGATTCCTGCCAGGCTCACCCACCCCGTCCATATCCGGCCCTTGCAGTTGGACGCCGCTTCACAGCAGCGCCTAGCGGCAGGGGAAGTTACAGTGCTTGCCGGACATGACTGGCACGCTTACCTGAGCAATGAGTCGGGCCGGATCTACCACAATGTTCGGGCCGAAGTCCTTCTCCGGGAAGCCGGATTGGACGTGGAGAGCACTATCCACGGGTCGGTCACGTTCCTCGGCCACGCAGAACCGTGGGAGGAAGCAGATGCTCCCCGGCACCTGATCAGGCTGGCCGAGCAGCTGTTCGATATGCCGCTCGCCGCCTAGGTGGGCAGCCCCCTTAGAATGTCAGACCCTGCTGGCATGCTTCAGTTATGGAAACCGGAGCGGTCACAGATGTGGGAGGCAAGGCCACGGTGGCCGCTGCCGTTGCATCGGTGGCCGGGTTGGTTGATGAACTGGCGCGTGTTGTGCGTCGTCCCATGGCGGCACCAGGCAATGACAGCTGCGACGACACCGACCCCGATTCACGCGGCAACAGCCCCCACCGAAATGCCCATAGCAGCGGCGCCAGCGATAACGCCCGCGGCCACGGCGTAGGTAGCCATGGCATATGCCGTAGCGGGGCTCCCATCTCTGCTGATCCGTTGGGGGAGTTGGCCGAGTCGTGCTTGGCAGGGCTGGAAGTGCTGGCACGGGTCGAAGCTGCCGCGGCGGCCGCGAAGGTCCGGTTGGTAGCCGCGTACGCTGAGGCGTCAGCCCAGATCGAGGGCCCGGCCGCCGATTCTTATGAGGCCTCCGCGCGTGAGAAATCCCTGGTGGCTGAGGTCGCATGTGTGCTGACCGTCGGCGAGCGGGCGGCTTCCGCCCTGTTGGGTGAAGCGCACGCGCTGACGAACTCTTTGCCTGCGGCGTTGGACGAGCTGCAGGCGGGCGCCATCTCCTGGCAGCACGCGCGGATTCTCGCGGATGAAACAGCGGGCCTGGAACCTGACCGCGTCAAAGCATTGGAAACGCACTTCTTTGATCCCGACGCGCCCCATGCTGCCCGTGGTGCCGCTCCAGGGGAGCTGGTGCCGTCGCGCTTCCGCAGGAAGGTCCGGGCCTGGCGCGAGCGCCAGTATCCCGATTCGCTGGAGTTGCGGCGGGCTATGAGCATGGCGGACCGGCGCATGGAGTACCGGCCCTTGGCTGACGGGATGGCCCAGATCTGCCTCATACTTCCCGGTGAGACCGCCTGCGCAATCTGGAACAAAGCCACAGCTATCGCGCGCGGTTTGCAGAACCCCGATGACCCGCGCACATTGAGCCAGCGTCGGGTAGACGTCAGCGCCAACCTTCTCCTTGGCTGTACCGGACAGGATCTGGAAAAGCTCCCGGCGCCCAAGGCTGACGTGCTGGTCACAGTCCCGGTGTTCTCACTGTTTGGCGCCACGGACGAGCCGGGCGAGGTGGACGGTTACGGGCCTGTCCCGGCATCGGTGGCGCGGAGGATCGTTGCCGAGGGGGCCGGGTCGTTTTACCGGGTTCTGGTGGACCCCCAGGGCGGGGCGCCGCTGGAGATCGGCAGGACGAACTACCGGCTCCCGGAGAGTTTGAAGCGTTGGTTGAGGATGCGGGATGGCAAATGCACCTTCCCGGGCTGCTGCAACCACACGCAGGACAACGAGAACGACCATCTCATCGCTTGGCAGCACAGTGGGGCAACGGGAATCAGTAATTTGGCACAGTTGTGCCCCAAACACCACAGGCTCAAGCATCAAAGTCCCTGGACACCTACTCCGGCCAGCAAGAATGAACCGCCGGGCTGGACCTCACCAACCGGGCGCCACTATCCGGCGGAACAACCGGACTGGGTGCCGCCACGGCTGCCGCTCGCGCTGCTTGCCGGGGTTTCGAACATGCCTCCAAACATTGACGGCGGAACTCCCGATGAAGTTGGCGGTGCCGCCGGGGATGTCAGCCCGCTGGAGGATGCCCTCATTGCGTACCTCGCTGCCTAACCTTTAGGGCTCAACTGCCTGAGCGCGGTGCGTTCGGCTCACCCAGGCCTAACGCCTGCATTTCGTACAACTAGAGCGCGTGCCCGCTGCAGCAAAGGTTAGAGGCGCAGCTCCATGAAGACGCTGTTCGGGTCCAGGACGTAGTTGGCAAAAGGCGGACACTCCGTGAAACCGTGGCGCGCGTAGAGGCGCCGGGCCGGAGCGAAGTAATCCTCGGTTCCGGTCTCCAGGCAGACGCGCTCGAGATCCTGGGATCGGGCGTGGTCGATGATGTGCTTGAGCATGAGGGTAGCCACACCACGCCCACGAGCCGCCGCTGCCGTGCGCATGGACTTGATTTCGCCGAGCCGGCCAGCGCCGTGAAGTTCGGTTCCGTGAACTGCGGCGCTGCGGGGTTCTGAGCTATCGAGTGTGGGCCCGGGTTCGGGATCAAGAAGCTTGAGGGCGCCGCAGCCCAACAACTCGCCGTCCTCGCGCGCAGTCCAGAAGGCGATCGAGGGCACGGACAGTGCCGAGTGGTCCAGCGCGTGCACGCTCTCGGCAGGCGAGGTGGCGAACATGTCCGCCAGATGCTCGCTCAGGAGCCGGTGGACATCACCGCGTACGGGATTGTCCCGGTCAACATGGATCATTCACTCAAATTTACCGGCACTTGCTGCGCGTCCGGACCGGGCAGTCACCAGCGGGACCCAAGCCCTGTCTGGATGCTTATATCGGGCAGGTAGGTACGAAAGGCCGTAGTGGCGGCGGCCCAGCAGGTCCACCATGGCCGTATGAACACTGAAGCACCGGCTGCGGTGAACCTTAACCTGCCCCAGCAATTCCTGCTGCTGGCTACCAACGACAAAGACGGAAAGCCTGAAGTGCCGCTGTTCGCGCTCAGGACCACAGTGGCCGGTGCAATCCTGGCCGAGCTGGACCTGGCCGGCGCAATCGAGCTGGAGGGCAAGCACGTCCGGGCCACAGGATCAGCCGCCAGGGACGACCTTGCGCCTGAACTGGAACTGATCCGCGGAAAGTCCCGCCCCCACACTCCCGCACGGTGGGTTTCCATCATGGAAGGCCGCGCCCAGGTTCACCGGATCTACGAGGGCATGGCGGCCCTCGGCATCGTGGAGCACGTGGGGGAGCGGCACCTGGCACGCTTCCGGCCGGTACGTTATCCGGAAAAAGACCATGAGCCGGAGGCCGCACTCCTCGAAAGGATCGGGTCAACGCTCAGCGGAGCAACGCCCACAACCGTGGTGCCGGATCCGGCTGACGGCGCAGCGGAGGAGCCAGCGGCCCAATCCAACAATTCAGCACCCGCCGCGCAGAAGACGAGGATTTTGGCCCTCATCGCACTGCTTGAGGCGGCAGGGTTGCTGCACAAGCTGTTCCCGGACGCCGACAGGAACTGGGCGAGCGGTCTCGCCAAGGAGTACTGGCCGGCGCGGGCCGTCGAGGACGAGCTGCGGCTGATCCGGCTGGCGGAGGAGGAAACCGCCATGCTCTAGGAGCCGGAGGTGGGCACCGCGGAGCAAAAGTCGAGCAAGGGCGCGCGTACGACCACCGGCTGAGCTCTTAGATGTGGGGCGGCTGGCATTGCAGCCTGCTGCAAGAAGGCGGCGGTAGTTTAGCCGCCGCTCTTGTCGATAACGCAGAACCGGTTTCCGTCGGGATCCTCCAGGACGATGAAGTCCGGGTCCTCCGGGTAGAGATCCCAGTCCACGCGCCGGGCGCCAATCGAGACGAGGCGCTCCACCTCGGCCCCCTGGTCCTCCGCATACAGGTCAAGATGGATCCGCGGGCGGTCCTGGACAGGCGTTTCGCTCAGCATGAGCGAGAGCAACGCGCCAGGGCCCGACGGCGGCGCGAGGGTTACCCACGTGTCGTCACCGGGTTCCCGCGGGACATAGCCCAGGGCTGAGCGCCAGAATTCGGTAGCGGCGGCGACGTTGTTGACGCCGAGGACGATGGTGCCGATGGTCAACATCCGCCCAGCCTAGACCCGTCCCGTGCAGGCTGTCAGGGTCTCGGGGCCAGCTTTTCTCGCCGATGGGACAAACACGGCACCGCTAGACTCGCCTCCATGGGGGAGCACAACACACCTGAAGACCGCCTGCCGTCCAAACGCACCAAGTGGCGTGCCGCCGTCGTACCTTCGCTGGCCGTTGCTGCGGTGCTGGCGGGAATCCTGATCGCGTGGCTGAACCGGAACGCTTCCTTCAGTTTCGCCTACGCGCCGAACAGCAACCGGCCGTTCACCGGCATCGGCGCGGACCTCATCACCGAGGGAACACAGGCGGGCCTGGCCATCGCCGTCGGGGGCCTGCTGGTGCTGGCGTTCTGGGCCGGTTTCAGGATGGGCCGGCGGCCCGCCCGCAGCTGATTCCGCCGCTAGCCAATGCCGCCGTTAGTCCTCGTAACCGATGAGCCAGTGGAGCCCGTGCCGGTCGATGACCTGGCCATCCGATGCGCCCCACGGTTTTGGCGCGAGGGCATCAACCACGGTGCCGCCGTCGGAAAGCCTGTGGAACCATTCGTGCAGCACTGCCGGTTCCGCGGTCCCCAGCAGCGAGAGCATGACGCCTTCGGTGCGGAAGCTCGCCTCGCCGGCCGCCGCGTCCGAGCCTCCAAGCGCCACGACGCCGCTGAGCGTGCCGTGGGCGATGGCGTCCGGGGAGCCGTCGCTCCGGCTGAAGTCCTGGTAGGTGTGCAGGGCAAGTTCACCGCCGAAGACGTCCCGGTAGAAGGTCAGGGCTTCCCGCGCTGTTCCGGGAAAGCTGACATAGACCTGGGGCCCTGGCGTGCGAACGGCGTCCTGCGAAGGGGTACTGGTCATCATCCATCCTCGGGTTCCGGGAAGTCGGGCTGTTCCGGACGTCTCATCCGGGTGCCGGCTGCGGGTGAGGCCGTGAAGCTTACGCCGGGCACCCGCCCAGCCTAGACGGGGCGGGCTGAACCGGGAAGGGCGCCCCGGCTCCCACGGCTAGACTCGCAGGCATGGGGGACAACGAAATACCTGAACAGCGAAAACCGTCCAAACGCAGAAAAATCAGTGCCGTCGTGGTGCCTTTCCTCGGCGTCGCCGCGCTGCTGGTGGGGTGCATCGTCGCGTGGAACGGGCAGGCGAACGCCAGCTTTGGCTGGTTCGCCTACGCACCGCTGAGCAACGACACCTTCAACGGATCCGGCATGACCTTCGTAACGCAGGGGACGCAGATCGGGTTGAGCATCGCAGTGCTGGGCCTGCTGGTCCTCGCCTTCTGGGCCGGTTATCGGAGCGGCAGGCGGAGCGGGCGGACAACGAATCGATGACACGGCGCACTGATTTTTGGGCGCTTGCCCTGGTGGCCAGCGCCACGCTGCTGGTGTGCGGCGCGGTGGCAGCCTGGAACTTCGCCCTGATTGCCGATGAATACGGCGTCAGGGAGGGCGGGCTCCCGTTCACCGTCCTGCTGGGCCTCGGCGTCGCGGCCTTCATGGTCAGCCTGCCGGGCTTTTTCGCAACCAGAAGCCGTGCACGGGCGCCCCGGGACTGACGGCGGAGTTCGGGCCGCGTATGCGGCGCGCGCAGCCGAGTACATTTCCAGGTTCGGATCGCTGGAGTCCACTCATTCCGAGGACAGGACACTCATCGCTGAATGGGCTGAACCGCTATCGGGGCACGTGCTGGACGTGGGCTGTGGACCCGGCCAGTGGAGCAGCTTCCTGGCGGACCGGGGCACGGACGTGGAAGGCTTCGACCCGGTCCCCGAGTTCGTGGAGCACGCCAGCACACGGTTCCCGAATGTCGCCTTTCGGGTTGCAGGCTTCCGGGATCTCCCTGTCGCCCCAGGCTCCGTGGCCGGCATCCTGACCTGGTATTCGCTGATCCACACCGAACCGGAAAATATGCCCCTGATCCTCGAAGAATTGGGAAGAAGGCTGGCGCCCGGCGGAGCGCTCCTCCTCGGGTTCTTCGAAGGCGTCCGGGTGGAACAGTTCCCGCACGCCGTGGCCCCTGCCTACTTCTGGCCGGCCGCCGACCTGGAAGAACTCCTGCAGGGCGCGGGGTTTGACGTTGTTTCCGTGACGAGGCGCACCGAAGCAGGTGTCCGGCCGCACGCAGCGATCAGCGCCCGCCTCCGGCACTGACGGCAACCGTCACCGGCCCCGCACCCGCCAGCTCACCGGAATAGGGCCCATTCACCCCAGAAGATCGTCCTGGTAGCACCAGCGCCAGTCCTCGCCGGGCTCGATGCTTCGCATGACGGGGTGCCCGGTCGCTTCGAAGTGCCTGGACGCGTGGGTGGCGGGGGAGGAATCGCAGCACCCCACGTTGCCGCACTCCAGGCACATGCGGAGGTGGACCGTCGTCGTCCCTTCCCGGACGCAGTCCTCGCAGAAGGCGCCACCGGGCACTTCCCTTGGTTCTGCGGACTCCAGATGGTCGCATTCACCACCGGGTTTTGCCACGCCTTCGCCCCCGCCACCGCCCGACGGGTCAATCTCGTCCAGGGACACGTCCAGCATCGATTCCTCAACATCCAGCCGCTCAAGGACAGCGCTCAGGACCTCGTGCGCATACTCGCCACCCCGGCGAAGCTCCAGCACCTTCTCACGCTCCGCCTCCAGCATCGCCAGCCGCAGCCGGGCATAGCGCTCGCTGGGCGTGGACGTTTCCGCCGACGGCCGCCCCAGCCGCTCCCACGCCGCAAGCCCGCGTTCCTGCGTCCGCCGCTTCAGCATGGACACCACCTCCGGCGGGTCGTCATCCGTCCGGAGTTCATGCAGCTTCGCGACGCCCGCGGCGGTGGCCAGTTGCATGAGCGATGCCTGGTTCAAGGCGTCCTCGCGCTGGTCCGGCCCCTGCACCCGAAGGATGCGCACCAGCGCCGGCAGTGTGAAACCCTGCAGCGTCAGGGTGCCGCCCACCACCACCAGGGCAGCGAGGATCAGCACTGACCGGTGTTCCAGGTCCTCCGGCAGCACCAGCACGGCGGCCAGGGTGACCACGCCCCGCATCCCGGCCCACGACACAATGGCCGCAAACTGCCACGGCGGCGCCGGATCCTTCCGCTGCACCGACGGGATCAGCCGCGGCAGGTAGGTGGCCGGGAATACCCACACCGGCCGCAGGAACAGCACGGCCAGCAGGATGACCGCACAGCCGGCCCAGATCCTGCCCGCGCCCAGGGAATCGTCCTGGATGCCGTCCACGATGGTGCGCACCTGCAGCCCGATCAGCAGGAACACCGAATTCTCCAGCAGGAACTGCACGGTGTTCCAGTTGCTCCGCTGGCTGAGCCGGGCCGCGCCGTTGGGCATGGACGGCGCCTTGGTGCCCATGATGAGGCCGGTGACCACGACGGCGAGCACACCCGAGGCGTGGATCGCCTCCGCCGGCAGGTACGCCACGAGGGGCGCCGCCAGCGACGTCGAAGTATTGATGGCAACGTTGCGGATCCGCTTGCGGAGCATGGTGAGCACGTACGCCGCGGCGATGCCCACCACCAGTCCGCCGCCCACGGCCAGCACGAAGTCCCCGGCAATCCCGGCCACGGACACCACACCCGAGATGGCGGCGATCGCGGCCCGCAGGCAGATCAGGGCCGTGGCGTCATTGACCAGGGATTCGCCTTCGAGGATGGTGACGATCCGGCGCGGCATCCCCACCTTCCGCGCGATCGCCGTCGCAGCAACCGCATCGGGCGGTGCCAGCACGGCCCCCAGCGCAAACGCGGCGGCCAGCGGAATCTCCGGAAACAGCCACCAGACCACCAAGCCCACGGTGAGGGTGCCGAAGATGACATAGCCCACAGAAAGCAGGCCGATGGCGCGGCGGTTGGAGCCGAAATCGAACAGCGACGTGCGCAGCGCCGCCGCATACAGCAACGGCGGCAGCAGCCCCACCAACACCAGTTCCGGGTTCAGTTCGATGTCCGGTATGAACGGGAGGAACGAACCCGCCACCCCGATCAGCACCAGCAGCAGCGGCACCGAAACGTTGAGCTTCCGGCCAAGGGCGCTGCCGGCGCACACCACGGCAACGAGGACCAGAAGGCCCAGGGCGATTTCCATGGGGTCATTCTCCCAGCAACGCCGCCAAAGGGAACGTGCGGCAACAACGGAAAGGCCCAAGCACGACGGCGGGGCGTGGCCGCCGCAGCGAACGGACGCCTGAGCGGGCAGATGACCAAGTCGAGCGTACGACGGCGGGAGGCGGCCGCCGTCGTACGCTTCCTTGGCAAGGTTCCCGGCCTCGGCGCCCGGGGCCGTTTACTCCGGCGGGCAGGCGGGTAACCATGGAATATGACTGATTCCGGAACCGGCGGCGCCGACGACCCCTTCGATGGCAGCGACGAAATCGTAGGAGGAACGCCCCCGGAAGAGACACCAGAGTCCATTGCCGACGACGTGCGGCATGAGATCCAGCTCGGCCATGTGCAGGACGATGTCAGCACTGTCCTCGAGGAACGGTTCGAGGAAGCCGGCATAGATGCCCGGCCCGAAGAGGTGGACGACCTCGCGGAAGAGATCGAACGGGACGCGTCCAGCTAGCCACCTAGTCCTGCTGGGTCAGGCGTCCGGCCAGGCCACGGGTCCAGGAGGCCTGGTTGCAGTACAGCCTTGAATGGATACATCCCAAGATGTATTGTCGGAGGCATGGAGACCCTTACCCACGCCCCGGTCCTGGCGCGCTTCGGATACGCCGTCTCGGATCCCACCAGGGCGCAGGTCCTGCTGGCCCTCGCCCAGGCACCGTCCTACCCGTCGGATCTGGCCGACTCCATCGGAGTGTCCCGGCAGAGCATGTCCAACCACCTCACCTGCCTGCGGGGCTGCGGGCTGGTGGTGTCGGTCCCGGACGGCCGCCGGACGCGGTACGAACTTGCTGATGCCCGGCTGGGCCACGCCATCAAGGACCTCCTCGGCGTCGTCCTTGCCGTGGACCCGGCCTGCTGCGCCCCTGACGGCGAGTGCCTCGCATGAGCGGAACCCTGGCCCAGCGCCTCCCGTCCGGGCGGCGGGCCATCCTGACCCGCCGGATCCGCCTCTTCGCAGCCGCCACCATCACCTACAACGTCATCGAAGCCGTGGTTGCGCTCTGGGCCGGCGGCGTGGCCGATTCGTCGGCACTGATCGGGTTCGGACTGGATTCCGTCATCGAGGTCGCGTCGGCCGTGGCACTGTCGTGGCAGTTCTCCGCGAAGGACCCGGAACGGCGCGAGCACCTCACGCTGCGGATCATCGCCATCTCCTTCTTCGCGCTCGCCGCCTTCGTCACCATGGACGCCATTCGGTCCCTGGCAGGCGGGGGAGAGGCCCAGCACTCCACCCCCGGCATCGTGATTGCAGCCCTGAGCCTGGCCATCATGCCCGTGCTCTCGTGGGCCCAGCGCCGGGCAGGACGTGAGCTCGGGTCCCGGACCGCCGTCGCCGACTCAAAGCAGACACTGCTCTGCACCTATCTTTCGGCGGTTCTTCTGGTGGGGCTGGTCCTGAACAGCACCCTGGGCTGGTGGTGGGCGGACGCGGCAGCCGCCATTGTGATCGCCGGTATCGCCGTCCGCGAGGGCTTCAACGCCTGGCGCGGGGACGTGTGCTGCGCGGTGCCCCACGCTGCTGAGTCATCTGCCGGGTCGCCTGCGGTGTCCCGCGTCAATGGGAACGCGGCCAAAAATGCCGCCACCAGCCAGGCCGGCAGCGGGCAGGACTCAGACGCGTGCTGCCCCGGGTGCGCTTCGCCGGAGTCGCAGCAAGAGCCTCTTGGCCTGCCCATCCGCAGCAAGAGCTGAGTAGCCGCCGAAACTTCAGCCCTGATGGCCGGGAGGTGGCACGGCCAGCGGAACCACGTCGAGGCGGCCCCCCGGGCCTACGATCACCAGGACGTGCGGCGCGGCCACACTGTTCAATGCCGCCATCACCTGCTGG
>Ga0308160_10004694_pt1 | contig 14508 bp, 16 predicted proteins | sample PhyFR1_FD_201036 | JGI IMG/M metagenome (GOLD analysis project Ga0308160, IMG submission 201036) | Phyllosphere microbial communities from UC Gill Tract Community Farm, Albany, California, United States - DLSLF.R1 | ecosystem: Host-associated > Plants > Phyllosphere > Unclassified | place: USA...
TGGCATACAAGTACTCGGTCGGCCAGCCGTTCATGTACCCGCGCAACGACCTGTCGTACAGCGCGAACTTCATGCACATGATGTTCGGTAACCCGTGCGAAGAGTACAAGGTCAACGACGTGCTGGTCCGCGCCCTGGACCGCATCCTGATCCTGCACGCCGACCACGAGCAGAACGCATCGACCTCGACCGTCCGCCTGGCCGGTTCGTCGGGCGCCAACCCGTTCGCGTGTATCGCAGCCGGTATCGCCTGTCTGTGGGGCCCGGCACACGGCGGCGCCAACGAAGCGGCACTGAACATGCTGAAGGAAATCGGCACCGTCGAGAACATCCCGGCCTTCATCGAGAAGGTCAAGGACAAGAACTCGGGCGTCAAGCTGATGGGCTTCGGTCACCGCGTGTACAAGAACTTCGACCCGCGCGCCAAGCTGATGCGCGAAACCTGCCACGAAGTGCTGGAAGAGCTGGGCCTGCAGGACGACCCGCTGTTCAAGCTGGCCATGGAACTGGAAAAGATCGCCCTGAACGACGAATACTTCGTGTCGCGCAAGCTGTACCCGAACGTCGACTTCTACTCGGGCATCGTGCAGTCGGCCCTGGGCATCCCGGTCTCGCTGTTCACCGGTATCTTCGCGATGGCCCGTACCATCGGCTGGATCGCCCAGTGGAACGAAATGATCGCCGACCCGGAACAGAAGATCGGCCGTCCGCGCCAGCTGTACGTCGGTGCACCGCGCCGCGATGTGCCGGAAATCGACAAGCGTTAATATGCTTTAAGCGTCGACAAAAAAAGCGAGCCTTCGGGCTCGCTTTTTTATGTACCGGAACGATCAGTTCCCGTAACCCGCGCGTTTCGCTTTGCGCTGCGCGAGCCAGACACCCAGCATCAGGATCGGGGTTTGCACTACGCCCGCGGCAGCCGACAGTCCGGGATTGGGAAATGCCACTTCGCCCTGCGATACCAGGGAAAGCGCCGCGTTGGTCACGAAATACACCAGCAGGCTGACGGGCAGGCACAAGGCATATGGCTTCCAGTTCTTGGGCAGGAAGCTGCCGAGCGCGTAGCCCGACATGAGCGCGGCCAACAGGAAAATCAAAACAGGCTCCTTTTTGTTTTAGGCAAATGAATGACCGGTGTTGTAAACGTGTCGTACGGCAAGGTAACACAATATATTTACCGAAAATCCACGCTTTGTAACGAAGCGCCTTCAGCCGCTGAATCCGGCGGCGCAAGCAAAACGGCCGCTGGATTGCTCCAACGGCCGTTTTTGGTTTTGAAGATATAAAGATCAGTCCTGGTAGTACGGCTCGACCGTGCCCTTCAGCTTGATCAGCATCGGACGGCCCTTGCGGTCCAGGGTCTTGCCGGCGGCGACCTTGATCCAGCCTTCGCTGATGCAGTATTCCTCGACGTCGATGCGTTCCTTGCCGTTGAAACGGATGCCGACCGGACGCTTGAAGACCTCCGCATTGTGATGCGGGCTCTTCGGGTCGATCGACAGGCGGTCGGGCAGGGCAGGGGCTTGCACCGAGGTTTGCTCGGCGGCTTGGGTTTGGGATTGGGTAGTATCGTTCATGCACGCGATTATCCACGATTCCATGCGCGTAAGCGAGTGGCCGCATGCACGCCGGGTCGCCCGGCTGCCTGCCGCACGAGCAAAATGGACGGAAATGCAACGCTTGGCTATGCTGGAGGCACCCGAACTCCGATCCAGGCAGCATGACGCATAACCCCGGCAACGTGTATCGCATTCCGCGCCATTTCAACTGGCCTCTGGTCATCGGCGGGTACGCCTTGCTGGCACTGCTCATGATGATGGGACGCTGGGGTGCGGTCGAGGCCGAATCGTCCGCCTATCTCGGGCTGGCGCACTGGCTGCGCGGCGAGGCGCCGCTGCCGCTACTGACCGCGCCATTCACCTACCGGCTGGGCTTGCCAGCCCTGGCCAGCGTGCTGCCGGGTGAACTGCACCACGTATTCGCCACCCTCAACTGGCTGTTCGTCACGGTGACCGCGGTGCTGGCCACCGCCACCGTGCGCCGCCTCGGCTTCGGCAGCCAGCGCGCGCTGGCGGCGGGGCTGCTGGTGATCCTGTCGCTGCCGACCGTGTGGTACGCGCCGGCGGTGCTGGCCGAGCCGGGTTCGATCTGCATGCGCATGCTGTTCGTGTGCGGCGTGCTGACCGGCCGGCCCGGGCTGGCCCTGGCGGCGGCGCTGGCCGGGACCGCGATCCGCGCCGAAGACATCCTGCTGCTGGCCTGGCTGGCGGCCAGCGGGCAGGTCAGTCGCGCGCGTATCGGTACGGCGCTGGCGGTGGCCATCGGCAGCATCGTGGTGCTGCAGGTCTGGCTGGCGCCGGGCACGCTCGAGATCGTGGCCGGGCCGGAGCCTGGCGGATTGTCCAGGCTGGACCAGCTGCTGTCGCTCGGCGCCTGCGCCGGCTTCGTGCTGCCGCTGGCCCTGGCTGGCCTGCGCGATGCGCCGGACCGCATCCGCTCTCTGCGCAGCCTGCTGGTGCTGATGCTGCTGCCGGGGCTGCATGCGGCCGGCACCGGGCATGCCGACGGGCGCATCGTGTGGGACCTGACGCCCTTCCTGCTGCCGTTCGCGGTGGCGCTCGGCATGCCGCGCGCGACGGTGCAGGCGCCGGACGTGCGCCGGCTGAAAGTGGCGCGGCGCGCCTGAGGCCGTAACCGGGGCGCCGCCCACGCGTCGGGGAATCTTTTGCTATCCTCGCACCTTCCCTTGCACACCCACGGCCAGGGAGACCCTCATTTTCTTTTTGCGAGTCCGTATGACCAACCTGAATCCCCACACCACCGCCCTGGTCCTGATCGACCTCCAGCACGGCAATGTCGCGCGTGAACTGGCGCCGTATCCGCCGTCGCAGGTCATCGCCAACTCGGTGCGCCTGGCCGACGCCTTCCGCGCCGCCGGCGCCACCATCGTCTACGTACGCGTCAGCGTCGGCGAACTGACGGCCCACCAAGCCGACCGCGCGCTGCCGGGCCTGAAGGTGATTCCGCCGAACCCGAGCGACATCGTGCCGGAAGCCGGCATGCAGGAGGGCGATTTCCTGGTGACCAAGCGCCAGTGGGGCGCTTTCCACGCCACCGAGCTCGACCAGATCCTGCGCCGCCGCGGCATCAAGGACATCGTCCTGACCGGCATCGCGACCAACATCGGCGTCGAGTCGACCGCGCGCGTGGCGCACGACCTCGGCTACGACCTGGTATTCGCCGAGGATGCGATGTCGTCGATCGGCGAGGGCGCGCACCAGTGGGCCGTCCAGAACATGTTCCCGCTGATGGGCCGGGTGCGCAGCACCGAGCAGATCCTGGCTGACTTGCCGAAGGCCTGATCCGGCAACGCCTGGTTCTGGCTGCGCCTGCCTACCTGCATTTGCCGCGGACCACCGCCGCGGTCCAGAACGGCAGGGTAAGTAGCGGGCCCAGGCTGAAGTTCCAGCCGCCGTAGGTGAATCCGGCCGGCTGGTGCTTCAATGCATCCGGTCCCAGGCAGGAAGGCTTTTGCGCTTCCGAGAACTGGCGCCCGAATGCGTCGTACTGGTCACCCTTCAGGACCCCCTTGAGGCTCAGGGCGGCCGAGGTGGTGCCTTCCCGGGCTTTCTCCATCTCCTTCGACTCCGCCACCGTCTCGCGCACGGCCCTGGCGATCGCGTCATCCTTGAACTTCAGGGAACACGGCACCTTGGGCTTGTCCTGCAGGGCCAATGCGTCCGGTTCCTGGGCCACCGCCGCCAGGCACCCCGCGAATGCCAGTACAAGCGCGCCGGCTTGTGTCGGATATCTCATCTGCATGTCATCCTTTGCGGCGAATGTACAAATCGATACTGAACAAATGTACACCAAGTCGACTGCCGTTCAACAACTTGCACGAAGGGTTACATTTCAAAAGTACAATATGTATTTTCCGACAAAGGTCGACGCCATGATGAAATCCCTGCTGCTGGCATGCTGTCTGCTGTTCACGGGCGCGGTCCAGGCCGCCCAGCCCGATCCTGCCCTGGTCAAACAAGTGAATGCCTTCGTCGACGGCTGGCATGACGATGCCGCCCATGCGCGCATGGTGTATTTCGACAAGATGGCGGCGGATGGCGTCTACATCGGTACCGACCGCAGTGAACTGTGGCAGCGCGAGGCCTTCCGTGCCTGGGGCCGCAAGTACTTCGAGGGCAAGAAGGCAGCCTGGGTATTCCATGCCACGCGGCGCAACGTCCACGTGTCCGACGACGGCAAGCTGGTCTGGTTCGACGAACTGCTCGACACCGAGAACATGGGCCACTGCATGGCCAGCGGAGTACTGCGCAAGACCACCGGCGGCTTCGAGATCCTGCATTACCAGTTGTCGATCGCGGTGCCGAACGAAGTCGCCGATCAGGTGACCGGGCTGATCAAGGCTGCCGAAGCGAAGGCGGCGGCCAAGCCGGCCACGGGCAGCTAGGCTAGAACAGGCTGCCCTGCGCGGCAGGCGCTGGCGCTGGCGCCGCGCTCTTGCGCACGGTGGTGGGCGCCGGCCAGGCCTTCATCGCCTCGGCAGGGTAGTGGCGCAGGAAGCTGCGCGCCAGTTCCGGACTGCGGCATTCCAGCCAGGCGTCGACGTCTTCGGGCGGCAGCACCACCAGCGCGCGCTTTTCGTCGCCCGGCTTGTGGAAGCGGCGCATCAGCGGGTGTTCGTCGGCGTTGATGGTGATCTGGGTGAACGAGGTCGCCACCTTGCCGTCGGCCTCGCCCCATTCGCGCCACAGGCCGGCGACGAAGAACAGGGCGTCGTCCTGCATGCCGATGCCGTAGCGTTCGGCGCGGCCGCTCTCGTAGTTCGGTTCGTAGAAGCAGGTCATCGGCACCGCGCACAGCTGGGTGCGGTGCCAGGCAGGCGCGAAGGAACGCTTGTCGGCGATCGATTCGGCGCGCGCATTCATGGTGTCGAACACTTTGACGCCGGCCGGGATGTGGCGGCGCGGCACCATGCCGTAGCTGGCCAGGCTGACTTCGCGGCGGCCATCGGCGCCGCTGCGCAGGATCGGCGCCGCGTAATCCTTCCAGGTCTCGGGCGCCCAGTCGCGGTCGCGGATCAGGTCGACCAGGACGCCGAGGACCATGTCGAGTTGTTCGGGCAGCGGGGGACGGTAGTTGACGCACATGGGAATCTCGGGGCGGATCGGATCTCCAATGATAGCAGCAGGGCTGATTGCCGGCAGCGTAACCCCCAGCGACGCCACTTGCGTCTGCAACTAACCGACATAGATTAAAACCGACCCGCAAAAGCAAGCCGCCAGGCGCCACGGCCGCCGTTCCGATATGCTAAGGTGGCGCCTTCCGATCCGTCTCCACAAGCTTCTATGAAACCCTATGTCGGCCGTTTTGCGCCGTCGCCCACCGGCCCGCTGCATGCCGGCTCCCTGGTCGCGGCTGTGGCCAGCTATCTCGACGCGCGCGTCCACCAGGGTACCTGGCTGATCCGCATCGAGGACATCGACGAAGGCCGCAGCGTCCCCGGCGCCGCCGAGGACATCCTGGCCCTGCTGCACCGGCTCGGGATGGACAGCGACGGCGAGGTGGTATGGCAGAGCCGGCGCAAGGATCTGTACGAGGCGGCGCGCCTGCGCCTGGCCGATGCCGTGTATGGCTGCGGCTGCAACCGGCGCGAGATCGCCGATTCGCGCCTGGGCGTCGGGCCGGATGGCGCCGCCATCTATCCGGGCACCTGCCGCCACGGGCTGGCGCCGGGACGCGCATCGCGCAGCCTGCGCCTGCGCGTGCCCGACACCGGCAACGACCTGGTGACCTTCATCGACCGCTTCGCCGGCAGGGTGACGCAGTGCCTGGCGCTGGAATCCGGGGATTTCGTGCTGAAGCGTGCCGACGGCTTCTGGGCCTACCAGCTGGCCGTGGTAGTCGACGATGCGGAGCAGGGCGTGACCGACGTGGTGCGCGGCGCCGACCTGCTCGATTCGACGCCGCGCCAGATCTACCTGCAGGGCCTGCTCGGGGTGCCGACCCCGCGCTACCTGCACGTGCCGGTGGTCCGCAACGAGCATGGCGAAAAGCTCTCGAAGCAGACCGGCGCGCTGGCGGTGCAGCCGGGTGACGAAGCGGCGGCGGTAGCCGCCCTGCGCGATGCGGCCCGCTTCCTCGGCCTCGACCTCGACGCCGAGCTGGGGCCGCAGGCCGCAAAGGCGGGCGCGTCGCTGGCGGCCTTCTGGCAAGCGGCGGTCCCGGCCTGGGCCAGGCTACTTGCCGCGCGCGAAGCGCAAGCTGCCTCGCCCTACGGCGAACTGGCCTAGACCGCCAGGCGCAAGTTCTCCTCGTCGCGCCGGCGCCGTCCCAGCCAGACCAGCCCGGCCAGCCCGGCGCCCAGCATCGCCCACTCCGCCGGTTCCGGGATCGGCGCAGCCACCACGAAGCCGCGGATTTCACCGTTCGGATAGGCCGAGGTGTGGATGTTGACGTAGGCCTCGTTGGCGAGCATGGCGTCGACCAGCGCCGAGTACGCGCCCTGGGCGGTGCCGCCGTTGGCCGCCAGGAACACCGGGTCATACGAGGCGGCGTCGTCCAGCGATACGGTGGCGCTGTAGGTTCCGCTGCGGACCCCGGTCGGGAATCCGGTGAACGGTACCGCGACCGGCGCCACGCCGGTGAACTGATCGGCGGTGCAGCAATGCACGTGGGCCATGGTGGTGGTGCCGGTCAGGTCCTGGAACGGCGCGTCGACCGTCAGTTGGGTGCCGATGACTTCGATCGTCACCAGGCTGCTGCCGGCCGAGCCGTTCGGTGGCGACTCGGCCGGTCCACTGGCGACCGCCCGGAAGGTGCCGGATTGCGCGAAGGCCGGCGCGGCCAGCGCGGTACCCGCGGCGAGTGCGAGAACAGACAGAACGTGTTTCATGGAACTCTCCTGTTGAGCATAAGTCCTGCAACGCGCACCCCGTCCTGGAGTGCTGCACAAAAAACTTAGCACCGGCGGCGCGCACAGGTGCACACCGTACGGCTGAGATAATGCTCAGCGGCGAGTGAGATCCGGAAATGCTCAGGTGTCCGGGCAGTCAGGTCCTGGGCGGGTCGGTGGCCAGCGGTCGCTTCATGATGGTGATGCTGCCGCCGGCTTCGAGGAAGGCGCACTGCATTTCCTGACGCGAGCAATCGGCTTCGCGCAGCGCCTGTTCGATGTCGGACTGGCCGACGCGGTTGCGCTTGACCACCTTGTCGAAGAATACGCCGTCGCGTCCGAGCAGCACGGTCTCGCCGTCGAACAGCGCTTCCATCTTGCGGCTGCGCGCCGACAGCATGCCGATGCTGGCATTCAGCACGATCAGCGTGGCTGCGATGATCAGGCCGCCGCTGACGGAATCGTCGCCGCCGGACAGGCCGTTCGACACCGCTTCCGACAGCAGCATCACGACCAGCAGGTCGAAGGGCGTCAGCTGGCTGATCGTGCGCCGGCCCGACAGCCGCACCATCACCAGCAAGGCCAGATAAACGAGTGCGCCGCGCGCGACGAACTCCCACCAAGGCAGATCCATGTCGAACATGACGAATGCCTCCACATCCGTTGTAGAAGACCTGATTGTAATGACGGGCGCGCGGATCGATTGTTCGTCAGTGAACAGAGTGCGCTAGACCGGCTGGTCGGGATGGCGCGCCTGCCAGGCGAGCAGGGCGGCCTGGTAGTTCTCGAGGGCGATCTGGTAGGCGTCGAACACGCACATGACGCAGCCGGTGCCGCAGCAATCCTCGAGTTCGGGTTCCCGCGGTGCGACCGGACGCGGATCGGGATCGCGCTCGACAGCCGGGTTCACGGCGCCTTGTCCCCGTCGAGGATGGCCTTGATCTCGGCACGCTCCCCAGCGCTGACATGACCGCGCAGCGCGGCCAGGATCAGGGCCTTGCCGGAGCCGGAAAAGGCTTTATGGATGAGTTCGCTGACCAGGTTGGTCTGCATCGCGTCCTGCGGCTGGGCCGGTGCGTAGACGTGGGCGCGCAGGCTTTCGTCGCGCACCAGCAAGCCCTTGCCGTGCATCAGCTGCAGCAGGCGCAGGACGGTGGCGGCGGTCATGTCGGGACGCTCCGCGGCGATGGCATCGTGCACCTGCCGCGCCGTGGCCGGACCGAGCTGCCACAGGATGCGCAGCAGCTCGAGTTCGGAGGCGGTCGGTTTCGGCGGAGTCGGGGACGGCATGCGGGCCAGCATAAAGTATCGGCCCGCAAAAGTCGAGGCAGGGCCGGGCCGCCGCCGTGTCAGCGGGCGCGGTCGTCGCGCGGCACCTCCTTCGGCTGAGGCGGCACCGGCGGCACGGCCGGGGCCGGCGGGGCAGGTGGCACCGCCGGGACGGCTGGATGCGGGGGCACCGGATGCATTCCTGGGGCGGGCGGTGCCGGCGGCGCAGGCGGCACGGGCACGCCACGCATTCCCGGGGCCGGCGGTGCGGGCGGCGCTGGTGCAACAGGTACGCCACGCATCCCCGGGGCCGGAGGTGCCGGCGGTGCGGGCGGGGGAGGCGGCGCAGACACGCGATGCATTCCCGGCGCAGGCGGTGCGGGTGGCGCGGGCGGTGGCGGCGGCGGCGGGCAGTCGCCGTTGGCGGCCGTGCAGTGGACCCGCGGCTGCGGCTGCTGGGCAAAAGCGGCGGGCGCTGCGGCGATCAGGGCCAGCAGCAGGATCGGGTGGCGCAGATGAAGACGTTTCATGGTTTTTCCCCAGTCAGTGAGTTGAGTGAAGCCATGATGCCGTCCGAATGTGGAGACAATTTGGAGAAACCGCGGAGATCGAAGCGCTTACAGATCGAAGCGATAACCCAGCCCGTAGATCGAATGGATCGCCTCGACGCCCGGCAGCACGGCCTCCAGCTTGCGCCGCAGGTTCTTGATGTGGCTGTCGATGGCGCGGTCGGTGGCGTCGAGGCTGGCATTGCCTTCGCGCGCCAGGTCGAGCAACTGGGCGCGCGAAAACACCTGGCCGGGACGGCGTGCCAGCGCGGCCAGGATGCCGTATTCGCTCGGCGTCAGGTCCAGTGGCTTGCCGTGCACGGCGATGCGGTGCGCGGCGCTGTCGACGGCAAGTACCGCCGCCGCATGGCCGCTACGGCGCAGTATCGCCTTGATGCGCGCCATCAGTTCGCGCGGGCTGAAGGGCTTGCACAGGTAATCGTCGGCACCGGCTTCCAGGCCCAGCAGGCGGTCGATTTCCTCGACCCGGGCCGTGACCATGATCACCGGCACCTGCGAAAACGCGCGCAGCGCGCGGCACAGGCTCAGGCCGTCGAGGCCGGGCAGCATCAGGTCGAGTACGACGAGGTCTGGCTGCACATCCCGGAACGCCGCCAGCGCCTGCGCGCCGTCGTCGAACAGCGCAGGTCGGTAGCCGGCGGCGCGCGCGTAGTCGGCGACCAGCGCGGCCAGTTCCGGCTCGTCCTCGACGATGGCAATGCGTGTGCTCATGCGGTTTCCTTCAATGTGGGGATGCTGATGGTGACCCGCAGGCCGCCCAGCGGCGACTGCCCGAAGGCCAGCGCCGCGCCCTGCGCTTCGAGCAGGCGCCGGCACAGCGCCAGGCCGAGGCCGGCGCCGCCGTGGGCGCGGCTGCGCGAGGCGTCGATGCGGTAGAAGCGCTCGCCCAGGCGCGCCAGCGCGGCGTCCGGCACGCCGGGGGCGCTGTCGTCGAGGTGCAGCTGCAGCCTGCCGCGCTCGGCCTGCGCGTGCAGGGCCACGCGTCCGCCCGGGGCGGTGTAGCGCAGGCTGTTTTCGAGCAGGTTGTCGAGCACCTGGCGCATGCGGTCGGGATCGGCCAGCACGGTGCCGTGCGCCGGTGCCGGACCGACGTCGAGCGCCAGGCCGGCCGCCCCCAGGCGTTCGGCAAAGGCATCGAGCTGGCCGCAGGCCAGCTGCCACAGGTCGAGTGCTACCTGCCGGCAGTCGAGGGCGCCGACGTCGGCGCGGGCCAGCGCATACAGTTCGTCGATCAGCTTGTTCAGGGCCAGGACCTGGCGCAGCATGGCGTCGAGCGTGTCCGGGGTGGCGCTGCGCACGCCGTCCTGCAGCGCTTCGAGCTGGGCGCGCAGTACCGCCAGCGGCGTGCGCAATTCGTGCGAGGTGTCGGCCACCCACTGGCGGCGCGCATCCTCGGCGCCCTGCAGCCGGCTTGCCAGGGCGTTGAAGTGGCGCGCCAGGTCGCCCAGTTCGTCGCTGCGGGTGGCGGGCAGGCGGGTCTCGAAACGGCCGTCGGCGAGCTTGCGGGCACCATCCTCGAGCGCCCCGATCGGGCGCCGGAAATGGCGCGCCAGGCCGATCGCCGCCAGCGCGCTCAAGCCCACCGCCGCCGCGAAGATCAGCCACAGGCTGCTGTGCAGCTGTTCCAGGAAGGCATACGCCATCGCATCGCTGGGGCGGGCGCCGCGTGCCACGCCGATCCAGCCGACGGTGCGGCCGCCGCTCTCGATGGCGCGCCGCGCGAGGGGGAGGGCGCCGGGTGGCCGGCCGGCCAGGTAGCTGCCGCCGGCGTCGAACAGGGTGATGCGGCGCGGCAGCGACAGCGGCCCCGCCACCGGATCGACATCGGCGGCGAGCACGCGCGGCGCGGACAAGGGCGGCGGCGGTGGCGGTGCGGGCGGGGCCGGCGGCGCGGGCGGGTCCGCCGGCAGCGCCGCGACCGGACCGGCTGCCGCCGCGGGCAGGACAGGTGAGGACGGCGCCACCGGTGGGGCGGCCGGCCCCGGTGGCGCTGCCGGCAAGCCGCCCTCGCGCACCCGCTGCAGGCGTGCCAGCTCGCGCGCGATCCAGGCCTGGCGTCCGTCCGCCGGGATGAATGTCCAGCCGCCGTGGCTGCGGTACTGGCGCGCCAGCGCCGCCGACAGCTCGTCCAGGCGGTCCAGTTCGATGCCGACGGCGTAGTCGCCGAAGCTGGCCAGCACGTTCTGGCGCAGCAGGAACACGGCGCCGGCCGCCACCGCGAGGATCGCAAGCAGGACCGAAACGAACAGGCGGTGGCCGATCGAGAATCTCAAGGTGGCGTGGAATGGAAAGTGGAAGGCCATTCTAGGTGAAAAAGGATTTATTATCAGCAGGTTCACCCTGTCCGACCGATAAGGAAACCCGCATGCGCCACCAGTTTGCTTCAGTCGTTCTCGCCGCCGCCATGCTGGCCGCGCCGGCAATGGCCGCCCCCGCCGTGTCCATCCCGCGCGCCGTGGTCGCCGATCCGGCGCGCGACGCCAGCCATCCGGCCGTCAACCGCCAGGTGCTGATCCTGAGCCACGGCGAAGGCATGAATGGGCTGCTGATGCTGGCGTCCGGCGCCGGGCCGAAGCCAACGATGCTGCTGCTGCACGGCCTGCCCGGCAACGAGCAGAACCTCGACCTGGCGCAGGCGATCCGGCGCGCCGGCTGGAACGTGCTGACGCTGCATTACCGCGGCAGCTGGGGCTCGCCGGGCCGCTTTTCGCTGGCCGGCGCCTTTGACGACGTCGAAGTGGCCATGGATTTCCTGCGCAGGCCAGACAACGTCCGCCAGTATGGCATCGACCCCGCGCGCCTGGTCGTTGCCGGCCACAGCATGGGCGGCTTCCTGGCCGCGCGCTACGCCGCCACCCACGGCGAGGTGCTGGGTGCGGCCCTGATCGATCCCTGGAACGTGGGCGCCTCGGGCAAGGCCGTGCTGGCCAAACCCGAGGGCCGCCAGGATGCGATCGCGGCCATGGGCGACGATTTCGGCAACAGCCTGGCCGGCACCGATGCGGCGCAGCTGATGGCCGAAGTCGAGCGCCACGCGCGCGACTGGGACCTGGTCGATGCGGCGCCGCAGTTGGCGCGCAAGCCGCTCCTGATCGTCGATGCCCAGTACGGCAACGCGGCGCAGGTGGCGCCGCTGGCGGCGGCGATCCGCGCGCGCGGCGGGCGGTTGAAGGCGGTGACGCTGGCCAGCGATCACGGGTTTGCGGATCACCGGATTGCGCTGGCGGGGGTGACGGTGGGTTGGCTGGAGGGGTTGACGGTGCCGGCTGCGAAAGCCAGATAAGGCCCGGCAACATGCACGTCGCCCCTGCGAAGGCAGGGGCCCAAGTTTCACGATGCGTCCGCGGCACATGCTACGGGGTTGCAGCGAACTTGGGCCCCTGCCTGCGCAGGGGCGACGGTCTTGCGTATAACGATGAGATGCGGCAGCGCCTACGCGGCGGCCTGCGCCACCAGGTCGACAGTCCGGTAACTGGCCTGCTCGGCCCCCTCGCCGGTGGTGATGAACTCCAGCCCGCTCCCGCCGACGCCCATCCGGTACAGCGTCCCGCTGCCCGGCGGGATCATCGACTGCACGCGCCCCACCACGTAGCCGACGTGGCCGGACGGCGCCTTTACCACCAGTACGTTGGCGGAAGCGCCGGCCGCCGCGCCGCGCAGGTCGACCATCGGGATGGCGGCGCCGCGCCAGTCCATGCTGGCCGCCAGGGTGCCGGCCAGCGGAAGGATGTGCTCGATGGCGCCGAGCGGGGTGGCGCCCAGGCCGTCGGCTTCGAACACGATGTAGCCGACCGCGTTGGCGCTGCGCTGGCGCGCCGCCGTCACGGGGGCCTCGGCCGCCGCCGCCGGCTTGCTGAGTGCCGCTTCCGGGAAGCGTTCGAACAGGCGCTCGGTGTCGAGCAGGTGGACTTCGAGGCCGTCGCCGTCGTACAGGGTGGCGGTCAGGCCATTGTTGGCGGGCAGCCCGGTTCCTTCCAGCGCGCACATCTGCAGCGCCGCGCGCACCGGCAGGCCGAGTGCGAGTCCGCCGCGTTCGATCACGGCCAGCAGGCGCTCGCTGCCGGCCTCGAACGGCCCTTCGATCAGTGCGCCGGCAGGCAGCACCGGCAGGTGGCGGCCGCGCCAGATGCAGTAGGCGCTATCGATGCCGCCGCCGAAGCGTTCGAGTGGCGGCATCGGCATCACTTCGGGCAGGTCGCCCGGCATCACGGCCAGCCGGCCGTGGCCGGTCTGCAGCAGCGCCCAGGTGTGGCCGCTGCGGGCACGGGCGGCGCCGGCCACTGCCGGGGCTGCCGCGATCACCTCGTCGACCTGGCTCCAGGCCGCCGCCAGGTCGGCCAGGCGGCCGACTTCGAGCAGGCTCAGGATGCGGCCGTCGTCGGGCGAGCGCAGTGCGGTGTGGAACACGTCTTCCGGATTGTCGTCATGGTGCAGGCGCGTCAGCAGGTGCGGCGCCACGTCGAGCAGGCCGCCCACGGCATCGACCTGCAGGCCGATGGTGCGTCCGCCTTCGTGCAGCACCAGGATGCGGGCATCCTGTGCGCTGGCGCCCGGTGCACTGGTCCCGGTCTCGACCCAGCGCGCCAGGTCGACCACCGGCACCAGGGTGCCGGCGTGCTCGACCACGCCGCGCAGCGCGCCCTGGCGGCGCGGCAGGAAGGCCGGGGTGTCGGGCAGCGCGATCGCCTGCACCACGGCTTCCACCGGGATGCCGAGGTGGACCGCGCCGATGCTGGCCTGCGCCAGGCGCAGCTTGGTGGCAGCCATGGCTCAGCGCTCCGTCGCGATGCTTTCCAGTTCGGTCAGCAGCTTCGAGACGTCGCGCGTGGCGCTGGCCTGTTCGCTGGTCGAGGCGTGGATCTGGCCGATCGAGGTGCTGGTGGCGCCGACCGAGTGCACGATGCGTTCGAACGCATGCTCGACCTCGCCCGCCAGGCGGGTGCCGTCGCCGACCCGGCTGACGGTCTCGTTGATCAGCTTCGAGATCTCGCGCGCCGCCAGCGCCGATTTCTCGGCCAGCTTGCGCACCTCGTTGGCGACCACCGAGAAGCCGTTGCCGTGCTCGCCCGCACGCGCCGCCTCGATCGCCGCATTGAACGCCAGCAGGTGCGTCTGGCTGGCGATCTCGCTGATGGTCTCGATGATGTCGTGCACGTCGGCGGACGACTTCTGGATCGCCAGCATGGCGTCCCGCGAGCGGTCCAGCAGCTTGCTGCCTTCGGTGGCGTCGGCCTGGGTCCGGGTCGCCATGCCCGCCGATTGCTGGGCGCCGGCGGCGATCGCGCCGATCGACTGCGACAGCTCGCCCAGCACGCCGGAAATCGCCTTGACCTTGGCGCTGACCAGTTCCTCGCGGTGCACCTGCTCGGTGACGTCCATCGCGAACTTCACCACTTTATACGGCTTGCCGTTGACGTCGAGGATCGGGTTGTAGGTGGCCACGATCCAGATGTCGGCATCGTGCTTGCCGCGGCGCTTGAAGCGGCCGGACTGGAACTGGCCCTGGCCCAGGTTGGCCCAGAAGTGGCGGTAGGCCGCGCTCTTGACCAGTTCGGGTTCGCAGAACATGCTGTGGTGCTGCTTGAGCACTTCCTCTTCGGCGTAGCCCATGGTACGCAGGAAGTTGTCGTTCGCCGACAGCACGTTGCCGCGCATGTCGAACTCGATCACGGCCTGCGAGCGGCCGATCGCGTCCAGCTTGCCGCGGCTCTCGGCCGACAGCGCCTTCTGGCGGGTGACGTCGGTGGCGAACTTGACGAT
>Ga0308160_10004695_pt1 | contig 14506 bp, 10 predicted proteins | sample PhyFR1_FD_201036 | JGI IMG/M metagenome (GOLD analysis project Ga0308160, IMG submission 201036) | Phyllosphere microbial communities from UC Gill Tract Community Farm, Albany, California, United States - DLSLF.R1 | ecosystem: Host-associated > Plants > Phyllosphere > Unclassified | place: USA...
GCCGTCAATACCCTGATTTATCAGGAGGTTGACGCCGCTTCTTGATGAGGACCCGGAGGTCTTTTCGTTGAAGCGAGCCGGCCATATTAGCCGTTTTTTTCACGCCGTCAACACCCGATGTTCGCTAAGTGTTTCCGGCCCCGCGTCGCTTCTGTCGAGCCGAAGATCGGCAGCTGCGTAGCGGGCCGCGCAGTCTACCGGGCCAGGAAAAAACGTCAACCGCTTTCTTGCGCTCGGTGTGTCTGCGGCCATTGCAGGCGCTTCCCGGCAGCGATCCCATTAGTAGAACGCGCACGCGTCGCGTCCGCGCGCGGCGGCGGCCGCCTCACGCCACTGCTGCCGTTGGCGGCGCGCTTGGCCGAGAATGCGGGTTCACCCCCGCAGGATCTCGCAATGCCCTCCACTGCCGGACGCGCCCTATGGCGCGACGCCTCGCTGCCGGCGCTGGTCGCCGGCTTCGTCACTGTCCTGGTCGGCTTCGCCAGTTCTGCGGTGATCGTGTTCCAGGCGGCGCGCACGCTGGGCGCCTCGCAGGCGGAGATCGCATCGTGGATGTGGGCGCTGGGGCTGGGCATGGGCATCACCTGCATCGGCCTGTCGCTGCGCTACCGGATGCCGGTGGTGACGGCCTGGTCCACGCCCGGCGCGGCGATGCTGATCAGCAGCGGGGGCGGCTTGCCGCTGTCCGATGCGATCGGCGCGTTCGTGGTGGCGGCGCTGCTCGGCACGGCGGCGGGATTCTCCGGCGTCTTCGAGCGGATGATCCGGCGCATCCCGGTGTCACTGGCCTCGGCGATGCTGGCCGGGGTGCTGCTGCGCTTCGGCCTGGACGTGTTCGTGGCGATGCAGAGCCGGCTGGGCATGGCACTGGCGATGTTCGCGGTCTATCTGCTGGGGCGCCGCGCGTTCCCGCGCTACGCGGTGATCGCGACGCTGGCGGTGGGCATCGCGATCGCCGCCGGCAGCGGCACGTTGCATCTGGAAACCGCGCAGCTGAGCCTGGCGCGACCGGTATTCGTGTGGCCGACGCTGTCGTGGCAGGCGCTGTTCGGCATCGCCTTGCCGTTGTTCGTGGTGACGATGGCCTCGCAGAACCTGCCTGGGGTAGCGGTGATCCGCGCCTCCGGCTATGCGGTGCCGATCTCGCCGACGATCGGCTGGATCGGCGTGGTCAATACGCTGCTGGCGCCGTTCGGGGCCTATGGGCTGAACCTGGCGGCGATCACCGCGGCGATCTGCATGGGCCGCGAAGCGCAGGAAGATCCGCAGCGGCGCTACATGGCCGCGGTGTTCGCCGGCCTGTTCTACCTGCTGATCGGCCTGTTCGGCGCGACCGTGGCGGCGCTGTTCGCCGCGTTCCCGAAGGAGCTGGTGATGGCGATCGCCGGCATCGCGCTGTTCGGCACCATCGGCAACAGCCTGGCGACGGCGCTGAAGGACGAGGGCGAACGCGAGCCGGCGCTGATCACCTTCCTGGTCACCGCCTCGGGGCTATCGCTGTTCGGCATCGGCGCCGCGTTCTGGGGCCTGCTGGCCGGTGCGGCGACGTCGCTGTTGTGGCGGCGCACGCGCTGAGCGTGCGCCGCCACGGATGCGCTCAGCGCGGATCGCGCAATTGCAGCAGCCAGTGCGTGGAGACGCCGGACGGGCTGGGCAAGGGTTCGAAATCGAATTGGCGATGCACTGGCGCGGCGGCTTCGATGCGCAGCGGCAAGGTCACGTAGGCGGCGCGTCCCTGCCGCAGCAAGGTGGCGATGCGTTGGGTTTCCATCGGCGCGGCGTCGGTGGCGTACAGCTGGTCCAGTTCGCAGCCGATCAGCTCGGCGACCTCGCGTTGGTACAGCACGGCGAAGGCGTCGTTGACGAACGCCAGCCGGCTGGGCCGGCCGTCGCTGCCGCGCTCGATGATCGCCACCGGTTCGCGCAGCCGCGACAGCGAGGCTTCCAGCAACGCGAAATCCTGCTGGAAGCGCTTGCGCTCCATCAGCTCGATCAGCACCCGCAGGCTGCGCGCCGACTCCAGGCTCAGCGGCGACCACGGCCGCGCGCGGCCGCGCACGGTTTCCTGCCACAGGTCGAAGCTCTTGCGCGGCGACAGCCGCGAGTTGGGAATGTCCTGCAGCTTGGACAGCTGCGGGTTGCCGGCCCAGTTGACCGTGCGCACCTGCTCGCGCCGCGTCCACAGCAGCGCGCTGCGCGCCTGCGGCATCAGCGGTACGAAGATGAAGCCGGCGGCCAGCGGCGCCAGGTCGGCCAGCTCCGGGAAGGTCGCGCCGATCTGCTCGGTATGCAGCGCGCCGACCGCGTCGTGGCGCAGCGCCTCGTGGTGGCTGGCTTCGATCTGCTTGCGGATGCGGGCGAGCTCGGCGGCGCTCGGCACGGTGCCGTGGCGGGTGACGTGGTCGCCGTGGAACACCGCGACGCCGTCGGCATCGACCACGTCGAGCAGGTCCGAGGCCATGTCGTCGAGCATTTCCCCGGTCAGCGTCTCGGCTTCGTTGAAGTTGGTGATCAGCTTCTCGCGCACGGTCAGCAGCACCGTTTCCACGCGTGCGCGCGACACCGCGGTCAACGCGCCGATGCGCCCGGCCAGGGCGCGGCTGACCGCGTCGGTGACGTCGCGCATCTCGTGGTTGCAGAAGTACGGGCGGTAGTGGTGGCAGGCGATCAGCCCCCACAGCGCATCGTTGACCACGATCGAGGCCACCAGGGTGGCGGTGACGCCCATGTTGGCCAGGTATTCCAGGTGCACCGGGGAGACGCTGCGCAGGCTGACGTCGCTCAGGTCCACCGGCGCGTGCAGCCGCGGATGCACGGTCGGCTGGATCGGCGAGGGGATGTAGCCGACATTGGCGATCTGGCGCACGCGGTTGCGCAGGTACAGCGTGCGCGCCTGCGCCGGGATGTCGCTGGCCGGATAGTGCAGGCCGAGATAGGACTCCAGCTCGGGCGTGCGCGCCTCGGCCACGACGTCGCCGTTCCACTCGTCGTCGAAGCGGTAGATCATCACCCGGTCGTAGCCGATCAGCGTACGCAGGCTCTTGGCCGCACGCTGGCAGGCTTCGTCGATGCTGTTGTCGGTCTCGAGCCGGCGCAGCAACGGCAAGGCCTCGCGCAAGGTGGCATCGGCGAGCGGCGCATCGCGCGGCTCCAGTTCCAGCAGCCATTGCTCGGGGTACAGATGCCAGGCGCCGACCCAGCGCTGGCGCGGGGCGGTGGCGCGGCGCGGGAAACCGACGTCGACGTACGCGAGCTGGGTGCGCTCGGAGGCGTCCGCCGACACGCGCGGCTCCTGCAGGGTCAGCAGCGCGTCGTAGCGCTGTCCGAGCAGTTCGGCCAGCGGCACGCCGAGCAGGTCGGCGGCGCTGGTGCTGGCCTGCACGATGCGGCCGTCGCCGGGTTCGATCACCAGCAGCGCGCCGTGCGGCTGGATCGATCCGGGAATATGGATCGGCTCGCGCGCGCAGGCGTCCATGTCCAAGGGCGCGACGGTCTCGCTCATGCGACGGTCTCCAGGGCGAAGTGGGTGTGGAAGTGCGCGAACATCGCGCGTGCGCCAGCGACGGCGGCCTGCCGCGATTGCGGCGTCGGCAGAGCCTGCTCCAGGCGTTGCTGGAAACGCCGCCAGCAGGCCGGATCGGCATGGCCGAGTTCGAAATAGCTCAGTGCCGGGGCGGCGTCGGTCAGGCTCTGCCGCAGCTGCCGGGCAATCAGGCGCCCGCCCAGGCGCGAGCCTTCGACCACGTACAGCATGCCCCAGCGGCTGCCGGCGTCGTGCGCTGGCGGCGCGGGTGCCGGCAGCGGCGGCGTGGCCCGCAGTGCGGCAAGATCCTGCTCCAGCAGCGGACTGCGCGGCTGGTAGCGCCAGGCGGCATCGCCGCTGGCGTGCAGCCAGGCCGACTCGCGCTGCTCCCAGCCGGCCAGCGCGGCGTGATGGCGGCGCAGCACCTGGACGTAGTCGGGCACGGACAGGGAATCGCGCATCAGCGCGCGCATCGCCGGCAATTGTTCGACGGCCAGATGCTGTTGCGCAGTGGCTTCGCGCAACAGGCGCGAGGCGGTGAGGGACACGGCGGAACCGTCGGGGGGCGACATCATGGAGGGCGTGCGATCTACAGCAGCCGGACCGGCCGCGACGGCGGAGAGGCCGCACAGCGTAGCATCGTGGATGCAGCGCACCTGGCGCTGCGGCGGCCACACAGCGCGCCGCGCCGGCTCAAAGCTGAGCGATTCATCCACTGCCAGCGGCACCACGCCGGCCATGCGCGCAACAGTCCACCGCAGCGCGGTTCGGCGTGCTAAGCGGTGGCGCTGTCGGGCACGCGCGCACGGCGCCAGGCCACGATCCAGCCGGCGGCCAGCAACAGCGCGGCCAGCAGCCACGGCGCGCCGGGCAGATGTGCCGGTGCGTGCTTGCCGATGAACAACGCGAACACCCAGGTGTACAACAGCGGCCCGACGATGCCGGCCAGGCTCACCAGACTCATCAGCGCGCCCTGCACGCGGCCTTGCGCATCGGCGCCGACGTGGCGGGTGACGATGGCCTGCGCGGACGGCGACGCCACCGCCCACAGCGCGCTCACCGGCACCCCGAGCAGGAACATCGCGCCGCTGCCGGCGACGCTGTAGATAGCGAAACCGGCCACGCCACAGCCCAATCCGAATAGCAGCGCCCCGCGCTCGCCCAGCCGCCGCACCACGCGCGCGACCAACAAGGCGTTGACCACGATGCTGCACACCCCGACCAGCGCCAACACCCAGCTGACCTGCTTCGGTCCCCACTGGTACTGGTACTCGGCGAACAGCACGAAGATGCTCGGATACACGTAGTGCGCCAGGTTGGCCAGGAAGATCACCGCGGCCAGCGCGAACACCTGCGGATAGCTGCGCAGCAGCCGCAGCGCGCCGAATGGATTGGCGTGCTTCCAGTCCAGGCGCGGGGTGCGCCGCTCCGGCGCCAGCGATTCGGGCAGTACCCACAGGCCGTACAGGAAGTTGAGCAGCGCCAGCGCCGCGGCAAACCAGAACGGCGCGCGCAGGTGGTAGCTGCCGAGCCAGCCGCCGAGCAGCGGTCCGATCACGAAGCCGAGCCCGAACGCGGCGCCGATCATGCCGTAGGCCTGGGCGCGCTTGTCCGGCGTGGTGATGTCGGCGATGTAGGCGTTGGCGGTGGTGAAGCTGGCCGAGAACACGCCCGATACCACCCGCGCCAGCAGTAGCAGCGGCAGGCTCTGCGCCAGCGCCATCACCACGAAATCGACGCCCAGCCCCAGGCACGAGGCCAGGATCACCGGACGCCGGCCGTAGCGGTCGGACAGCGCGCCCTGCAGCGGCGAGCTGACGAACTGCAGCGCGGCGAACAGGAAACCGAACCAGCCGACCCACTTCGCCGCCGCAGCGAAATCGCCGCCGGTGAAGCCGCGTACCAGCCCCGGCAACACCGGAATGATGACGCCGAAGGCCAGCACGTCGATCAGCAGGGTGATGAAGATGAAGACCAGGGCGGCGCGGCGCGTGCGCGCGGCAGGGGGCGAGGAATGCACGGCATGGTCTCCCGATGGAGGCGGCAGTGTAAGCGGCAGGCGTGGGGTTTCGGGCGGGCGGCGGGGGTGGAGGGGCGATAGGGGAGCGGTTGGCGGTCCGCCGCCAGCGCCCTGGGCGGGGTCATGGCCCAGGGCGCGCTACGCCAGGCGATACGCCGTGGTCATTCCCGCGCGCAGGAGCGGCTTCGTCATCCCGGCATCGATGGCCAGCGGCGTCGGCTTGATCCGGAAATCGGCCGCACACCGGCTGTCGCGTCAGCGCCCGGCCCGAATCCCATCCAGCACAGTGGACACCAGGGTGTCGTGGCCGTCGGCATCGTCGGCTTTCGAGGTGATGCGGATGAGCGCCAAGGCAGTGCCCGAGCCCGCGAACAGCATGGTCACGCGCATGGGAATGCCATCGAAACTGGCGATCGCGTCCACTCGGCGCAGGCCCAAGCCCTCGATGGCGATGGATGTTTCACCCAACCGTCGATACTGCTGCCACCTTGCCTGCTGCTGTTCCATGAAGCTGGCCACGACACCATCCAGGAACGTTGCGTCGTTGTCCTGGACGCGCACACCGTCTGGCATCGGTTCCTCCTCGCTGGCGAGGATCATCTGTTGCCGCGCACGGTTTGAGTAGGCCATGGCGGTGACGCCCGCAGCCCCGTTCTGGGGTGGCTCGGGGGGCAGCGCCATGCCGACGAAACCGGGCGGCACGTCAAACTTGATTTTTCCGTTCAGCAGCGACGCATGTTCCTGCTGCGTCGCGTTGCCCGGACTGTCGGCCGCCGTTCGCACCGATGCACTTGCGCACAGTGGCGATCCGGCAATGGCCAGCGCCAGGAAGGCAGATCTGAGGAATGTGGAAGCCATGCGGGTGTGCGTTCCTTGGGTTGGTTCATTGATCGCGTCAGTACGTCGCGTCGATGTGTCGACTGGAGTCACACCGTCGTCGCCGCCAGTGAACACCGCGTCCGCCGGCATCTGCGCAGGTGCGAGCGCGGCGGCGAGGTTCGGTCCCGACATCGCGTCGGTAGCGCGCGTCGGGACTGACGTCCCTCCCACAGGGATCGCGCGGGCCTGACGCCGGTCGATCCGCCTGGTGCAGGTCGCTCACGCCGTTGCGGCTTGGGGCGCGAGGCCGCCCCGCCGCCACGGCCTATCCGGCGCGAACGCCTGCGCAAGCGCGCGCCGTTACAGCGGGGCGACTGCGATGGTCTGCTGCAGCACGTGCTGCGCGCCCGCGGCCAGTTCGATCACCTCGGGGCCGGCGTTGGCCGCTTCCAGGCACACGAACTGGCGCCAGTGGGCGCCGACGTCGGCCATCTTCTGTGCGCCGGCTTCGCCCGGATTCCAGGCCACCAGGGTGCGGCTGCCGGCGGTGGCGATCTCGATGCGGCGCTGCAGGCCCGGGTCGAGCAGCGTGTAGCGGCCGCCGGCGCCGGTGTAGATGCGGTCGCTGCGGCCCGGATCGCGCGGGTCCTGCAGGCTCCAGTCGCCTTGCTGGCGGTGCGGCGTGGCGTAGTTTTCGAACTTGTCGAGGTAGTCGAGTCCATCCAGGCCCTGCACCCGTACCTGGGTGGCGTCGGCGACATGGAAGTAGTTGTGCAGCGCCTGGGTGAAGCGTGCCGGTTCGCGGCCGACGTTGTCGGTGATCAGGCGCTGCTCCAGGGTCGCGCCGATGCGCAGCTGCATGCGCAGGCGCAGCGGCAGGTCGTCGAAGTCCGGCGGCGCCAGGGTCAGCAGCATGCTGCCGTCGGCCTCGCGGCGCGCGTCGCGCAGCTGCCACGGCACGGTGCGCACGAAACCGTGCGCCGGCACGTCGGCGCTCTGGTCCTGGCGGCCGAAGTACGGCCAGCACACCGGGGTGCCGCCGCGGATCGGGGTGGGCGTGGGCTGCGTGCTCGGCGACAGCCACATCACTTCGGTGCCGCCCTTGGGTACGAACGACAGCAGCTGGCCGCCGAACAGGCTGATCGCGGCGGTGGAGTGCGGGGTCTCCACCAGCAGCGAGGGATAGCCGTGGAAATCGCCTGTGCTCAGGCCGGGGATCTCGGACATGGGGGTGATGCTCCGTGGCGCGGGGGATTGGACGAAGGCCGGGTAGCGCGCCGGCACGCGGAAGGCGGTCGCGGGCTTGCCGCCGAACGGCCTGGATGGCGCGGGTGCTGGCGTCGGCGTGGTCGGTGCGGCAGGCGCAGTGGCGGGTGCGCCGGGCGCCTCACGACGCAGCGCGTCGAGGATGCGTTGCCCGGCGCGGCCGTCGGCCGGCTGCAGGCCCAGGCGCAGCTGCTCGGCCTGGATCGCGCGGCGGCTGGCGCTGCCGATCATGCCGTCGGCCTGGCCGATGTCGTGGCCGCGCGCCAGCAGCAAGGTCTGCAGTTCGCGCCGCTCGGGACGGCCCAGGCCGGGATCGTCGGTGGGCCAGGCGGTGGCCAGGCCGGGCTTGCCGCGCAACTGGTCGGACAGCAGCGCGATCGCCAGTGCATAGCTTTCGGCGGCGTTGTAGGCGTAGATCGCGTCGTAGTTGCGGAACACCAGGAACGCCGGGCCCTTCGTGCCGGCCGGAATCAGCACCGCGGCCGGCGTCTGCGGCGCCAGCGTGGGCAACGCGAGCGCGCTGCCGTCGATGGCGGTCACACCGCGTGTGCGCCAGTCGGACAGCGGCCGGCGCTGGGTGCGCCCGGCCAGGGCCGGGTCGAACCCGGCCGGCAATTTGACCTCCATGCCCCACGGCTGCCCGCTCTGCCAGCCGGCCAGCTTCAGGTAGTTGGCGGTGGAGGCCAGCGCATCGGGAATGCTGGCGACCAGGTCGCGGCGGCCGTCGCCATCGCCGTCGACGGCGACGCGCGCATAGGTGCTGGGCATGAACTGGGTGTGCCCGAACGCGCCGGCCCAGGAACCGCTCAGGCCGTCGGGCTGCAGGTCGCCGGCCTGCAGCAGTTTCAGCAGCGCGAACAGTTCGCCACGGAAGAACGGCTGGCGGCGGCCGTTGCACGACAGGGTCAGCAACGACACCAGCAGCGGCCGCTTGCCGGAAACACGGCCGTAGTCGCTCTCCACGCCCCACACCGCGACCACGGTCTGCGCGTCCACGCCGTACTGCTGCGCCACCCGCGCGATCAGGTCGCGGTGGGTGGCCAGCATCGCGCGGCCGTCGGCGACGCGCTGGGTATCCACCAGCCCGGCCAGGTAGTCCCAGATCGGCGTGGTGAATTCGGGCTGCGCGTCGAGCAACGGCAGCACGCTCATGTCCGGCTGCACGCCGGCGGTGAAGCGGTCGAACGCGGTGGCGGCCACGCCGGTCTTGGCGGCGGCAGTGCGCAGCGTGGACAGGCAACCGACGAACGCGGGGTCCGGCGCCACGGGCGGCACGGGCAGGGTCTGCGCGGCGGCGCAGGGCGCGGCCAGCAGCAGGGCCCAGGCGAAACGCATCATCGGAATTCCTCGCCAACAGCAGGCCGGACATCATAAACAACCGTGGGAAATGGCTGCTCACGTGCGGTGGCGAGGTCACGAGAATCTGGCGCTTTTGTAGGAGCGGCTTCAGCCGCGACGGGCTTTACCGATAGATCCTGTCGCGGCTGAAGCCGCTCCTACAGGGATCCCGCGCTGGCTCAGTGCACGGCGACCACGCGGTTGCGGCCACCGCTCTTGGCCGCGTACAGCGCCTCGTCGGCGCGCTGCACCAGGCCGTTGGCGTCGTCGCCGGGGCGCAGCTGGACCACGCCGATGCTCACTGTCGGCTGCAGCTCGGGAAAGGCCAGCGCGGCTTGCGCGCGGAAGCGTTCGCGGATGCGTTCGGCGATCGGCGTGGCCTGCGCCGCGTCGATGCCGGGCAGCGCGATCACGAATTCCTCGCCGCCATAGCGGCCGATCAGGTCCTCGCCGCGCAGTTCCTCGCGCAACGCCTGGGCCAGCGCGCGCAGGCCGTCGTCGCCGGCGCGGTGGCCGTAGCGGTCGTTGAGCCGCTTGAAGTGGTCCACGTCCAGGAACATCAGCGCCAACGGTCGCCGCCGGCGCCGGGCGACCTGCTTCAGCGCGGTCAGGCGCTCGTGCCAGGCGCGGCGGTTGAGCAGCCCGGTCAGTGGATCCAGGTCGGCCAGCTGCCGCGCCTGGTCGCGGTCGCGGCGCAGTGAGGTGCTGCGCTCGGCCAGGCCCAGCGACAGCACCAGCGCCTCGAACGCGCCGGCGGCCAGTGCCGCCTCTTCGCTCCACGTCCAGTGCGCCGCCATGCCGAAGCCCTGCAGGCTGCTGAGCGCGGTGACCAGCAGCAGCGGCGTCCAGCCGAGCAGGAACAGCCAGGCATAGCGCGAGCCGCGCCACGCCGCCGCCACGGCGATGCCGATCAGCAGCGGCCCGCCAAGGATCAGCAGCGGATTGACCAGGGCCCGGCCGAGCGCCTCCAGCCACGGCAGCGGCAGCAGCGCCGGCAACCCGATCAACGCGACCAGCAGCGCATAGCCGCGCAACCAGCGCCGCGCGCGCGGCAGGTACTGCGCCAGGTCGGCGAAGCGTTCCAGGAACAGCACCGCGGCCACGATCGACGTGGTGACGCCCAGGCGCCCCCAGAACCGTGCGGCCTGGCCGATCGCCTCCAGCCCCAGCGGATGCACCACGTAGCCGGTTTCCAGCGCCATCACCAGGCCATAGCTCAGCACGTAGACGGCGTAATACAGGAACGTCGCCTCGCGCAGGCGCCAGGCGAACACCAGCGCCATCGCCGCCATGCTCAGCATGATCGCGAAGCTCAGGCTGGCGACCACCAGCCAGCGGCTGTCCTGGCGCAGGTAGTCGGACTCGCTGCGCAAATGGAAGCGCAGCGAAGCGGCCATGACCCCGCGCTGGTCCACCCACAGCCGCAGCGGTTGTCCGGCGGCCGGCGCGGCGTCGATGCGGAAACCGAGCCGGCCATTGCCGGGCAGCGCCTGCGGGTCGTCGCGCATCAACCCGCGCTGCTGCGGAGCCGCGCCGGCGACCGGTGCAAACAGGGTGACCCGCTGCAACGCAGGACTGGGCACTTCCAGCACCCACGGCGCCGGCGGCCACGGCCCCTGCGCCGGCCACAGCAGCACCCAGGCGCCGGCATCGCCGCCGTGCAGTTGGGTCATCCGGTTCGGATCGAAACGCTGCAGGGCGGAATCGGCGCGCGAGGGCGGCACTCCGCGGTCGGCGGCGGCGACCGGGCGCCAGGCGCCTTCCAGCGCCGGCATGGGCGCGGGCGCCGCCACGGCACCGTGGCAGGCGAGCAACAGGCAGCAGCACAGCAACGCGCGGCCATGGCTGCGCCAGCGGCGCAACCGGGCGAAGAGCGCGGTACACAGGAAAGACATCACGGCTGCAGGAACGGCGGACACTGCAACATCATCGGCCAGCCACGCGCAAACCTGATGCCGCGCCCGGCCATGGGTCAGTCCAGCGCGTCCAGGTAATACCAACGGCCGTCCTCGCGCACGAAGCGGCTGTGCTCGGTCATGCGCACGGCGCTGCCGCCGCCGATGCGGTAGCGCGCCAGGAACGCGACCTCGGCGCGGTCGGCGCCGCTGGCGACGACCCGCTGCACGGTCAGGCCGAGCCAGGTGGTGTCCGTATCCAACTCCAGTTCCGCCGGGCGCGTGGACGGGTGCCAGCTGGCGCGCAGATAGTCGGCGTCGCGGCGCACGTAGGCGCTGTAGCGCGAACGCATCAGCATTTCGGCGTCGGGCGCGGCGGCGCCGGCGTGGTAGAGCCCGCAGCACTGCGCGTAATCGCGCGGGCGGCCGCAGGGACAGGGGTCGGCAAGGCGCGGGGCGGACGGAGACATGCGCCGATTGTGCCGGCTGTGACGGCGCGGCGCACGCCTGCGCTGCCGTGCGCGGCGGCCCCCGGCTATGCTTGCGCCCCCATCGCACGGAGCGCCGCCTTGCTGGAACTGATCCCGACCGAGCTGCCGTGGCTGCTGGGCATCGCCTTCGTCGCCGGGCTGGTGGATGCGGCAGTGGGCGGCGGCGGCCTGATCCAGTTGCCGGGGCTGTTCGCGACCCTGCCGCAGCAGGCGCCGGCGGTGCTGCTGGGCACCAACAAATTCAGCGCGATGGCCGGCACCGGCGCGTCGGCCTGGCGCTATGCGCGCAACGTGCGCTTCCCGTGGCGGCCGGTGCTGTACGCCACCGCGGCCGCGTTCGCGTTCTCCTTCCTCGGCGCCACCGCGGTCAGCCTGCTGCCGAAACAGGCGGTGCGGCCGCTGATTCTGGCGCTGCTGATCGCGATGCTGGTCTATACGCTGATCAAGAAGGACTTCGGCGCGCTGCACCGGCCGCGCCAGATCGGACGCCGCGAACTGGCCATCGCGCTGGCGATGGGCGCGGCGATCGGTTTCTACGACGGTTTCTTCGGGCCGGGCACCGGCAGCTTCCTGATCTTCCTGTTCATCCGCTTCTTCGGCCTGGACTTCCTGCGCGCCTCGGCTGCCTCCAAGGTGGTGAACCTGGCCACCAACCTGGCCGCGCTGTGCTTCTTCGTGCCCAGTGGGCAGGTGCTGCTGGCGGTGGCAGTGCCGATGGCCGTGGCCAACATCGCCGGCGCGGTGGCCGGCACGCGGCTGGCGCTGCGCGGCGGCACGCCGCTGATCCGGCAACTGTTCCTGGTGCTGGTGGTGGTGCTGATCGGCAAGATGGGCTGGGATCTGCTGCGCTGAGGCGCGGCGCGGCCGAATCGGCGCGATCGCAGATGGGTCGTCGCGCTAGCCGGCCATTGCGGCGCGCAGGCGCGGCCACGCGTAGTTCCAGGCGATGCGCTCCTGCTCCAGGCGCGGGGCAGGGCCGAACTCGCCGCCGCGCAGCCGTGCGTAGAAGCCGCGCTCGGCATCCGTCAGCGCAGCGAGTTCCCCAGCCTCGGCGGGATGCGGTACAGGTTCGTGGCCCCAGAGCTCGCGCGGCGTCGCATGCAGGGTCGGTTCGTCCATCAGCACCGAGACGACATGCCGCGCATGTCGGCGTAGCCGGTCCAGGATGGCCAGGCCATGGGTATCGATATCGCCCCAGTAGTACAGGGGGCACTGCTGCAGCCACGGCATCTGCTCGACATAGGACACCGCGTAACCGCGCGCCATCAGCAGCAGTGTGCCGGGCAGGTCCTCGCAGGCCAGGCCGGTCTCGCGGTTCTCCACGATCAGCACCTGCCGCACCGGCAGCTGCAGCGCGGCGACCTGCGCGATCGGCGCCTGGATGTCGTCCAGCCCGCCGAGCCGCGCGCGCAGATCCGGATCGAGCAGGCGCAGGCGGACCCGGTCGGGCGCGTGGCGCAGCCCGGACAGGCTGTCGAAGCCGCGCGGTTCGGCGATGCCGCGCAGCCCGGCCAGCCAGTCGGCGATGATGCCGCGGCGCGGCTCGATCCATTTGCTGTCGATGCCGGCGATCGGCAACTGGCGCAGGAACAGGCCGCTGTCGCGATGCGCGTGCAGCCACTCGACGACCGCGAGCAGGCGCACGAAGTCCGCTTCCGGCGCATCGGCGAGCAGGTCGAACTGCCGGCGCAGGCGCGCGGCAAACCCCAGTGCCTGCGGCCAGCGCGCGACCAGCGCCGCGCAGCGCTGGCGTGCGCGCTGCCAGCGCGCGTGTTCGCCAAGCGCCAGCGCGGCCTCGTCGGCGTTCGGCTGCCAGGCCTGCGGCAGACATTGCGGGCCGAGCTGCGGCCATTTCACATCGCGCCATTCCACGTGCCCCGGCAACGGCGTGGTGCGCCAGGCGCGCAGCCAGGCGCCAAACGCATCGAATCCGGCGCTGGCCTGGGCCTGGGTCGGCATGCGCAGCGCGACCGGTTGCGGCACGGCCTCGCCCAGCAGCCAGGCGCCGCGGTGCAGCCGCCATTGCCCGCGCAGCGCGGCCAGCGCGGCGTCGGGCAGCAGCATCGCGTTAGCGCGCGCCATCCACGTCAGGCCTTCGGCTTGGATTTGGGTTTGGGTTTGGGTTTGGACGTCGGCTTGGACTTGGACGTCGGCTTGGACTTGGGCGGCGTGCGCTGCGGCGTGGCTGCCGTGGCGGCGGCAGCATCTGAAAGCGCAGGGTCAGCCACAGCGCTGCGCACCACCGCCACGGCGCCAGCGCGCAGGCGCTGCGGCGCCGGCTGCGCCTGCTCCGCTTCCGGCGCTTCCTGCTCGTCCGGTGCAGCCGCGGCGGCGTCCGCCGCGTTCGCACCGCGCGTGCGCTCGGGCAGCTTGAGCCGGCGCGCCTGCTCGTCGTACTCGATCAGCAGCACGCCCGAGTCGTGGCGGCCGCTGATCTCGACGAAACAGGCGCCGCCGATGAACGGCTCCAGGGTCATCACCGATTTCAGCGGCGTGGCCACCACCATCTGGAAACCGAAGTTCTCGAAGATGTTCATCGCCAGCGCGGTGAACTCGTTGTCGGCCTTGTCGAAGGCTTCGTCCAGCACCACCGCGCAGTAACGCGGCAGTTCGCCGTCCTCGCCGCCGAGCTGGTAGCGCAGCGCCGCCGCCAGGCAGGTGGTGGCCAGCTTCTGCCGCTGGCCGCCGGACTTGCCGGCGCCGCTGCGGTAGATCTCCACCTGCTGGCGGGTGGCGGCATCCAGCTCGACGCCGACGAATTCCACGTGCAGGCGCACGTCCAGCACCAGCTCGCGCCAGCGCTTGTCCTCGCCGTCCTGCGAGCCGAGCCGACGCACCAGTTCGCGCAGCACCGCGAACTGTTGTTCGGCCAGTTCGCGCTGTTCGGTCTGGTGGTGGCCGAGCACGTCGCGCAGGCGCTGGTGGAACTCGATCACCTCCGGCAGGCGGCGGTCGCCCAGCTCGATGGTCAGCAAGGTGCCGCGGTTGAACGGCACCTGCTCCAGGCTGGCGTTGACCTCGTCCAGCCGCTGGGCGATCGACTTGCGCGCCTCGGCGGTATGCCGCTGCAAGGCCAGCAGGTTGTTCTTGCTCTGGCTCTGCAGCAGGTCGAAGAAGCGCGCCTCGTGCTGCGGCAGGCCGTCGCGTTCCAGGC
>Ga0308160_10004696_pt1 | contig 14504 bp, 18 predicted proteins | sample PhyFR1_FD_201036 | JGI IMG/M metagenome (GOLD analysis project Ga0308160, IMG submission 201036) | Phyllosphere microbial communities from UC Gill Tract Community Farm, Albany, California, United States - DLSLF.R1 | ecosystem: Host-associated > Plants > Phyllosphere > Unclassified | place: USA...
TAGAGGCGAGTGATGATAGTGATTTATCAGATGATAATCGGAGTAAGAGATCTAGGTCTGATTGAGTGGGATGAGGAGGTGGGATGTTGTTGATTTAATGATCAGTTGAGGTACTTCTTGACTTTAGTTTTCGAACAAGCTGTTGTTCAAAAAGGCAGATATCAGTATTTTTGTAGTTTCTCTCTCTTCTCCGCCGTATTATTCGTCGTAGTAGTAAATATACATGATTGTCTTTTTCGTAGCTTTAATTAACCCTGTCGCATGATGATGTATCCCATGTCACACTACTACTCTCACAGCGTCAAACTGGTACTACTCTTCTCTTCCGGTCCAAGGCCAGATCTTTTTGGGTTTACAAGCTTTCTTCAACCAATCCTTGGCTGCTCCATCTTGATCTTCATCTAGGAGAGGCAGGACCGCATCTTGGACGGCAGTGTTATGTTCATTCAACCACTTGATTTCGGATTTAGCCATGATTGACCAATCGACTAGGGATGTTTGGATTGGCACCTTTGATCAGCATTTACCGATGGATAGGGTAAGGCTTACTTGAGTAAGACGTTCCCATCCTAACCATCTTCTCTTATCGGTCTTGTTCTCCATCTATCATCAGCTCCATCTTTAGCAAGTCGTAAAATATCGTGGGGACTTACTTCAATCTCCTTGCAGACAAAGAGACTTTCAGTCCGAACTCCAAATTCTCCTTCTTTGTAATACCCCGGTTCGACCGTTGTTACTACTCCCGGAGTGAACGAGTAACCATGAGGGAATGATACTGGATCTGTTCGTCAGTTCCGAGATTGAGTGGGACATACATTCATGAACACTGAGGTAACAGCCTACACCATGTCCTAGACCATGTTGGAAATCTAGTCCGTCCCTGTACGTTAGTCTCGACCCTTGAAGGGCAAGGGATGAGATGAGAGGAGACATACTCGAAAAGAGGTTTCTTAGCTAACATGTTCAACCAGTCTGCTGAGGTGCCCTCGGGGAATATGGAGGTGGCGATGGCGATGTGGGCTTGTAAGACCCTTGTATAGGCTCGCTTTATCTCTGGTGAGGGGGATTTACCAAAGTAGACGGTTCGGGTAGTATCGATCGTACCATCTGGGCTATCAGCTCGATGAATTGACGTGGACTATACAGCATACCTAGGTATTGGGCACTTGTATCACTGGTGTTTCAGCTTTTCCCATTGGATTCGCGGACCTAGCAGCTTACAAGAGGTATGGAGCATCGACATCGATTAGGCTATCTCGCCCACGCTCTGGCGAGTAATGTGGTAAAGCTGATGTCTTAGCTCGTGATACTGCCAGATCCATAGAGCTTACCTGCATTAGGCCCAGATGCCGAGATCTCACCAGCAGACATCCTAACGATCAGCGTATCACCGCACCAAGTTCATGTGACATACTTGAAATAGTCCTCCTGACGCCTGAAACGGGTGAGCATCTGCCCTGCTGCCCATTCTCCAACCGGTCTCTTCTCTTTTAGTAGTTTATCATTCATGAATGATAGGAATCGGACCTGATCTCAGCATTAGGTGGTAGGAGGTACGTACGGTAGCTCGTCCATCTCGGAGGTAGGCGTTTCTCATTCCTTGGATCTCTGCTGCGTTCTTCACAGCTTTGGCTTCTTCGATAGGACAGGGTATAATTGCGATTTCAGACTATCGTAAGCTGGATTTCCCAATGACATCGTATAAGGGCTTACCTTGCAAGCCTCCTGAAGTGCCCAACTACATTCCCTAGGTGCCCACAATTTGATATCCCCACTCTTCTCACTCAAGTCCGACTTGATCTCCTTGACAAATTTCTCAATCTCCCCAACTCCATACCCCTTTATCTCAACTCCTTCATCCTCCCACCTCTTCCTCAGAGCCTCATCTTGTACCTTCTTATCCTCGACAAAAAGGACACATTGGTATGGCGTTACTGCTGCATAGGCGTATGCGACTGGAGTACCTTCAACATCGCCTTCACATCGGAAATTGAAAAACCAAGCGATAGAGGTCAGGGAAGGGATTAGGTAAATCCATTCTTGTCCTTCTCGGGTCTTTTTGCTTAGAGTTGTCCTGAGATTTGCGATTTTGTTGGCTGTCGTTTGGCCGGCTATGATCAGGGGGTAGTCGTACAATGGCGAATCGGGTCTTGGGTCGGGTTTGTGAACCCTGTCGACGAGGTTGGTGGTGAGGGAGACCAATTTTGTCGTCGACGACTCGTCTTCGAGACGCGCTTTGATGGATCGTTGGACACCTACGGATCAGCTTGGGACTATGAGGACCAGGCGGCGGAGATCTTACCCAGAGAAATCAGCTTTGGATCGATACCAACTCTACTTCCATCCTCAACACCCTGGTCGTCAGGCATTGTAATACAGCGCAGAGAGAACGTACATCAATGACCCATTCCGTCCATCCTTTCTCAACAGATACCGCGCCACTACCACCCGAGTTCCCGACCCGAACAACTTTCCAGCCCCGCTTGGGGATCTGCTTCTCTGCCTGGATCCAATATCTTGAATCGACAAAAAGGAGAGCGTCTGCATCGATACCAGAGGAGGGGATGATGGCTGTTCCGGCTGACCCTGTGAATCTTGGCATCAGCTCGATGCGAGGCACAGGCTGACGAGAGCTTACCCAGTGATATATGCTCGTCGCTGGTCTGATGCCCCGACGAATTCAGACTGAATTATGAGCTGGATTCAATCTCGCGATTCAGCGAGCTCACCTGATGTTCATCTTCGGAAGGTACCACACTATATATCAGCTCACGTGAGACAGCAAGCAGGGCGGAAGGACCTACTACCAGTCCACCTTCGCATCACTAACTTCCCGTCTTAAATCGCTTAATCGCTGCTGCATCTCATCTTCATCGGTGGCGAGCTCCTCCTTTTCGTGAAAGGGAAGCTCGACACTCTGCTCTTCAGGCATGTGTCCCTCCTCGGAGAGATCTGGTCGTGTCTGGCAGAATAGGGCGCTGAGTGACATTGTGTATGATAAGAAAGGAGAGTGGTTGACAACACGAGTCCAGTTGCTATACGCGGACACCCTCCACCGGTTCTTCGGACTCCGCCGAAATCACTTCTTTGGGCAACTCTCCGACGACCACCTCCTCAGCTCATGCAGTCGCTTTGAACAAGCACAATCGCTATTCGAGCTGGTGGGACAAGCTTTCATTCGCTCGCTGCGTGCAACGCCGCTACTATTATATATATCGTCGGACCTGAGGCCCCTTACATGTGTACCCCGAATCATATCAAACACCTATCATGGCAATTGCCAACATACCCATGAGAGCGCATGCTTTCAGGCTATACAGTCAGCGCTACTTTCACGGATATGTACATACCTCAAAGGTACGGTAGAAGGTAGAGCGCCGCTCGCTGCCTGTACGGCTCGCTGGGTGGACAAGTTCGGTGACATGATGGTGTAGTTTCCAGAGACATGTGCCTTGTTCTCGGCAACGCCATTACTCAGGTCACCCTGAAGCTCTTTGGCGACCCATACTCTATAGTCTCAGTCTACTGCTGGTCTTTCATTGCGAGGCTGACATACAAAGAGTCTCCATCGGTGATAATGATTCGATAGTCTGTCTCGTTGCCTTCTACCTCTGCCGTTGGTCGTCGACCTAAAGCAACAGGCGTCCAGATGAAGGTGTTGGTAGTCAAGTGCGTGGGCAATTTGTGCCATGCGCAATTTGTCGTTGATTCGCCCAGAGCGTAGAGCCTGTAATGATCAGTCCGAGATACAGAGGGAACTCACGTCGAGTGCACTGCGAACGGTGGTGTGCCTGGAAAGGTGATGTTGATTGACGTCCCAGGGAATGCTGTCGTCTACTGATCAGTATTGGGATTGGTCCTTTATGACATACATTGTACGGGCTAGTACCACAGAGGTCAACTCGATTAGGAACCGAGACTTCCTGGAACTGCAGCCCAAAGTTAGTGCTCATGATGAAGTGGAGGGAGAAGAGTGGATGGTACCCTCACTTCAGTATCGCCATGTATAGTTGTTGGGTATGATTGGATACCCGAAGTGTCGCCACGCCAGATAAGCTCTACGTCCAAGCCACCAAGCAGGGGAAACTCTTCCCGGGCTCTTTCGGCTACTTTTGGTCTTGGTGCCTAGCCCCTTTCATGGGACTCCGGCCTCAGATAGCGAAGTGGTAGAGCTCGGACTAGTGGCGTAAAACAACACATGCGCACACAAACTGGTGTAATGCGAATCTTTTGGTGAATTGCCCGACCCAGATAGATACATCGCCCGCCTACAGTGACTTGCGAAGGATCGGCAACGAGTGAGCTTTTGGCATGCAGTAGGCGGTGCACATGCACTCTCCCATGCATGCGTGATACATACGACGATACATGATGCCGACACAGGATATAGGCAGCAACGAAAGCTGTCACTAAATGTGCCCCCCAGCTATGACACCCGCCGGGTACACTCCACGTCCCCCCTACCCTCCGCTCCCTGTCTCCTTCTACCGTCTGTATCAAAATGTCACAGAAGTCCATCATCACCGTCCTCTTTGCCCTAGTCATTGGGGTTCTCCTCATCTTCTCTCAGCAGGCTGAGGCATCGAAGGGACCTATCATCACCAACAAGGTATGTCTCCTCCTTTGTTCCCATTCCCGATTGACGATATAGGTCTACTTTGATATTGAACATGGAGGTAAACCCATGGGTCGGGTCGTCATGGGACTCTATGGAAAGTGAGCTACAAATGCCTCAAACTCGAAGCTGAAGCTGACAAGGCAGGACTGTCCCCAAGACTGTAGAGAACTTCAGGGCCCTTTGCACTGGAAAGACTGCCGAGGGTGAGGATCTTGGATTCGGATACGAGGGATCTGGATTCCACCGAGTTATCAAGAACTTCATGTAAGCTTTTCAAGATCGGTTCTCGATACAAGCTGATCTTCAGGGCTCAGGGTGGTGATTTCACCAAGGGCGACGGTACCGGTGGAAAGTCCATTTACGGTAACAAGGTAAGCTCCTAGGATCACTTCACCTTTCAGAGCTGACCTCGCAGTTTGCCGACGAGAACTTCAAGCTCAAGCACACTGGTCCTGGTGTCCTCTGTAAGCTAGTCGCCGCGAAGGGGAGCCGAAGCTAATCAACAGCCATGGCCAACGCCGGACGAGATACCAACGGATCCCAGTTCTTCATCTGTACCATCAAGACCTCTTGGCTAGATGGCAAGCACGTACGTTAATTTCCCCACCAATCAGATCTGAGCTAACGACAAGGTCGTCTTCGGAAACGTTATTGAAGGCATGGACGTAGTCATGGCGATGGAGAACCTTCCCATGGGACGAGGTGACAAGCCCAAGGAGCCCATCACCATCGCCAAGTCAGGAGAGGTCAGTCCATTGTCCACAGGGGATATACATCAACTGACAATTAGCTACCCATGGAGCACGAAGTAGATGAAGAGGGCAACCAGGTACCTTTTCGAATTGAGCTTTAAATTCCCTTAAAAAAGCGGTCTCACCGTGGGTGCTCATTTACAAAAGAATGAATTCTAAACATGCATTTTCTCCTCTGACTCACCGATCAATCTCGATTCCAACTCATCCTCACCCTCCTCACTTTACGGTACACCACAATAGGAAGAAGAGGAAGAACTCGCCACGCCCGCCAAGATCGACTCGGTCATTGAGGAACTAGATACCGAGGTCTACCCCACTTTGGCTTCTCCATCCAAGTACTTCCTGTTCCTTGCCATCTTTGTTGTCTGCCCCGTTGGAGCCTTCGTCTTCTTTTACGGAGGAGGTAAGGAGAGGTTCAGGAAGTGGAAGGCTACGAGGGGTTACGAGAAGATGGATCTAGGCAAGGCGTGATGCATGCCAGAACTTGTATTTGCCCGTCCACCTTATGCATAGCTTCTGCCTGCGCATCAGATCTCTAAAGGCTCTCTGGTATCCGTGAACACATGTCCGTTGCTTCCGGCCGTGGGATCCAAGTCCGCCGCCTGCCGTTCTCGGCATGTCTCTTCTCGAGCTTTTATTTTGACGTAACCGACGTAATTGGCTTGATACGTCGTCTTTAGATTCTATAACAGGAATTTATGGTGGCTTGCTGACTGAGGAGAGCGATGCATCATCTCTATTCTCATTGTATATATTCGCGCTGTCAATACATATCTACTACAGTTGTCATAGGCTGCAGTTAGTGGGAAGTACTCACCGGAAATCGAATTCGGTAAACAATGTCGGCACCACATGATCCCCTCGTCTTGGGTCAGACTGTGACCGCTGAACCTGCTGGGACATCCTCGCCAGTGCAAGATGGTCTCGCAGCCTCAACATCGGCACCACTGAGCGCATCACAAAGCGCACACGCCCAAGCGGAAGGAGCCGCACACCACGCAAATGTCGATCCCACAAATCCAGTTCCTCCTCGACTACATCATACTCGTACAGCACCTACTACATACCCAATTCACCCGGCCGCTCATCAAGGTGCCTCTGCGGATTTCGATGAGAAAGCTAGCGGAGAACGAGATTGGAGGGGAACAGTACCGCTAGAAGCTGGTGGATTACATGGACAGCCCATGCCTGGATCTCATCATGCGAAAGGAGATGAACCCCATGAAGTGGATCATCAAGCTGGAACGGTCGGTGGGAAAACAGGACATGATCTAGCTATGCGAGCAGCAGCAGATCTAGGCTTGCAGAACAAAGATTTCAAGGGAGGAAAGAAGACAAGATCAAATACTCTTGATGAAAAACAATCGGTCCCATTCACCAAAATCGATAGGACGGCTACGGGTACTCATATACATCGACATGTCAAGACGGGAGGTCGAGAGACGGTACAGGGATACGGGATGATGCCGATCTTCAGGCAACCCTCTTTACCCCCTGCAGTAGGACCTTTTGGAGGCACGGCACCTTCAGGTGTTGATGCCGAAGAGGGATTGTGGGCTGTTAGGAGTCATGAAGAGGAATTGGAGAGGCAAAAGACAATGGACAAGAAGGGGCCTGATCCATATGCCGTCAAGTTTGTACCCGGTGATCCTACCAATCCAAAGGTTAGTTTATTTATGAGTGATTGGGTTTGAGCTGATGGCAGAATTGGGGAATCAAGTATCGTTGGTTCTTGACACTCCTGGCTGGTCTACTGGTTCTCAACTCGACATTCGCATCATCAGCCCCATCGGGCGTGGTGACGGATATGCAGGCGTATTTCGGGTTCAGTCGTGAAGTCGGGATTTTGACCATTGCTGTAAGTCTCAACTCAAGCTACATTGATGGCACTGACGGTACAGCTCTTCGTAGCAGGATACATGCTAGGTCCACTACTATGGGGTCCACTATCCGAGATCTTTGGCCGTCGTCCGATCTTCATCATCACCTTTATCGCTTATATCGGTTTTCAGGTTGGATGCGCGTTATCGAAAAACACACCTTCGATCCTCGTCTTCCGATTCCTAGGGGGTACATTCGCTGCTGCACCTCTCACGAACTCTGGAGCGTTGATTGCGGATATCTGGGATGGTGATCATCGAGGGAAAGCAATGTGTGAGTTTCGATTTTTTCCATATTTTCCTCCCTCTTCGAATTTCCCCTTTCTTCTTCGCTTCCACCGTACGCACGCTGACCTGGTCTAGCGTTCTTTGCTCTTGCGCCCTTTGCGGGCCCGGCCTTTGGACCCATCGTAGCAGGCTACATCTCTGTCTCGGGAACGGTACGTCCTGAAAATCACTTGGAAGGATGCGACTAATTTCCAGAGCTGGAGATGGGTTTTCTGGGTGACGACCATCTTTGCGAGTGTCTGTCTATTGGTCATTATCTTCCTGATCCCCGAGACGTACAGTCCTGCTATCTTAGTAGCGAAAGCTGCAAGAGTGAGGAAAGAAACGGGTGATGAGAGGTATTATGCGCCATTGGAGAAAGCCGAGAGGAATTTGAAAAGTACCCTGGAGGGGATTTTGCTTAAACCATTCGTCATGCTTTGTAAGTCCTCTTTGACTGGAGTGTGCTAATGATATAGTCCAGGAGCCCATGTTGCTTGCTACTACGCTGTACATGTCGTATATCTATGGAATCGTCTATCTACTCGTGAGTTCACCATGCCGAAATATGGATGGACATGGCTGATGTCCAGTTCGAGGCCTTCCCATTCGTATTCGTCGAGAACCACGGATTCAACGTGGGTGAAAACGGTCTATGTTTCCTAGGTTTCTTCGCGGGTGGTGTCCTCTGTGTCCTACTGTACGTCCCCCTCTCCTTCAGCGTCATCGAGCTAACGGGTAGATTCATCACAGTAATCGAGCCTCGATACCTGAAATACGCCCACAAACTCGCTCCTCAACAGCCACAACCTGAAAAGAGATTGGAACTATGTATCATCTCAGGATGGACATTGGTAGTAGCAATGTTCTGGTTCGGATGGACTTCGTATCCTTCCATCCATTGGATTAGTCCGGTCCTCGCTGGTGGACTTATTGGATTCTCGGTATTGGGGATGTTTGTCTCTCTGTACGTCCCATGTTAATCTGAGGGGTTTGAACTGATGATAGATTCAATTACGTTATTGATACATATCTCTGGTCCGCAGCGTCAGCTCTAGCAGCAATGAGTACGTCCCCTCCTCTCCTCACCTTTCATACGACTAAGGAATAGCTGTCATGCGATCAGCATTCGGAGCTGGATTCCCTCTATTCGCTTCTCAAATGTACGTATCACGATATGTAGTACAGAGGGAGCTGATGATAGGTACGAGAAACTAGGAACACAATGGGCTTCAGCCCTCCTCGGTTTCTTGGCGCTTGTCATGGCGCCTATACCGATGATCTTGTTCTGGTATGGACCGACATTGAGGGCCAAGTCAAAGTACTCGCCTGTTTAGATGCTTATGCAACTATGATCCAGAGGGTAAGGTCCGGGGGTTTTTGACACCCTCGACTGGGATCTTCATGGCGGTTTCCACCGACGGCCTCGAACAGGGCCGGTAGGGGTTGGGCCTGAGAGTCTTTTGGGATACTGAAGCAACCCTTTGATCAGAATTGTACTGACCGGACGACTTTGATCTTCCCCTGATACGCCAACCAAGGCTCGGTGATCACTAACGTGTCAGATCGGGGGGTCTTCCGTCATCACCGAGTCCTCCATTCATCATTAAATCGCTGCGTATCAGACCCACCGCATACCCCTTACTAGTCAATGGAACGTCTGCAACGTCATTTGTCATCCCCAAATGATCCGTTCATCGGCATTCCGGATCTCCGTCTGGACCCTATATGCTGTGCGACCTCTTGAAAGGATTGTCCTTGCGGAGAACGAGGCTCTCTTATCCTCGCCATTACCTCCTTTGAATGAAAGATTCCGTCAATGGAGGATTGGGGGACGAAACTAATAAATCATCTCCATTGATCCAGGTCCTTTCATGCGGAGTAGGAATGAGCAGACTATATATGGACGGCTCCAACTCGGCATTCTCTACAAATTCACTTCGTCTTCCTCATTCTTATCACAGAACACCCCACTGACTCCACTTCATCTCATTTATCGTCACACAATCTACAAAGATGCCCAACAAAATTCCAGACGATTAGTAAGTTCTTGTTTTGCAAGTTCTACTGTCGGGAAGCGCTGATTCAGAAGCTGGCAGAACAGGGATCCGAACGGTCTCACAATTGGTTCCCCCGGCGTGAGTCATTAGTGCTAATCCACTGGCATCTCGATCCGAGATCGCTAATTTCATGTAGAGCTCTAAAAGGGGAGACCCTGGTGACTGCGCGTATGGGCAGGGAGGCCCTTTGCCATCCGCGGCAAGCGCCAAATCAACTGAGGGCGGCACCTACCCCTTCACCGGTCAAGGTTTCATTCCAAGGGGCGGCGCAGGCTCTACTAGAGGTGGCTACGGTCAGCAGCAGTCCTCCCTGCGACCGGAAGATCCAGGATTTTCGGTTCTTTCTGGCCCCAATGGGAGACATGGAGACGTGGGGTACTTTGGACCCGCTCTAGGTTCCCTCGCTGATCCACGAAATGCTCCATACACTGATCCTCCCCAGACCGGGTATTATGGTGAGCGTCTATGGTAGTACCACAGGAGATACTGACGAACGTAAGGCTCTCAGAGAAGTGACCTCATGCCTCCGCCTCCTCCGCCGGATGGTCAACGACGATCGTCGCAGATCCCATCCACCAAACACCCTCAGAGTGGACCCGCAAATCCATTTCCTCAAGGACAATACCACCAGCGACCCCAAGTCTCGATCAATCCTTACAAATCTGCGCAGAGTGCTGATAGTCTCCAAGGCGGGACAGTCTGTGTGGATCCTTCCTTACTGTTCCAGAGAAAATAGCCCCGACCATATTCTTAAGCAGTCCCCTTCCATTCTATGTATCTGATCGTTTTATGAATTCTTGAGCGAGAGACCATGGATCTGTTGTCACGAGTACAGCGAAGCAGACCAGAATGGTTCAAAGCTGTAGAGACATAAGATCGATTTGCAGGCTGACGCCCCAAACAGCCTTACATGTTGCCGTCTTCTGTTGATTCAGTCTCTAATTTGCTGAAGCTAATATTTCAACTGATAAGGCTCAACAAGCTACTCTGAGGGAATACCGCGCCGATCTCTGATCCCAGTTCGCCTTCTATAGGGGTTGTGATAGTGAGCACCATTCGCGCATGGTATGTGATTCTAGCATAGCCAAAGATCGAAGGTCGGGCCAGAGTACCTTGTTTAGACGCTTATGAAAACATCACTCAGAGGGAAGGATCCGAAGCTTGTTTGCCACTGGTGGACTGACCTTTCATTGACAGCTCGGCCGTACGGAGGCCGCCATTTTCGGATCCTGGGTCAACAATACTACTCAAATTACAAAGGTCCGGCCCGGAGGTCTCCTCTAGTCCCTGACAGATCCATTGATCAGAAGGTTACCGCAAGTGGACAACTGGGAGGACTCGCCTCCTAGGTCTGGCTGTCACAGACTCTAGGTACGTCCTGGGCGCCTTCCGTCATAACGACTTACCATTGATTGGGAGTTGATTAAACAGATATGTGTTATATGCAACGACAAAACCCCTTACATCTGAAAGGTCTGATGGCGGAGGTGTCCTGTCATCATCAGATGCTCCTTCCATCACAGGTCGACTTGTACGGCCGTACATGACATGCAGCTCTTCCGCCAGGCCAGGGCTGGTCATACCTCTAGGGATAGTCCTGGAGGTCTTCTGTCATCATGATCGGTCCTTTAAGCAGGAAATGGCCTCAATGGAAGACCGGATAAAGACCTTGGTATGCCACCTTTACTACACATGATCCTTTCAATCGGAGACTGATTTGCCAGACTATAGATCGGCGATTTTTTTTCGATCTTCCCCAACAACTCTACAACACCACACCAACTCTGTTCACTGAGCTTGACACCCACTCACCTATCCTAAAGTTAGTTCACAGTTTACCAACATGTCCAACCGGTCCGAAGAGTGAGTCGCTGTCTTGCCAAGCGCACTAGTAGCAAGTGCTAATACTCCAGAGAAGAAAGCAGGAGGCGAATGGCGGCCTTGTTTCCAGCGGCTGTGGGCAATGTGGCACCGCCAATGCCAACCCAAGCCGACTGGAGATCTCAACAGGCTGTGTCGGCTGTACCAGCTGTAAGGCATCTTTGACTTCCTGTTGTGAGGCAATATTATAATGGCTAACACGATGTAGCAGAGTCCGCAAGCCAGCACCGCTGCAGCAAGCGTCCCAGCTGGCTGGAACAATCCCCGTGGTGGCACGTTTGTGCCTCCTACCCAGCAGCCAAGTCAGCGAAGCCCATTCAATCCACCTCCATATCCGCCTGGTACCTTCGGTTGGACTGACAACGATAGACGACGACTTGACCTAGCGGGCTTTGGCCCGGAATTTCAAAAAAGGTTCGATGATGGCACTTTGGGCCCAAACGGCGAATACACTGTCCATGGGACTTCCCCAAACTTTGGTCGCAGTGAGCGCCTTTCCTTGGTAGGCGTAGACAGTAAACTGATCTGTAGCCGCTGCAGCCGCGGGAACGGCACCCACAAACCAAACGCAGTCGACTACCCAAGGACACCATGGTGGGTATGTGTCCAACAATCCCTCAGCCCCTGGTACAGCTCAGACCTCACAAGCTCCCTGGGTGCCTCCCTCTCAGAGACCCCGTCATGAAGGACGATGCTGGCTGGGTTGCGGGCACTGAAACAGGCACTGCACAGCCTTGCCAGGGCCCAAGAGCCTGTTGCCAAGACAAGACGCCCCTTTCTCGGTTTTTCCATGCTCTTTCAGATCGTCCCATGTCTTGATCTATTCTTTCGCCTTTTGTTTATCACCACTACCAATTCATGTTTACTATGCATTGTTTCAAGGAGGCTAGAAGCACCACTGACCTCTGTTTCCGGTCTTTCACTAATATAGTTGAGATGAACCCAATGAGGCTGGACTGTGCATGGCAGTACTCATCACCAACACCTGTCAGGCGTTGAAAATGACACATCATCAGCACCGCTTCTACTTCTCCCTCAACTAGTACCTGTTATCACTTTAACACTCTGAGCATAGTGCCAAGGAGATAACAGATCCCAGACCGATTCTGTCGTCAGGGTCCTTCCTCCCTTCAGGGTAGCATTTGAGGTAGGGACTTGGTTACCACCTGCATAGGTATATGACTAGTCGACCCGTCAGGCAGATATTTTTCTTTGAGAATGGAGACATTGTTGTCAACTCGCATTGAGGAGAATCCATCATTCTATTATAGCTCCCAGCAAGCATAGCAGTGTATCAGAGACGGTGGTATCAGAGACGGTGGGTGTCTGACAGGATCCTTGGTCAAAAAAGTATCCCTGACATCACGGAGGTCTGGTCTTGACGTCTTCTTTCATCCCCAATGAATCCTTTGACCAAAAGGTCACCCAAAGTGGAGGCTGGCGATGTTCCCCTCCTGCGCCTGTCATGTCTGTTCTGGCATTCTCAAGGTAAGGTCTGGGCGTCTTCTCGCATCCCTGATCGACCCATTGATTAGAAGGTTACCCAAAGAGGATACAGGTAACGTTGGCCTCCTGCGCCTGTCGTGTATCATGCTGACATTCTAGAGGTGAGGTCTGGGCGTCTTCCTTCATCAATCAGGGATCCATTCACGACAGGTCGGCAAAAATCAAATCATCCGAAGTTGCGAGTTTGAGTACCCCTTCCTTGTCAAAGGTATGAAATAAAGATCTCCTGCCATTATCAGATGATCCTTTCGCCATGTACCCCGCGTGTACGGCCGAACACGGCATGGGGCTCTTTCGCCTTTGGTAATATGCTTACGACACAGGGGATGGGGTCCGGGAGTCTCCTGTTACCATTGACCAATCCTTTCGACAAGGTCGCGGTCAACGGAGCGGCGTTGAAAGGACTAGTCAGCGGTCAACGGAACGGCGGTGAATGGAACAGGTATAAAACAAACCTTTCAAGTATAATGCCACATGCAAAAGTTTGGATCAGCAGACTATACAAAGGCAAGTCAAACCCGTTCGTTAATCTCACTCACACTCCACTCTTCCCACTCCTGTCTTACAACACTCTACCAACTCACTTGCCACTCAGCAATCTACCCACCAATATGCCCCCCAAAGAAGACTTAACGTGAGTCTGCCGAAAACCCACCGCTCGCAAGTGCTGATGTTAAAGGCTCCCCGGTAGGTTGGCCGCCGCTGCTCGCTCAAGATTAGAGCAAGAACGAAGCCAGCCTGTAAGTCACCGCTGGAGATCCCTTATGTCTTCACTGGTCAGATAGCTAAGACCATGTAGCCTGCCCAGAGCGGTTACAGCACCGGGACATACCGAGTCCCCCTCACCGGTAATTACCCAGTCCCTGGTCAGAGGGCATACCCCCCAACCACTCACGGTGGTCAGCAACTCCCACCCCCGGATTCGGTGATACTCGCACCCGATCTGTTGGGACCGCGACGCAAAGACCTTACAGCCAACAGCAAGCCCAACCTGTGCCAAACCCGAATCCTTCTCTCAGCGACGGTGTTTGTCTGACAACTGATTGTGATCATCCGCCACGAAGGTATACGGTCCAGTCCCTCAGCCAACCTCGGAACAGTAAGCTATCCACTTCGAACGACATTTGAAGACTGCTGACTACTTCTAGCTATTACGCCGGGACGGTTGGGTCCGTATCAATCAGGACCCAGGATAATCCCAATCGGTTGCGGTTGCAGCTACTCAGGATGCTCACATACAAAGCAAAACAGCTTGTATGACTCTCATCCGGATAAATATTCAGAGAGGTGATTCTTGCAGAAGTCTCATCATACACCCTATTCCACTTTGTATACAACGCCACTATGAATGTACTTGAGGAGGCTCAAAGGATACTTGCCATTGCCAATTTTCCTTCTAGGCTGGTTGGGCCGCGGTGGATCCAGGTGGCTACTCACTTGCTTGCGGAGGATCTGCAGGTCATTGCTTGATCCCTAACGAATCCATTCTCAGGGGATTACCAAGGCATACACATATGATCTTTACCTCAGATGCCTC
>Ga0308160_10004697_pt1 | contig 14503 bp, 19 predicted proteins | sample PhyFR1_FD_201036 | JGI IMG/M metagenome (GOLD analysis project Ga0308160, IMG submission 201036) | Phyllosphere microbial communities from UC Gill Tract Community Farm, Albany, California, United States - DLSLF.R1 | ecosystem: Host-associated > Plants > Phyllosphere > Unclassified | place: USA...
GTGTGAAGAATCTCTTTGCCCTCGGTATAGGCAAAGCTGACTTCGTTCAACTGCAGAAGAGGCGGCGAAATCTTTTCGGGATCAGGGAACCTGTGAGATGGAACGAGGGCTTAGCTTTGATGATCACGGAGCTGATGGTAGACAGGATGCCCTCACTTGAAAGTTTCGCTATCCTCAGCCTCTGGCGGCTCAAGTTCAGGTAGTTTTTCCAGAATCTTGATCTTGGATTGAGCCTGAGCAGCTCGGTTGGCATTGTAACGCCACCGGTCAATGAAGGCCTACATAATTGATCGAACAATCAACACCTTATCAAACAAGGAAACCGCAGTGACGAGAGCCTTACTTGAAGATGTTGCCGGTACTGCAATTGAGACTCGTACTCCTTTTTAAGGTTCTTGGCTCTCTCGGTCTTGGTCGCATAGAATTGACTGAAGTTTCCTTTGTAGTAGTCAAGTCGCTGGCTGTGCTGATGAATGATATCCTGAGCGACATTGTCGAGGAAGGCTCGGTCGTGAGATCTGAAGTGTATCGACGGTGAGCGTGTTACTGAGGGCAAGTATATCCCTTTTGTGACCTACACGACCAGCAACGTTCCCGGCCAAGTCTGTAGATAGTCTTCTAGCCAAGCAATGGCGTTTAGATCTACAAGCGAGCGGTCAGTGGCACGAAGGCGATCGCAGAACACTTTCACGGCGATATCTACCCAACATGTTCGACGGCTCATCCAGCATGAGCAACTTTTAGTCTTGATTTAGCGCACGAACTGAACGAGCTTATTTTAAGGATTGAACTTACGTCGGGCTGAACGAATAGCGCTCGGGCAAGGGCGAGTCGCATCCTTTGATGTCAGGTGGGATCAGATTCTCTCAGGCTAAGTCAAACCACCTTCCCTTCAACTCACCTCCATCCTCCTGAGAAAGACTTGGTCGTCTTCCGCTGGTCCTCCTCATTGAATCCTAGACCAGCCAAGAGACTGGAAGCTCGTGCAGGACCAGTCTCCGCCTCCATATCGAGCAAGCTTTTTTGGATCTCTCCTAGACGCGCAGCCAATTCGTCCTTCTCTGCGTTGACCCGCACAACTTCGGCCTCTCCCTGATCTGTCGCCTTCTGCTCCAACTGCTCGAGTTTTGCGTGGATCTCTGCTTCGTCAGTGAGCATTTTGTGTCGCCATACATCAGCCCGAAGTACAGATTCCAGGGCCGTTGTCTCGTCCCCAACGATCTGCGAATAGTCGAAGATGAATATGCAGGCGTTCACAATATCGAATCATGACGTACCTCTTGCTCGACGTAGCTGAAGTGACGGAGCGGGAGACCGTCAGTATCGGAGAATGTCAGCGCAAAGATTGGGACACGCTTACAGTACAGAGATGTGAGTAGGGATGGGGACTTCTCGCAAAGCCAAGTTTCGGAGCAAAGTAGACTTTCCAATACCGTTTCGACCGATAAGACTATTGAAGCACTTCCAGGTTCAGCTTACCCAAGACACCTAGTTTCAGTGTACCAACCACTGACCCATAACGTCTTCCATGTGCCATAGTGAGATCTGCACCCGATCTGTTTGAAATCAAGTGACTGGCGTTAGCACGACAACGAAAGATCGGTAAAACATCCAGCTTCAACCCACAGAATCCTGTTGCTGCCAAAGGACACGTCAATGTTGGTCAAGTGAATGTCCTTGCTCTTCCCCTTGCTAGCTCCACCAAGTTGCAAAGGGTTGACCTGCATGAACATTTCTTCGTAGCTCTGCTGTTTTTTGGCCATTTCAACCAGCTTGGAACCCTCATAGAGGTCGCGTTGTGATCGCTTCGCGATTTTAGCCTGGTGAGCGAACATAGGGTCAGCATTTACTCTGTAGCCGGTGCTTATTTTCAAGCTCCACCTTGATCTTGGCTTCTGCCTTGGCCAGCTTAGCAACATCGACTCTGGAGGCCTGAATGCGAAGAATCATGCAGAAAATCTACATCAATTTGTGCGTCTGTGGGTTCAACACAGTCTTCAACACGACACCCACCTGACTCTTGCCACCGTGCTCAAGATCGACTTGTCCCGAGAGGGCAATTGTGGTACTCATTCCGCTGGTCTTCATGTCGATAGCCTTCTCCAAACGATGCACTGTCGGACGAGTCTTCTGTCGTCCCGAGGACGACGCCTCAAGATAAGTCCCGAGCCGAGTGATAAAAGATTCAAGGGCTTCCTCCGTGACTTTGGCATCCCATAGCATCCCCCTGACCATCTCTACTATCTCGTCCACTTCTTCATCTTCATCCTGAACCAAGCCTGTGATATAGGCGGTGACCACGGGATCGACATAGTCGAAATTGGATCTCTATCAATGACGACGGCCAAATGAATTCCCTTGATCGTGAGCCTTCCTCTCTAAGCTACGTACGATATCTGCAGCGATCTCAGCCATATCTGTCGTTGAGCGATCGATGTAGGTAGCTGGTGTAATCTGTGATAGCGGTATACAGTGGGCGTACGTGACTTGCCAGCTGGTTGATGGACCCGACTGTCGCAAAATGGCATTTCAGGGTTAATTCATTTGGTAAGTTATGGCACCAGAACACAAGATCGATTGTTTCCGTTCAAGCGTGCGCGTCGCCTTGAGCACGTTGCCTCGGAATGCGAATAACCACAAGGACCGGCCGGTGCGTTTAAGGTCAGAATTGGATAGCATGTGTGCATGTGTAGTCATGATAATGGCGGACGTTAATGCTAGATCGTGCTGAAATACAGCCTGTCATGATACATATATGCAGTGAATCGTCATTGTCCCGCAAGGGGATCAAGTCATGTGGAAGTATCGTGGAACAAGAAATGAACAGGTGTTTTAAGATGCAAACACTTAGGACAATGCATGGCTGGAGGGAGGTATTGATTAATATCGGTTCCGTGAGGTGTGACGCATGTATCAATCACGTACGAATTGCTTGCCATGAACGATAAAAACGATTGGATGTTCTGCTGCGGAAGGGGTTCCATTAACTTGGCCAGCTGTGAAGGAAAAGTATGGGTGTAAGCAAATCCGAAATTTCAGTGCAATACACCCCGCCCGATGACTCACTTTGCCAGGGTGGCGATCGCTGGTAACAGCCAGCTGCTGACTGAGGTATAGCTTAGCATCTGGGATACTAGCGACAGGGTCCCTCGCAGCAGGTTCCGAAGCCCCTAATTTGTTGAAACTCGCTTGGAATGTCGATTCTTCCGGATCCAATTGATCGATACCAGCGTCCTCTTCCGTGTTCAAGTCTTGAACGAGCAAGAAGATGTCCAAGGTAGCTTCAAGAACCATGGGCCTAGCGAGTCGACCCGATCAGTGAAACGAAGTGACCGGACGGAGATCTAGGGCTCACCATGCCGAGACGAGGGCAGGCTGCAGTAGTACATCGCCTTGCGTCAAGAGGTTCGTCAACCCAACAACGACCACCTTGCGGTCTTTGACGCTGGTTTTTCGCGTTTCCGGAAGAATCACACCCTCCAACAAGTTGACGATGAGGCTGTTATTCGAAATCCGACTTTAGCACGTAGATATGGGATCTCGGTCGCTGAACTGTACGCGCTCACCCTGGCTGTATGGCTTCAAGCTGCTCAACGACTACACGGGCTCCGACCCCTGGCAAGGCGCACAAGAGCAAGTAGAAGCTCGATACGGCCTGGCGGAAAGACGCAACCTTGGTAGCTTGCATCCTGTTCAGTACGAGCATGAACACTGTTCTGGTGAAAGGTAGCATAGTCTCGCTGTCGACACAGGGGCATATCAGCAAATACCACCATGATTGCCGTCAATTCCGGCACTCACATAGGGATTGATTCGTAGATGACTCCTACAAGCTCTAGACCGGCGACGTCGGTCGATTTCATCGTGATCAACTTCTGGAAGATACCTAATAGCGCTTGCACATGGCCGCGCTGGGCGATGATGACTCCACCGCGAATCAGCAGCGCTTTCCATAGTCGTACGAGTGCGGGAACATTCCCCCTGGATTCCCAAAGCGATGAGTGAAGTAGAGGCGCGAGTAAGTTCTCGTAGGCAGCAGGTAGTTCGTCGACGGGATGAAGCTCAAGCAGTTGCGAGCAGATCTGGAACGCATAGGGGATGAACTCTGGAAGAATGTTGCAACGTCAGTTGGCAAGTTGTCTCTCTGCTGCTCGGTATATCCTGAGCGTACCTGCTACATCGTTACTCAGCATAGTCTGAATAGGCGGGAACAAAGCGCCTTCGAAAGATGGAAGAGCCTCCGGTTGTCCAGCACATACGTATCTTTATGCCTCTCTATTCGGTCAGTTTTCGCATGATACGTGACCCTATGATGAAGCTCACCTAATCAAAGCGGAGATGGACTCGAAGTTGTATTGATTGAATTTGGGATTGCTTGGATTCTTGCTGGTCTCGCCAACGATCGCCACCAGTCTCTCGAGGATGGCGGCGTAAGATGGCAGCAAACTTTGCCTGGCAGTGATGATAACTCGCATCACACCTTTGCCCGGAAGCGAGATAAGCCATCGTTGCGTGGCTGCTGTATTCCATTACACTTCGCTCAACTCACATTTCATAAGATGATCGTTCTCAGCGATCTTTTGAGGGGTATCTCCACGTTGAATCTGAGTGAAACATGCCATCAGGATACTTTCGGCGAACGGGCGGACATCTGCTTGGTTGAAGCTGCACAGTAATACGTTGTCAGCTATCGTCAGTTCACACAGTATTTGCAATATGCTTACAGCATCAGCCCATTTTGCTTGATGAAGAGTATCCGTTCGATAGTGATAGCAGCAAACGAGTAAGTCACATAGTTATCCGCCTTGAGATGCTGCACCAGCAAAGGTAGAACCGAGAGCAGTTGTTCCTTTGTGAGCTAAGAGCGAGAGGGAGGACCAGATGAATACCAGGATCCGCGATTTACGACGTTCGCACTTGGCCATCTATAGCCTACCTGATTTCTGAAAGTATACAAGTACTTAATGGCGTCAACTTGCAAGATAGGATGTACGGTAGCAGATTCGGCTTGGAGGTCCGCAAAGACATTTTGGGAGAACCAGTCTACCACGTTGATAAGTGCATTGACATTTGTAACTCCTTGCTGAAAGACGCCAGTTTGTTAACCTCAGACTACCCGATGCTTGTTTCATGGACTTACATGCTGAGTCGACCCCCGAGAAGCGATGGATGTAAGGAGATATACTGCAGTATCTTTCGCCCTCCACTCGCCCGCAGGATTCGATGCATAGATCTTGAACGAGTAGCAGTTGAGCCCAAAGCTCCTGGAGCTGACTGTTGCTCTTGCGCTCACCTGTAAGAATCTCTCGATATGCCCTCCAATGATAGTGGTGATCTGTTGCTCGAAAAGCTGCATCAGGGCTCGAGTAAACTCGGTCGCAGCAGCTCTTCGCGTATCATGCTCTGTCAAGCATAATGTTAGCCTCTCTTCAGATCGAATGGACATGATCGAGCTAAGGCTTACCTGTAGATGCTTCCAAATCTTGACGAATAAACTCCATGGGATCATCTTCAAACATCTCCTCCTCTCGCGCTGTCGAAAACAGCTCTTTGAGCTTCTGTCTCGTGTAGAAAAGAAGCATGAAATTCGGCTTACGTCGAATAGTCATATTAGGTAAGATGATCAAGCGGCAGAAGTCCTCCAAGGTTTGCTGCGCCTCGAACAACTGTTTGTGGCTACCCATTTTTACGACCACAGAGAGGAATCCCAGTGCCTTGCCAACAAACTGTAAACACGTATACGATCAGTTCATAAGTCGGTCTGATATCATCGTGTCGAGATCTGATTTACCTGATCATCCCGCGTTCCGAGACCGACTGCGCTCAGAATTCTCCAGACGCCCTCGACAAACATGCTGAGCTGAGGGAATGAATCACTGTACTTGAGTGCGTAGAGCTCGGCGATTTCGCAGATAGCTGCACGGATTTGCTGTATAGGGCCGCCGACATCGTCGTCCTCCTTGCGTAAACGGGCGGTTGCAGAATCAGTCAAACCGAAAAGATCCTCGTTGCGTTCGACTTACCTCGCCCATAAGTTCAGGAATCTCCCATCTCAAGTATTTACCGAGAAGGCCGTATGCGGCTGGTGATGGAGCACCTCCGAGACTCGCATCACCCATGAAGAGGGCGTTGTTATCCTCGAAGTATTCCGGAAAGTCTTGACAGTTCAGGTCATGATAGAGTTCGACAAGAAGAAGTAGCGATTGAGACAGCTCTTGCACTGTAGTTCCAGCAGGAAGTGGCGTAGTCGGATAACCTGTTAGAAGTCCGTCTACCCGCTATCATATATAGGACATGAGCAAGGGGAACATCTGCTTCAAAGTACGGCCTATCCTGCAACATACCTGGAAAAGAGCTGTATACGGTCCACAGAATTTCTCTAGGACAAGCTTAATTGTCGAGAAAAGTTCGTTAGACTGGAATTGAGATCGCCACCTGTAGAGACCGAGCCAAGTACCGAATGAGCTTTGTATATGAAAACTAGGGTTACTCTCAACAGAGAGAATATACCTTTTGAAGATCGAGTGAGCCGTCGTCAGCACACCGTTGTTCACAGCGAATTTATCACCGGAGAAGCTGTTGACCAGATCCTGACATCGCGAAAAATCAGTTGGTCCAAGCTCATTCTGACCCCCCGAAGGGATTCCAATCACTTACATCGACCAAGGTCGGCCAGCGTTCCGGAAAATCGAGCTCGGCGATCTCGGCGACGGCTTCCCCGATCTGAGCTTGCAACCTAGAAGCACCTGACGTTGAGAGAGACACCATAATCGGAACCAACTGCGCTTTGACCATTTCCTTATCAGAAGGCGAGATGTCATTCTCCTGCCAGGACAAGAATGACAAATCGAAAGACGTGGATTAGGCCCTGATGACTGCTTTGTGGATTGAAGGCTGCTTTGCTCACTTCGGTCCAGCGCTTCTTGATCACGTTCTTGAAGTAAACCCCTGCAGCTTGCCTGACGTGCATTGCAGCCGCATCTGAGGCCACCAGCGTCATGACCAAGAACAAGAATCCGCTCTGAAGCTCACTGCTATCCAGCGTCTTCTCAGCTGGATGACGGATCTCCGGGTTGGGAGACAGAGACTGAGTGAGCAGCTCGGAGAGCATTGTGAGATGTTCAGGTGTGGCCTGCATCGCTGAGGAATTGCTGTTGACCTATATTTGCGGCGATCTTTTGCGGATTGTGTCGATTATCGAGCAAGAACAGGGTAATGAAGACCTAATGGATGACTATTCTGATTGCGACTGAGGACGGTCGTTATGAATATTAAAATCGTTCTACTTGGTTGAGAGCTCGATAGCACATCAGTCGTACCCTGTGCCCTGCACCTGCTCAACTTTCTGGTTTGTTATGGATTCGGCACAACGCAAGCGCTGCTACGCGATCCAGGCTCGTCGGATGCGAACGCTACTGAAAGCCGCGAGGGTCTTGTAGTGGCGGATTATAGATCTCCCTGCATGTCCGCTCGCAAGTAGATCGTCAACGAACCAGCCCCTAGCGGCTGCTTATAGTCGATCGCGTCGAACAGGTCCATAGAACAGGCTCGACTACATAAATCTATAATCTGAATTCGATAATAAAGCATCGGGACATGACAGCTGGCAAGGCGTCCGGCAAGACTGACGCAAGTCCTTTTGTGGGATGAGATGCCTGTCCTCTGCGCAATGTCTGCGAGGATAGCCTAGATGTAGAAAACGTCCCAGTTACAGATCCCGCTGATGGTCTTTCAAAGCCGTTGTATGGTATCAAACGCATGACACTGCAGGTTACGGGCCATGAAATCGGGCGATTTATTCCCTTTTCCTGCCGAACCACACTGACTGCCATTCCATCGCAAAGAGAATGCTGCATGGGAAACCCCTTTGTATGAACCTCTTGCCAATCGGTACCTCAGACATTTCCGAGCATGGTTAGTGCTAGTTGCCTATGCGACAATATCGTCGGGATTGTATAAATGACTGAAATTCCATCCGAGCATTTAAGCTGAATGCATCTCTTCGGGCGCACGAGCTGACTCACTTGCTAAGAGTCTTGTTCATACCCATCATGTGAACACGATCGGTTTGAAATACTGCCTTCATGGGCTCATCACAGCAAATGTACCGCTTGTCCTTCGGGTCTTGTAAATCATGCGCTTTGATGTAGGTCCAGAGTGCCTTTACAGTTTTGGGCCTAGACAAGTGAGTCTCGCCGAGAAGGGATCCCAAGCTTGGCCTGGCGGAGCATACCAATTTGAATGAGTTGCCGGCAGATGATCTTCGTTCAATTCGGAAAGACGGCTCACGACAGCAGCATCGGGCGATTGAAGCCGGTATCTGGAGCTTGTCCACCCTCACCGCTTGCTACTTTACTCTTCTGCCGTTTCTTGGCGACACTCCCGACCTTCTTGGGTCCGGTCTCCCCATCACTATCACTCAGCGTAGCAGCGCTCTTGAACTTGCCCTTGCCGCTTGCAGTGGTTTTGTTTTTGGTAGGCGTCTGAGCTTGTCCACTCCGACTTGCTCTGGCACCTCCTTGCAAGCCGTTAAATTCAGCTTGAAGTGCTCTTGCATACGATTCGTCATCAGCAACCTTGGCAACAGCCGGCTTCTTCGCCTTGTGTTCCGCCTGATCCGGCTCCGTTTCTGACAACGAACGTTTGATTTGAGGCTTCCTATCTACGGGTGACCCCGAAGCTGCCTCTGTTTCACGAAATCGGATCTCATTGAAGATTTCGGCAATCTGTATTCAAGAACAAACTCTTTGACCTGAGTGTACGTGACAAGCCTGTCATGCAAGTCTCGACGACTCACCAAAGCGTCAATCCCGGGTTTATTGGCTTTGATTTGGCTTGGAATATACCCCTGGGCTACTAAGTTCTTGCGAATCGATTTCGCGGAACTGTATGAAATTCCTCGATGTCAGGCTTTCGATTCGTTAGCCAGCTTTGACGCTACGTACACGGAGACTAGATCGGCCTCTTCAAGGATGGACCGGATTCGACCAGTTAGCGACGTCACAAACTATAATGCCGTGGACTTTAACCCTCAGACTCGAAACGCGAAAGATCGAGGAAAGCGCTTGGCTCACTGAAGGATCCATGTCGAGGGCTGGAGCTCCTTAGATGTTTGACGCTTGTCATATAAAATCCCGAAAGAGTCCGACCCGGCGATATGGTTGATGACGACCTGGAGTCGAGGGGTTCGGGTACAGCCGTCAAGATGTTCTAGCTCAGTTGATGATCGAACCGCCGATGTCCCCGACAAGATGGTCCGTTGCAGGGACCAGTCCGAGAATTGAGCAAGGACTGAAAGAAGAGGCTGTCTGAGATCACTAAACCGGTCGTCGTGGTCGCCAGAGGGACTCGGATCGACAATAGCAACTCAATCAGCCTGCTTACTCGAAGTTCAGCTGCTCACCCATATTGCACTCTGGCAACTGAGCCCGCGATCATCGTCGGAAGCAACTCGCGTGAACAGCGAGGGGAACAGCTAGTACTCGCGACAACCTTGCTCATTTACACAAGCGTTACTTTGCGGGACTGTCTGAACCAGCACCTAAACATATGCCAGCTCACCGAATATGTCTAGTTCGACTTTGAGGGCGGGCGATACAACATGATATCGGAAATAGAGCCCCTCCTGCAATAGCTCTGGGATCGAACCGCGATAATTGGGATCCGCTGGCAAGGAGTTAACCCTACAAACAGACACCTCTCTCCAGTACTACCTCATCGACTTAGTACGGGACTAAGTGCTGATCCGGCCAACTTCAGGAGAGCCGCCTTTCCCGACATCACCGACGACTGTTCTTGTCTTAGATGGTAGCCGAGACCCGACGACCAAGCAGACCCATCAATCCGTAACCGAGAAAGCTTTCTTCAAGATGTCGCACGCATTGCTGCAAGTCCCCATTTTCTCCTGTTCAATGCCATCCGTTCTTCGCTGAAGGTAGCCTCTCATCTAATAGCTTGAGACTTTTCCTTTCGCCCTATTTCTCGATCTCCGTGGCCATGCATTATCTCAAGACTTATCCAGAGTCAATCGGAATTAGCCATTATCTCTGTTGGCGAATGAAGCACATGAGAGCGGAGGAGGTCGAGTTTTACTGGCCGCAGATATGGTCCGTTCACGGTCCGGATGTGACGCTGATACAGCGGCGAGAAACTAACCCAGCCTACCTCGTAGCCACCTGCTGATAACTCGTCCTACCGAGTCCAATGCGTTGGAGAGCTTTGTCGTGGAGAGAGCGGAAGAGAGTACCCACTCGGCGATGCTGGTTAGTCGCGATTCGAATCGCCTTTGTGAACGATGATTGAACAATCCACCTGTCCCACATAACACGCTTGTCAGACTTTCTGGTTCATGCAAGCGGCCCTCAGGGATTTGATACACACGCGCTCAACGAATCCTCGACCATTCATGATCTGTCAAAGAGTACTACATCGATGTCATGAGATCATCTTTGGAGACGCGCCCGACCCATCTCAATCGCCCTATCAGTCGTTACCTGCCACTCCCTACGGTTCCACGGCTCTACTATCGCGTACGATGACAGGAGCGGCAGGGGCCGCTCGACTTGGGGACGCTGCAAAGAAGGCAGCAGTAGGACTGAGGGACCGCTGTCGGCAACCAAAAGTCAATGCACATATACCTGCTGCGCTCGTTGGGATGGGCACAGTCCTGGCTGGAGTTCCTGGAATGCCAGGATTGGTTGATATGGTTGGCCAGGTCGCAGTGACGCAAGGACGACGGCCCCGAGACGATCTCGATGCTACACGGAAGCGAATAGAAATTGCCAGGAATGAAGGCTCTGAAGGTCCGCGAGGTGGAGAAGATGTTATGGCGCGGATCAACGGGAAACGTACCGCTAATAGCGACGATTCGGAAAACGAAGCAGGGAACTCGCGTGAAGCAAACTCTCAGGGGTCGAAGTCTGTACTCGTCGACCGATCGCCTGGAACTCCAACAGCGAATCAATCTTCAGGATCCAGCGTAAAACTACAACTCCCACCCAAACGTCCGCTCACCAGAACTTCAGACGGCAGGAATGATAGCTCCGCCAATCTTAGCTTGCAAGCGCATCACCCTTCTCATACATCACCATCCCTCATCCAAATATCTTCTCCTTTCGAGTCCTCAAAAGGCTTGCCCTCGCCTCTGGCCAGTAAAACAATGGAAGCGGGTCCTAACGTATCCTCATCCGGCCCAATACCCTCGCCACGGCGACCATCCTCGGCGGCAAACTTCACGAAAAACTCTGGCTTTGCTCCCTTTCATAGCTCACCGTCCCTATCTGGACAGCGGTCGGATTCCGGACCTCTTCGCATGCCTATGCCCAGTCCTGAGAGCCTGCTGAGCATGTACGGACAAGACACGCAACGAACCCTGCTTCGCAGTCATTACTGCCGTAGCGAATTTCGCTTTCTCTCGGCCCTAGAGGATATCAGCACACGGCTGCTAGTAATACCTAAACCCGCTCGGCTCAGCGCTCTTCGTGCAGAGTTGACTGGATTGAACCACAGCCTGCCAGCAGAGGTCTGCATGCCACTCTGGTGTCCAGCCGATCATAGCCACGAAGACGGAGGTGAAACCAGGAATGGAAGTTCACTTCTCGGTCGGCGAGATCGAGAACCCGACACCAGGGTTCGCGGTCACCATCGTATCGTCCGCATCTCGCCAGGAGATAGCGTGGTGCTAAACTCCGCTCAAAAAGTGCCTTATTTGCTGCATCTAGAGATCCTAGAGGATGATTTAGATTTCGATACAACCCGGCGATCCAACCGGGAGCTGCTGAAGAAAATCGTGGTGCAAGAAGAATACAAGAAGCGGAAGCGGGAAGGCATAGAGACGATAGAGTCCGGACCTCGGGGTAAAGTAGATGGACTGGGATGGTCATCAATGACTATAGGATCCGGTGGAACTCATCACGGCGACGGTCGATCTGTGGGACGTCCCAGTGTTTCCCCGCGACAGTCGAGTATTCCGGCTTCCCCTGTCTTACGCCGAGAACATTCCGAGCCTCTATTGAAAGACGAACCCGAGGAAGTGGATTTGATCGAACAACTATTCGGAGCGGATTACTCTTCTAAGGACCGAAAAGCCGATCTGGCCGATTCCTTGCCTGTTCCGGTTGCCCCCCGAAACAAACATCTTGATGCAGCCGCTTGGTCTAGAGCGGACTCGACTGCGTTGTCCCCGCTCCAAACCGCGTCCTTAATCAGTCAGCCACCTACCCCTCCGCCAGATTCTCCTAACATCGGAGCCTTGACCGCTAGCTTAGCTGCAGACTCGAGTATCTCATCCAGTACTCCGCCGCAGAACTACAACCCTCGGCCCGTCATCACGCTGGAAGATTATTCGGAACGCATGCGAACAGCAGCGGTCATGCTCGCTCAGCTGAATGCTTCGATGAAAGTCGACAGGAGTAACCAATCCTTACTTCAAACCGAAGTTGGAGTGGCTGCGGGGAAAGGCACGGTACATGGTTCCTTGAATGGGACGGAAAGTTTGGTTGACGGAACGATCCCCACAACGGCGGCCCCCGCTTCAACGAGGATGAAACTTGATCCCGTGCAGGCTACAGCCATCCGTGATAGAATTATGCAAGAGATGATGAGCCTAGAGGACGAGCGGGTTTCACGGATGACGGCACAGCCTGAAGGCTTTACAGTGCAGCCCAGTCACAGCGACGGTAAAACGGCGGAGGACGAGAGCATCATCAGGCGAGAGCTTAACAAGGAAGATCCTTCAGGTTCGTTCTGTGTTTATGTGGCATCGAAGACACTCCTCACGAACCAACGATGTTTTCCCTTGCAGCGGTAATCTTCAAAGAGTCGTGGAATGCTAAGAAGAGCCGTATCCAGGCCGCTTCGCCTTGGGGTCATCTGGCGAAATGGAACGTTCTTTCTGTCATTGTGAAGACCGGAGATGATCTCAGGCAAGAGCAATTAGCCACTCAACTAATTCAGCGGTTTGGCCAAATTTGGAAAGAGGAACAATGTGACTGTTGGGTCCGATTGTGAGGCTTACTATCGCGCAGACCTGACGAAAATAAACTGATATCCACTCTGTTCAATCGCAGTTTCCGAATTCTGGTTACAGGGGACAGTTCTGGTCTAATGGAGACAATCACCGATGCAGTCTCGGTACACTCCATTAAAAAGGCAGAGTACGCTCGACGGATGACCACAGGTGCACTCGGCAACGTTACCCTGATGGACTACTTCGTACAAGTGAGCACCTGCACCGACGGGTCCAGGCGGCTCAATCGTGCTCTTCCAGCTGACTGTACCTGTCACGATACCAGACCTATGGGGATCCTCACTCTGGTCGATTCGCAAAGGCACAAAGAAACTTCATCAAGTCGCTAGCTGCTTACAGTATCATCACTTTTTTGCTGCAAATCAAGGACAGGCATAACGGAAATATTCTCATCGATCGCGATGGTCATCTAATCCACATTGATTTCGGTTTCATGCTGAGCAATTCCCCTGGAGGGAACATGCGTTTCGAGGCTGCCCCTTTCAAATTGACCATGGTAAGCTCTTTGCTGCAGACGCTCATGGTCGAAAATACTAAGCCGCGGCGCTTGGTGGTATAGGACTACGTTGAGATTATGGGTGGCCTGGATTCTCCTGGTTTCGCCCACTTTAAAAGGCTTTTCAAGGAAGGATTTGAAGCCGCTCGAAAACATTCCGACAGTATCATCAGTGAGTAGATGGGGTTCCTACGCAGTCTATCTGGTCGACACAGTCTTACGGCCGTCTTGTTTGTCCTCAGCTATGGTGGAACTGATGCAAAGAGGTGATTGGCAAAATCGTTTCCTGGCAATCCAAGCATGGCACTTAACCTGAATTCGATTGCAGATTCCCGGCTCGACTGCTTTCAGATGTATGGGGAGCAGACTGCGAACCATTTGCGGGAGCGGTTTCAGCTTGGTTTGACAACACAAGCCGTCGACGCTTACATGGAACGACTGATCTTGACCTCCGTAGGGTCGAGCTGGACGAGGCTGTATGATTCGGTAAGATCAAGTTGCTAGATTTGCAACTCCAGCATTGGCTTACCAACTACTTGCGTTCTGCAGTATCAATACTACCATGAGGGTGTTCTATAGACCCGATCATCGCAATTGTAGAAATCAAAATATTCCCGTCCTTGTATGTCGCACTGACCTCGACAGAGATGCATAGACATCATCGCCGCCCCATGCGAGATGCGCGTGCGCGTCGCCCGCCTTGCAGTGATTCGTAACCATTACCGAACGCATTCATCATCACTCATCTGCAGGTCTGATCCAAGCGGACCAGGAAACAGATGTGTAACTGTGCAAATCATCATCCTAGATCCTAGTCATTCTCCTTTTAAGCGTTGTTGCCTCTCAGCACTCCCTCTTCCCTTCACAGTGTCGAAGGACTAGAAGCAACCGGCATACCAGTATGTTGTCCTTACATCAAGCATCATCAACCGTCCGCAAGGCATTGTCAGCCCTGACGTGGATTAGGAATTCCGATCGTC
>Ga0308160_10004698_pt1 | contig 14500 bp, 12 predicted proteins | sample PhyFR1_FD_201036 | JGI IMG/M metagenome (GOLD analysis project Ga0308160, IMG submission 201036) | Phyllosphere microbial communities from UC Gill Tract Community Farm, Albany, California, United States - DLSLF.R1 | ecosystem: Host-associated > Plants > Phyllosphere > Unclassified | place: USA...
CTAGAAGCTGATCGTACGAAAACTCTTGGTAATAGAACGGGCCTACCGTGACCAAAGACGCCAAGAAGAATGGCAAGACCACCGCAGTCGTAGCCAAGGGTCCTGGTCCGGTGGTGCCTGCCCCACCCCAAACAGCAAAGCAGTTGAGAAAGACTGTAAGCCGAGTGCCCAAAGCGTACATCTCCTCTCTGGCTTAACTGATTTTTCTGCATGGGGACCGACTCTCATTAGGCGATGAGCAAGGCAGGCTCTGCCAAACCTTCCCATTCTCTGCTTAACACTATCATTCTGTCCATCCTCGCCATTTCCTTCGTCTCCCTCTCGTTCTGCCCATCACCAGATCAAATCGACAAGAGTGTTTCTCGATCCTACTTCAACTTGAACAACCTGAATCCCTTCTCCGCTTCCGACTCCTCCGTACCTGCTTGGGAACGACACGTCTGTCAACCTACCACCGCTTACCGACGACATGTCTTGGAGCCCTACGTTGTACCCCACGTACAGAAGAGAATCGCGCAGATCCAAGCTCACCCAATCGTCAAGGACAACATTGCGCCGGTATATCGTCGAGCCGAGATGAAAACAAGGAACCAGAGGAAAGCGATCTACTACAAGGGTCAACAAGTTCACGACCGTATCATTCGACCTTATATCCCTCACCTCCGCAGTACCGCCAACAAGCTCATCAGGCAGGGGGAACTCGCCGTCGACCAAGTCTGGCAGCAAATTCTCGCCCTGGTGCATCAGCTCGAATCCGTCGCGTCTCCTTACTTGAAGCACCCCCACGTCGTCCGCGCCCGAAAGACCGCCAATGATTTATACAACCACCCAACGGTGTCCACCGCTTCCAAGCACGCTAATCTGGCTTACAAGAGGTCATTGCCGATCTTGAACAAGGTTGGCGTGTATGGAAATCAGAGGGGATCTCAAGGCTACGAATGGGCCAGAAAGACGGGAGTGCCTCAGGCGGCGAAGGGAGTTGTACATGCTTTGGATGTCACCGAGAACAACTTCAGACAGTTGGTGCTGTGAGTGTGCCGTTCGTTCAGTCCAAACCAAGCCGGATTGGGGATCTAATCGTATTTGGTAATCGATCAGATACCTCACTCAGCTCTTTAACAATCACGTTCACCCGATTATCCACCCGCATTACCGAACTCACGTCGAACCCCACGTCAATGTGATTGCAAAGAACCCCTATGCTCCTACCGTTCGAAAGCACCTTGGTCGGGTCGCTCCAGTCCTCGGATCATTAATTATGACGCCCTCTCTGCACGACATCCGAATTAGTCTCCAGGGACTTTACCACGACGTCAAGGATAATGTTGAGGGTGCCACTGCCAGTGCAAAGCAGAGTGCTCAATCGATCAAGGACAATGTTGCTGGTGCCGCCTCGTCAGTATCCGCTCGAGTTTCTTCTTCGAGCACCGTTGCCCGGGCCGCAGGTGAGACCGCGACTCGAAATGCCAAGGCTTCTGCCGCTAGCATTAATTCCGAAGCCAGGAAGACGGCTGGAAAGGCTACGGCCAAAGCCTCAGCATCGGTGCAGAGCGCTGCTCAAAACGCTGGCAGTGTCGCTCGTGCAGGCGCCGCTAGTGCAAAGGCCTCTGCCGAAGCCGTTGTGAGCGAGGGACGCTCCACCGCTTCGGAGGCCTCTGCCTCAGCTCAGTCTATCGCCTCTCACGCTTCTGCTTCGGCTGTCTCCACCGGAAGTGTCGTCGCCAACGCAGCGGCAGATGCTACCTCATATGTCGCGGATCAGGCCGTTCGTGGAACCCAAGCTGTAAAGTCGGCTGTCTACGCCGCCGAGGAAGCTGCTTCGAGTGCCGCCCACACAGCTTCGGCCTCGGCTGCCAGTATCGCCGATCAGGTCGCACGATCCGCGAACTCAGCATCGAGGGGCGTCGAAAGTGCCGCCTCGAGTGTTTCCGGCACGGTGGTTTCGGCCGGGTCTGTGGCCTCGAGAAGTGCCCACAGTGCCGCCTCGGACGTTTCTGGTACGGTCGTCTCGGCAGGTTCAGCTGCCTCCAAGAGCGCTGTAAGCGCTAGCTCAGAGGTCTCTGGCACAGTAGCCTCTGCTGCTTCTGATGCGTCTCGCTCTGTTCAGTCCGTCGCCCGTCAAGTCAAGCCCTCCGTCTCGAGCGCCTCTCGTGAGGTCGTTGCATCTGCCAGCTCTGTCTCTTCAAATGTCCAAGCCGGAGCTTCCTCCGCAACCGCTGCTGGCTCAAGCGTCGCATCCCAGGCCAGACAGCAAGCACGGGCTACCGCCTCGAGCGTTTCGGCTGCTGCCGGCCAGGTTGCTGGGCAAGCTAACTCCCTAGCCCAGGCTGCTGCCGATCAGGTTGCCGCGTCGGCCAGCTCGGTTTCTAGCCAAGGATCATCAGTCGCTACCGAGGCTGCCAGCAAGACTTCGAGTATTGTCAGCGCTGCTGGCCAATCTCACAGCTCAGTTTCCCAGGTTGCTCATGGTTCTGCTAGCTCCGTGGCAAATCGAGTCAACGCCGCTGGGGCATCGGCCCAAAGTGCTGCTTCGCAGGTTTCTGGATCGGCCAGCTCCTCGGTCAATTCGCTGTCCGCAACCAAAGTTAACGCTTTGCCAACACCTGCTCAGGAACAAGTGGTCTATGAGACTATCATCATTGAAGAACACGTCATTGAGAGGGGATCCGACAGCGAGGAAGCGGCTATTGCCGCGGCAGTCAAGGGAGATTCGGAGGAGGACGTTGCTTTCGAGGTTATCGAAAGCTATTAAATTAGACTGCCAAGATCGCGATGTGTACTAGTTTAGCCATACACGCAAGTTGGTATTATGCATATACACAGGCAAAGCCAGATCAGCCCAAGACAACGTTGAATACAATCATAAAGGTACAACAGCCTCCCGTGCCTTCATCTAATATGCCTCGACGGCCGTCCTGATGTCAAAGGAACCGGTTCCCGTCTTGACCGGCGTTCCCATAACGATGCTACCGCTGGGACTCCGCAAATCGTCGAAGTCCCCATGAAGAGTCGCGTCGGAAAGGAAAGCACCCGTGGTCTCGAAGGAAGCCTTGAGTAGGGGTGAACTCTTGCTTGCGATACCGGTACGGTTAAACGGTTTGTAGCCTCCCTCATGCGTCTGCAACGGATGTCGAATGAGTGTCATGCTTCGCAGAGAAGATCAATCGCCCTGACTGAGCTCACCATATAGTCCGCAAGAATGGTCAGGTGTCGGTAGTCGACGGCAATACCGTAGACGCCGAATACACCCGAACTAGATTTTTGCAAGTATCAGATTAGCTTCCCGTACTGATGACAGACTCAATGACAGACAGAAGTGAACGCGACTTACACTTCACGAATGATTGATGCCCGAGCGGCCTCTACACCATAGGTCTCCAACACAGCATAGATGTCGTTGGTGTCGATCTTGTCGACGTCAATCATTTCCGAGGCAATTCGCCACATAGCTGGCAGATTGCTTCCTTCCGTAATCAATTGACGCTACGAAAATGGAGTCGATGAGTACGAGAGGTTTTCAAATTGCAGCGCTTTGACGTACAGTAAACTCTCCCTTGTCATTGAAGACCTTCATACATCGGCCGATAGCAGTCACTTCGTGGATGACTGCCTTCCTGCAGCATCTCTCGATCACGTCGATCAGCAACAGCTTCTGCGAACTTCCCGTAAACTAATGAGAGGATCAATCAAGTTAGTACAATGAAACCCAAGCTGTCGATGATTCGACATACCTCGAGGTCGAATTCGCAGGATCGCCCATTAACGAGATCAAAGCTGAAGGTTGTTGCATACTTCGATGAGAGCTTGAAGTATTCACCGATCTCCTCGATGCGTTGTCCATCTTTGGCCTTTTCCAAGGCTTCACTTGGCTTTTCCTCGTCCTCGTCCTCATTGTCGCTGTCAGCCTCGACGCGAGCCGCCAGGATGTCTTCCTCGTCTCGCTCATCGACATCTTCCTCTTCGTCAGACTCGTAAGTGGCGATCTGTTCCGCTTGAGCTTTACGCTTCATCTCATAAGCATCACCATCGTCATCTAATTCCTCATCTCGCCCGGCCCGTTCGTCATCCTCGTTCACCTGATCGGCATTTTCGCGCACAGCTCGTCCTTTACCGACACTGTTGATATCGTTAGCTAGAGCCTTGGCAGCGTCCTTGAACTCCTTCGTAATCTCCTTTTTGAGGTGAACGGCAAACGACGCTGGGAGACTCTCCAAGATCTGTCTCGGAGTAACGTGGTATTCTTCCAGATACTCTGCCTTGTCGTAGAATTCGAGTAGGACAGTGTATGTTCGGCGACGGTCGATCTGCTCTATCGTCTTGGCCGAAAGTCTTTCGGTGACAGTGACACGTTCTACTACCTCAGACAGGTTGAGTCGGCTAGTCTTCTTCATGAATCTTTCGATCGCGTCTTCGCTGATTTCCTCCTTGATGGGCAGTTTCATCGTAGGCGTCTTGGGCTTCTGTGCTGCCGTCATAACGATCTCTCGAAGACGAGGGATACCGAGTGTGACGTTGGCAGCTCCGTGACCAGCCAAATGGAAAGTATTCAAAGTCATTTGGGTTGACGGTTCACCAACACTTTATGGAAGCAGATGTCAACACGAGGAATCGAGATAAGATGGTTCTGCAATGACTGCAACTTACCCCTGGGATGCCAACAGTCCAACAGCTTCTCCAGCGTCGATCAACGATTTGACATATCTGACGCGGGAAAGGATTCGGAATGTGCTTGGCGGGATGAGCTGATCGTGTCGAAGACCCTGAGGCACATCGGAAGCCGCGGTCTTCTTGGTGCCAAGCAGTTTGCCCGGATTCTTCTCCACGAACTTTTCCAATTCTGCGGCGAACTTTTCGGACATACTGCCGAGGTATCGGCTAGGCGAATACTTAGACATGGGCGGCTCATACTTGTTCGGTTTCTTCAGAGCCTTCTTCATCAAAGATACGGCGGTGTCTTGATCCATCTTGTCCTCGATGTCCGCAGCTGAGAATCGGTTGGCGAAACTCTTCATGTTTTGCAAACAGAAATCGAACTGATACAGATGCTTCTGTCGGGTAACGTCCAGCGCGTCCTCTCCGTAGAAGAATTGCAAGACCGATTGGTCGGCGTCTCGCACGGTATGGTCGTAGTGCACACGAATACCTTCCAAATGCTTGATAAGACATCGTTGAAGATATCCCGATCGACTGGTCTTGACAGCGGTGTCAATGAGACCTTCTCGTCCAGCCATGCAATGGAAGTAGTATTCCTGCGGTCGCACTCCAGTCAAGAATCGATTAGCGACGTAGCCTCCAGCTCGTGCAGAGGTATCGAAAGGCTTGAAAGACGGTAAGGTCTTTCCTGATACCATTGTGGGCACTCGTCGACCTTCCAAGGCTTGCTGGCCAAGAAGGGTAGAAATTTGGGTAGCATTGACTTTGGAGCCCTTCGCTCCTGATATCGTCATGGTCTGCATGTTGTTGTCAGGGAAAGGTTTTACGAGATGACCGGGAACGACGACGTTGTTGATCTTCGACGTTGTCTTGTTAAAGGCTGCCTGCATTGCGCCGTCCAATCCGGCCATCATATCGTCGTCACGAAGAATTTCTTCCAATCGAATCGCCAGGTTTCGAGCGGTGTCTGGATCGCTCAGGTCCCCATCTTTTGGCAGACCAACGTATTCCATAGCAGCCCTAGCACCGTCGCCTTTCGCATCCTCCAGGATTTGAGCACGAATCTGTTCTCCCTCCTTGGTCAGGATCAGGTCGTCCATTCTACAAGTAAATGCGATGTGCTGTAGGTATTTCGTAAAGAGACGCGAAAGAATACTGAGGAGACGTCCCGCGCTCTCTGGACCATACACTTCATGAACGGAGTGGACTAATCCGTATGCGGAAGCTCCGTATTGCGATTTGTCTAGCACTCCTCTGACAAGATATCCATCCAAAAAGACGGCCTGCTCTTCTGACATGTTGGGATCAGAACCATCGTCGCGTTGCCATAAGCTGTTCTGGATCTTGTTCTTCGAAGTGAGATTCAAGCCCTCCAGGTTGGGCGGTGTGATGTTGACCATAATGGTGGAGATGATTTGCTTTCCGGTCCACATAGGACGGGGCTTCCAGATGGCTGGAGGTAGGGTATGTACTCGTCCCTGACCAGTGTAGTTGTCCTCGGGTCTCAGAGCACCGTAAATGATCTGATAGTATTCCTCGCGCGAGAAGAACGTGGCCTTGTTACACATGTGCACTCCAGCCACTACGTGATCCTGAATCAACCCACGAAGAGGACTACCGGAAGTCGGTCCGAGGTATTGGTTATCCGTGTTCGCGATCATCCTTGCCTCAGCTTGAGCGACTTCATTTTGAGGGAAATGAATGTTCATCTCGTCTCCGTCGAAATCGGCGTTGTAAGAATTACAGTTGGCGTAGTGCATTCGGATGGTCTTCTCCCCCTTAAGGATCTTCGCTCGATGGGCCATCATGGACGGCTTGTGCAAAGTCGGCTGTCGATTCAGGATCAAGATATCACCGTCTTGCAAGTGTCTCAGGACCTTCTTGTTGATAGCAGGAGTTCGCGTTGCCAAACCGTTAGGGTTGGAAGCCGCGGATCCCTCTTGCGGCGTCAACAATTGGTTTGCGATGGCCGTACGTTCCTCGATTGTTTTTCGCTCCAAAGAGATCTGCTGTCCGTCCTCGTTCTGAACCATCATCGCCCCAGGATACGCCTTGGGTCCGTTGATAACCAACTGGCGCATGATATGCACGTTGTGCGGTGTTACGGGCTCAGGGAACGTGAGCTTCCGGGCAAAGACAGGAGGCACACCGATCTCATTCGTCTCAATATTGATATCGGGAGAGATGACGGAACGAGCCGCGAAGTTGACACGTTTTCCCTGTGGTATGTCGGAGTGATCAGTTCAGCACGAACATGAGCGCTTCCGACCTTCAGACCAACCATCATATGCTTTCGGAAAAGACCCTCTTTCTTCTCCAATATTTGCTTTACTCCGGCAGGTGGGAGCATTCCACCCTTCATGATCGTTGGATTCTTCGAGCTATCCAAGAAACTGTTGACATCGTGCTGAATCTGGAAGATACCCTCAAGAAGCTGTGTCCAGGTACGCAGCGCAGCCTCAACGGCGCTCTTCTCAAGCTCTTCCTCAATCTCAGACATGGATCTTTGAAGCTCCGCTAGCCGCGTTCGGGCGGCAACAATGAGTTGTCCAGTTGTCAAAATCTTCGCGAGTAGACTGTTCTGCGGGTTTTCGAACAACGAGTCGCCCATCTTTGAGGCTGGGCGGAACCGAGTAGGGGGGACAGGCACCACATCCATGAAGAAAATATCGGCATTTGCTCGAGGAGCGTTGAATGCGGATCCGGCGCTGGTTTCCGATTGCCATACGTTTGGGCCGTGTCGACCGTATAGCAAGGAGCAGACTACTGGTTGCTTTGCGAACACGCGTCGCAAGTGTTCCCGTACCTCCTCCGCCATAACAATTCTCTCATCTCGTCCGCGAGAGCCCTTGATAGCTCCATTGACCCCTCGAGCGACTGCGGCAGTCTCGTCCATGATGGCCTCCGCTTCATCATCCGACGCAGTTTCGTCTACGTCCATGCCATCCGCGGACTGTTCCTCATCGGAGATGTCACTGCCTCCGTGACCAGAGTCGTTGTCTCCGTCTGCCTGCGCCCCAATCTTCTTCGGCGCTCGATGAGACTTCTTGGCCAAAGCCAGAACGTCCGGTCGCTTCCGGCCCAAAGCTTTGTTTTGATCCTGGTGCTTCTTCGAAAGCCCGTACTCGATGATCTTCACGGTACCCTCTTTTCGGTATGTAAAGGCAGCGCTGAACAGGCAGTCTCAGTCAGTTGGCCCAAGACATTGTGCCGCTCAAGGCTCTAGTCACTCACGCATTGCAATGGGAACACTTCATGTACGCCTTCCTGCCAAATTCATGCAACAACTCTCTTCGCTCGGCATACACAAGCCCGTCTTTGTAGTTGTCACGACCAGAGGTATGTACCCGTTGATCGAGATCGGGCTTGTCATCCGAACTTCCAACATCCGCAACGCCTTCGTCAGGGCTCATTGACTGGTCAATGAATTTTTTTACTGCCTTGTCTATTCGAGCAGAGAATTGCTCAACCGTCTCCGCTGGTAGAGAATCCTCTGCATCGTCGTCCGCATCCGCTCCGGCAGCACCTCCAGATCGAATCTTAGGCGTCATGTTCGAGATGATCTGAGATTCAGCCAGAAGCCCATGGTCTAAGAGCTGTAGCCGTGCGATGTATTTTTTGAGCTTCGCAATGAAAGAATCGGACTATGTCAGCAAATCCTTCCCAGTGCTTTACGCGACCATGCACTTACTACTAGTTCTGGCATCTTGAACTCGTGGCAGAACATGCAGACGCTCCGCAGGAGACCGTATGCTTGGTTCATGAACAGCGGATGGAATACCGGTACCGGCAGCTCGATGTGGCCGAAATGTCCTGGGCATTGGTAAGATGAAAGGTGACAGGTTGCGCATCTACATACGAAGAATCAGGAAATAATGTTGCGTTTAACATGCGTGCATGATTTACTAAGCTCTGCAGATGCCACTCACACGTCTGCTCGATCAGCGGGTCCTAAAGCAGGATCATACAGACCGCCTGTCGTCGGCATGTTCAGATTATCCAGCAAGATCGGATTTGTGATTTGCTTGACCGAGATATCCTTGATGTCTCGACTGGACAAGAAGGAGAACGAGATGGCTTTGGCCTGAGTGGGAAGGGAGTGGGCGATATCCATATTGAAGAGGTCTTCAGGATCTCCCTGTAGTCAAAGTCTTCGAAATCCCGGGCCTTTCCTTTTCTTGAAATTTTATCAAGTCGCTTCGTCTCCCGCCGGATCAGGTCGCGCTGAGCTTGAGAAGCAATGTGACTTCCTGTATCTATCTTTAAAGAATCCAGCAGAAGTGCTCATAGGCTTCTGAGTACGTGTTTTGCCCTTGTACGGAGATCACGGCGAAAATGTTGAACACGAATAAGTGTTAAGTTGCCTGCTTGAACGCTCAATCGGTTTCAAACATTTGGTTGATCACGTGAAAAATTTATCGCGCGGGCCGGACCAGGCGTTGCATTATTAGATCAGCAAAGCTCGCTCAGATTAGTATAATTTGATCCTCAAACGGGTAGATGTGGCCCAACTGCAGTTCGCGCCCAGCTCTGATTCTGAATGAATATCGTTGGGATCTGATACAGAAGCTGTTTGAGGATCCACAGGATGCAGGCTGGGGCATGAAATTAGGGTTGATATCGATTGCGGTCTCGGTCAGCAGTGTATATTACAAGTGTGTTGTATCCAGCCAGCCCCCGAAGGCCATCTCCTTTGCATTCGTGAAGCGATGCGAGACAACCCAGCCTTATCCGTAAAGCGATATCTCTACTTTTTGCCGCTCTTCTTTTGAACCAAAGTGAAACCATCATCGTCGACCACCGGCTCTTGCTTCTCTTTCGGCTGAGCGGGAGCATCGGTTGAAGTCATCTCCACATCCTCTTCCGACGAGTCGTCACTGTCAGGCAAGGGATTGCCATCTTCATCAAGCTCCTCATCGTCATCCCCATTGCCCTGCGCTTGAACCTTCTTTCCGCCTGTCGTCCGTACCAACTCCTCCAGCTCGTCCACCATGGCTTTGTCTCCCTTTGATAGTTTCTTCCACAATTTGACGACATCTCCTGCAACTTCGTCTGCAGACCCATCATCGAGGTCCACCTCGAATTCATCGCTGATCATTCCTTCCAGCATCTCCGCTAGGTCGTCCTGGTCGACCAAGCCTGCCAACTGATCCTCCGAAAGCTGAGGCTCGTTGGACTTGGGAAGACAGCTCTCAAAGTAGTCGACGACCTCGCTGATCATCCAGGTTCGCTTCTCGGCGGATTCAGGGCCTCCCCACTGCTCGCTGACAGCAAGACGGAGCGCTGGCCAGAGGGTGAAGAGGGCAATCGTGCCCCGCGCAAATAGAGCAGGGTCGGGCGTGGGTTGAGCTGTGGTAGTCATCTTGGTGAGGCTGGGATAGGGTGTGCTGACAGTATTGATAGGTGAGTGTTTAGGAATCTCAGTCAGCAGGTTGATGCTTGACGAATTTGTTTACGGATCTTGCAAGTAGGCCAGTCAAACATGACGAAACCCACCTGCAGCAAAATCAAGCTGGCTGCTAAAATCTCGCGGCGACACCCGTTACGTCATGCGACATCAGAACGCATATTCACTTCAGCGCGGAAACGGCCGCGACGAGGTCGTCTTGCATTCCGATGGTACAGCGACAAAGCCTAGCGTGAATTGGCATAATGCGTCATACAATCCCTCGTAATACATGATTGGGGTCCTCTATTATGTGACAATCCGCTGAGAAGGAGGGGCGTGCTGACCGGCGACTACTCGTCCCTTCTTGTTAGGCATTCGTTTATTGTCGAGTGGCTCCGGTAGTTCGTAGTCTAGACCCTGATCGGGAAAGGGAATGAAGGATTCACTTGGAAGACGAAAGTCTCCGAAGGATGGCATTCGGCCGTTCTCCATGATTCCGGCAGGGGAGGTCCATCCGCTCACGGATCCTTCGTGGTCGAACGACCCAAAATCGGATACCCTTCGCCCTTGCATGTGCTCAAAGGTTCCGTCGGTCGTATGCACATAGGTTGGTGTAAGCACCTCGTTCTGTTGATTGTCGTGACCTCGGTATTCTAATGGCATTCCAAAGCTCGGAAAGGGGGATTCGACGCCGGGTTCATTGACACGCCTGTGATAGCTTCGGGTCTCTGCTTGGCCCGTGTTTGATATCGGTCCTTGGCTTTGAGTCTCGGTACCTGACCAGCCTCCGACGTTAGAGTAAGCATCGTTGACGGGACTCAAAGCAGCAACTTGGGCCAATGGTGGACCCTGCGGGACATTCGGATATGTGCCCGTGCTCCGATACGTGTCTTGGAGCGATGACACGGGCACTTCGATGGTGACATAGCCCGGTCGACTTGACGGATACGAAGTTGAACCTTCGTAATAAGGTGGATACGCCGGGGGGTAACGATGACTCTGAACAGACTGATAGCCGTAGACAGGGAATCCTGTATGGCTATCCGGCTGCAGGGAATGGTACGGCTGATTCTGCCACTCTGACGCTATCTGACTAGCGACAGAACCGGAGAAGTTACGTGGGGTTATATAAGACGGTTCCTCTATAGGAGCTATAAGTCAGGTTTTGTATTAGCTATCCGAACCCAAACCCAGCGTTCTCAGGCGACTTGCCACTCAGATCGGCCCATTGATTGACCAATTCGGTCGGATCTGCAGACCAGTTGGGCAACACCGCTGAAGCTTGGCCAGCCTCCTCGGTACCATTCAGGTCGTATCCCACATTCTCGTCCTCGAGTAGACCCCACATCTCGATGAGCTCGCTTTCCGCAACACCCGGTACCTCGACGGGAGGTAGCGGATCTGGTCGCAAGCTTGTGGCATCGGGATGCTGCGCGTTCGTCGTGGAAGAAGGCTGTGCGTGGTTGTAGTCGTTGTTGCCATAGAAAGGCTGGAAATGCGGATCCAGCAGAGACTCGGGGAAGGGTGCAGGTTCAAAGATATACGGAACGATTGACCGAGAGTCGATAGCCAGGCCCGCCTCGGGTAAAGGAAGTGGGAAACCGGTGTTCTGCTCAGTCCAGGTTTTCGGACCTTCTTGTTGATGACTGTCGGCGGTCGAAACGCCTCGTCCCCCGGGTTCACCTTCTGCGCGGACACAGGGCGCGATTGGCTCCGTGGGCGCCACATAAGACGTAGCTATGGGATCAAAACACGATAGAGGCCGTATATGGTCCCCGAGGGTTACACGGGATCAGCCACGAAGCATACTTGCGGTTTCACATCGCGCCATCTCAAAACTCACGAAGATCGGGTGGTCCTGCCCAAAAGACCTGCGCTCCGTCCATGATCCCACAATCACGAGGATCGGTAACCACATGGAGTCTTTTACTTTTGGCTGACGCTGCACTCTTTCGAGGCTTCTTTCCGGTCTTCTTGGGTGATCGCGCAGAGACTGTCTGCTTCGGTGTCTCCGCCAGACTGGCGTCCCGGTAGGCATTGACGTCGAAGAACGGCTGTACAGGAGGCGTTGGTAAGGCGACTGGGGCTGGTTCAGGCGAAGGAGACATCGAAGGTGGCTGCGGAATTGCCTTTGCCTTTGCACGAGACTTTCTTGGAGCGATCATGGCGCCTAGATGAAAACAATCTCCAGTTGGTCGTTCTGTACGAACCGCAACTTTGACAGTCAACTCACGCATAGCCTTGTCCAAAGCGCGTTCTTTTCTCGCCAAGGCCTTTTCACGATCTCTCGCTTCCTTCATCCGGGCTTTATCTTCTTTCCTCATCGGCTGGTACTTGTAATCGGGAAAGTCTCTTTGATGCTTTTGAAGACCATGCGCCATGTGTCAGACTTTCGGGTCCGCCTCCGTACACAACATGAACCGTCTTTTCAGACTCACCTCCATCTTTTTTATCTCAGCTAGCCGGTCGTAACGCGCCTTGACATCCTTCGGCTCCTTCCTCCATTCCTCCGCGATCAGTCGACTGATCTCCGCTTGAGTGTACCCTTTACCCGGTTTCTTCGTCTTGTCCAACTTCTTGCCAGCTTTGACAGACTTGCCTTTGCTACTCTCGGCTTCATCGCTTGCGGCTGCGCTCTTGATGGTGCCACCTTCGTTGTATTCCCTAATCCTGTCCGATCGATAAAGAATCCAGGCATTGGGGGGCCGCGATATTTTCTTCTCGATCGGAGGCGGGGTTGTGTGTCGAGTACTCTCGTCCGGCTCATCGTCTTCGTCGTTGAGATCCTGTTCGGGTGAATCACATCGATCCCGAAAGGATTGGTCGGGCGATTGAGATGTAGAAGATGATGGACCGGAAACTACGGGGGAAATCAGCGTGGGCTGAGGGCCGAGGTATGCGAAAGGAGGTGCCAAGGGGTCTACTGAAGGGCAGTGGTCGATATATGTGGACATGGAGGGAAAAGGCATACCTCCCGCCGCGACCAGACTTGGATCGTAACTACCCATTGATGCCATCGGACTGGCTGAGAAGCCAAACGATTGGTAGTCATTAGGGCTGAACGTGTGTCGGCCAGTGGCTATCGGGGTTCCTGTTCTCGAGATCTCTTGAAGCGAGGTCGAGAGGATGGCGGGGCTCGTGGAATTCGAGCGAGATGGTGCAACCGATGAGTTTGCGTATCGGGTGTTATGACCCGTATAAGAGGGGAAAGGAACAGGTCGAGACGACCTAGTCGTCGTGGAAGGGGATTGCGGCATGATGAGCCTATCTCAGCTACAATATTTGAACGAGACGTGGTTAGCAACAAGTTCTGAGGGAATCACATGTGTCCAGAGCGCACCTAATTAGGACAAGGAGATTGATTTCAGATCTTCCAAAGAAATTATCCGTTGTTTTGGAGCGTGCACAAGAGGAGCGCAGCCGATGATCAAGATAGGACAGACTAGATTTGCCGGTGTGTCGCCTTTCCAAAGAGTAGGGAAATGACACTCGCTTCAGGAGAGTTCTTGTTGACGTTTGATGATGATGGTCGTTGGTGATGCTGATGATGAGGGTGGTACTCGTGTCTTGTTTTGTTGTCCCATTTGTTTATGCGTGCCGAGTCCTTTGATCTGATTCGCTGATTAATTCCTCTCACCTCCCTGTCTCTCTGATGGATCTTTTTTTGGGTTTGATGAGAAAAGCAATTTGCAAGGAAGGAGGGGCTACAAACACGAAACGCTGATGACGACGGGCGTTTGCGAAGCACTTCGCGCTGAAGAATCTCCGGAAGCGTTTGCACTGATACGCGAGCGAGAAGGAGGGGGGGAAACTATGTTGGCCTGGCGCTCGAGTCGTAATAGCTCTCTCTATCAAGGTCGATCGAGTAGTCAAACTAGACGGGAACCGTTCTCGACCTGGTCGAAAGGATTAAGGAGTTGATGATGAGATGGGGAATCGATGTCTGATGTATATGTTGAAGTAAAAGGGGGGTCCTTTGAGCGTTTTGTCTCTGACGTCTCTTGGCGCTTTCGGAGAGGCTGAGACGCCGATTTCCTCCGGATAAACTCCCTTTGCGTGTCGATTTGAATCTTTGTGAGGGCGCCTCAAGCGTCTAGATCGGCGTCCTTTGATCCCTGGCCCTGGACGAAGGTATATATCGAGAAAGGGGGTAACGACGGTCTCATCAGTCGGATCTTCATCAAGGCTCAGGCTCTGATGATACGACGGGATATTTGCGTGCTTGCCTATACCTTTCGTCTTTTTCGATCGTGCGCTCCTAGCCATGCGACCTTCCGAACGGATCTCATCCGAAAGATACGAGAAGTCAACTCGCAACAGCGCGGGCTGAGCACGGAGAATCTGCCACAGAGCAGGCGCCCTGACACAGAGAACATGGCGATCATGATAGGAGCTCGTAGTTGCTTAACCGGGTCGGCGGGCCGGTTCGGTAGGAAGCAAATGAACCACGAGGGCGCA
>Ga0308160_10004699_pt1 | contig 14494 bp, 13 predicted proteins | sample PhyFR1_FD_201036 | JGI IMG/M metagenome (GOLD analysis project Ga0308160, IMG submission 201036) | Phyllosphere microbial communities from UC Gill Tract Community Farm, Albany, California, United States - DLSLF.R1 | ecosystem: Host-associated > Plants > Phyllosphere > Unclassified | place: USA...
ATTGAAGGTTCATTGAGGTTCTTCCGAAGACAACGAGTTGTCGGATCTGGTCCGAGCGGGTCGAAGCGATAAGCTAGGTCATGGCCGGTGGACGCCGAATCGTCGGTGGTCATTTCGTCAGGTCAGATAGCATCCTGAGGACGGCTAGACGTCTGCTCAGCTCCGCGAGATATGTCCACCAGTACGCTTCAGATATGAAGAGAGGTATAAAGAGCGGAGGAGCTGAGTCTGACTCTCGAGACCGGAATATTGGGTCTTAAAATCTCTCACTCATACAACCACAATCACGACCAATCCTCAGGATGAAAGACTCTAGCCTCATCTTACCTCTTTCACTATTGCTAGCGGGCAGCAAGCTTGTCGAAGCTTCGCCTGCACCTTTACCTTCGGTCAACTTTGTCCAGTAAGTGCGAAGGTCCTTGGTCACAATTCCGTCAACCCAACTCATCTTCACCGTCGTCACCTCACAGTCCCGGCTCAGTCTCTCGAGGTGGAGCTCACAATTTCCACGTCTCGTATGACCGCCCCGAGAACTTGTCAGGCGACATTGTTTTCGCCTTTGGTGACTGTGGGATCGAACACCATTCCAAGGGTCATCATCAGATCGGAAGACTCGCTGCGAGCAAGTACAAGAAGGATGATATTCCGTGAGTAGCAAGCTCCATTTCTCGACCATAAGAGTTACATCTGCTGACAAGGATCATTCGACCTCGTAGTACTCGATTCGTCTGGTTGACTCCCGAAGATGCGCCGTCAAGCGGTTGTATCCACGCCTTCTCCGACCTCGGTGTCATCGGACAATCAGAACCCATCGAATTGTCCAACCCCAAGATGATCAAACGAAACACCTTGGAGGCTCTTAACGACCCTTATGGTGCCTGGTTCGATGGGGTCGCGTATCTTCAAGCCAAGGAACCGGATGCAGCGTTTGTCGCGGGCAAGAAGGATCAGAAGATTGGGATTGTTGGGGCGGGGATTTCTGGGTTGATGACCGGGTTGTTGCTCGATTCGGTGGGTATCAATAACTGGGAGATCTCGGAATCTTCTCATAGGATTGGAGGGTGAGCATCAATGTCTGGCTGGGTTAGTTGCGAGTGACGGATCTGACGCTTGGAATGGCGTGTCGTAGTCGTCTTCATACATCCTACCTCAATGGTACTTCGCCTGAAGACTACCAATACCAGGAAATGGGGTATGCCATCCGTCTTGACTCTTACTGAGTGGACTTTAGATCTGACATGATTCCTTCGACCTGCAGACCCATGCGATTCCCCGTCAGCTTGACCTACGTCGGTTCCAACGAGACCCTCGAGATTCAGGACCACAAATTGGTCTTCCAGCTTGCCGACGTTCTCAACGAGATGAACAAGGGGGAAGATCCCGCTTTACAGGTAAACTTCATCCCCTGGATTCAAACGAACCCCAAGTAAGTCGAACCCACAAGATGTAGACCATGATGGTTTCCTGATCCTGACTTGATGTTGTCAATCCCCAGCACCTATCAGTACACGGGAGGTCTTCGAAACGCCGACGGCACTGTGCCCCGACGTAGCCAATATCCGGACCTTTTCGCCAATATCACGACTGGCGATACCGCTGTGGAGCCTCCTGAGAAACAGGAGGCGGCGGAGACAGCTCTCGAAGAGTTTATCGATTACTCTGACAAGTATGAACTTTCCGCGACCAACGTCTTCAAAGCGCACAAGCAAGCCATCGGTGAGTGGTGGACTTTCCTGAGTACTCCCACCAGACTTACTGACGAATTTTCCGCACGAATACAGAGGACGGCTTGATGGACTTCTCCGAAGCCGCATTCTTGAAATCGCAAGGGCTTGATTGGAATGAAACGTCTGCAGTTGGCGGAACCGGTAAGAGACAGGTTCCAAGATAAACCGACGATGGTGTCTGACTGTTCATGTGTAGGGACCTTGTGGGACGAGATCTATGATAGCGTCTACTTTTCCGCTACTACCTGGAGGACTATTGACAAGGGTCTCACTCGACTCGCTGAGGCATTCCATCCTGTCGTCGATGACAAGATCACTTACGGACGCCGAATCAACAAGCTGAGTTACGACGAAGAATCCAAGAAGACATCCATTCACTGGTATGATGCGGAAACGTCGACGTTCGAGAGCAAGACCTACGACAAGACCGTCGTCGCGGTTCCGTTCTCTGTCGCCCGTCTTTGGAGATTGCCCGAGATGAACCCTATCATGACCGAGGCCATTACCGGACTGGGTTACTCGTATGCTTGCAAAGTTGCTGTAAGTGACGGCTATATCTCACAAGTCAGCAGGATCTTGCGCTGATCCTCGATCTATTTGACCCCTAACAGTTGCTCTACAAGACCCGATTCTGGGAGCACATTGAGGATCCCATCTTCGGAGGTTGTGGATCGACCGACCTCCCTGGTATCGGTTCCGTATGCTACCCGGCTTACAATATCAACGGCACTGGACCTGGAGCCATGTTGGCCAGTTACACCACCCCTACAGGACCTTCTCTCCAAGCCATGTCGGAAGCCGACCATGTCGGCATGGTCGTGGAAGCTATGAACGAGATCCACGGAGACATCGCCGCAGAGCAATACACTGGAGAATATGACAGAGTCTGCTGGGGCTTGGACCCTCACCAAGCCGGTTCATGGGCTTCCCCCTATGCTGGACAGCACGAGCGATACATGCCCGAATACCACAAGACACACTCCAACCATATCTTGTGAGTTGCATTCGCTATTAGTCAGCTCTCCTCCCGAAGCTGACGTGCGCGAATATACTTTCAGCGTTGGAGAACACACCAGTCAGGTCCACGCCTGGATTTGGTCAGCTCAAGAGTCGGCGGTGAGTGTTTACAGGAATGAGGCATAGCTACGCCAGAGCGGGACTGACCGATGAGCTTCCGTTATTGTTTGGTAGATCCGAGGTACTGTTCAGATGCTCCTAGACGATGGCCTAGTCGACGAGGCAAAAGCGGTAAGTATCGTCTTCCCATCATCGTGTCTGCTGGCGCTGACTTTTTGCACCTGCGCCTTTAGATTGTGAACAAATGGCTGGCGAGATGGATCTCGGTGTGAACGGCGGACTAGTTCATATGGCTCTTCAGATGAATAGACTGCTCCGGAGGGAAAGCATTGGTAGAATAACGTTGGAAGTATTACATGGTCGAATAGTTGTGGGATACTTGGTTCAAGAAAGTTGTGAAAACGGTTCAAAGCTTCATAATATATAGAATATCGATTCAATCGGCAACCTCTAGCAGTACCTATCGGACACTCTTTCCCACTGAATGTCTCAGCCCCGCCATCGTCGAAAGATTAGCAAATAATCTGAACGAATCCTAATCCTACCATCGACAAGGACAAAGGGATCTGCAGCCAAAGGGGCTGAATTTTGGATCATCCAAATATTCATCGACAGGAATCCTGTAACAATATCTAGCTTGATAACTGTTCCATCTGAGGATAATCAGGGTCGAAGTCCGCCGCGTCTGGAAAGATTCGATAGCGTGGTGTGATCAGAGAGATTCCTTTGTGCTTCCCTTTCGCACATGACATCGCGCCATCGGGACTGCCTGGCTATACATATAAAATAGGATCAAATCGCTCATTGTAACTCAAGCTTCCCTTGGTAGATCACTTGTTGCCTTACATGAACGTCAATCACAAAGCATGAGTTCGAAATTACCCACGGAGAAGGCTGTGCCGGGAGAACAATCCCGCCGTGTGCTTCAAGCGAAAGGCGATACATGCGAATCTGTGATGCCTCTCGGTCATCGTTCGAATCTGCCTTTATTGCTGTATCCCCTATCGTTTGCACCACCGTTGGAGGCTCCGTGGCTCTCTCCTCGAGAGTTTCTTCTCCATCCTTGGGTACTTCATGGGGTCGGCTTGATGGCGATCATGATCTCTAGCGCTACCCTACCCGTCGCTCAACTAGTACAAGGAAAGTATTGGCTGCCGGGAATAAATGACGGCTCGGTGAAAGATCGTACTGAGGTCGGCGTCAATACTGCGCTGTACCTACTTTCCATATCTCTCGTCATGCTCTTCAGCTACTTTACCTGGTTTTACTGCTTCGCCAAAGCATCAAACATCTTGATTGAGTACATACGCATCAAGTATGTGTCTTCCGTCATCTCCCAAGATGCGGCTTATTTCGACAAGTACGGCTCAGGGGAGATAGCCACCAAGGGCACAACGGAATTAGACACCATCGATAAAGGCTTTGGAGAAAATCTAGGATGGGTCATCTGGCTTGGCTGCTACTTGATCGCTGTGAGTCACTTTGGTTAGGTCGCCCGTAGACACAGACATACGAAGCTGAAATCCTTCCAGGCTATCATCGTGGCGCTCGAGACTGCACCCAAGCTCGGAGGAAGCTTGCTCCCATTCGTCGCGTTTGTCATCGGTAAGGGCCAAAATTCCGGACAGGCAGCCGGGTACTACCTTTTGATGATGCGTGTATTCTATCAGGGTGCTTCTATGTGATCGCGATCACAGTTCGAAAATACGAAACGAGGGCAGACATGTCCAAAGACTCGTCTTCGACCTTTCTGGAACAATGTTTATCAGGTGTCCGGGTGGTACAGACATTCTCCATGTCGCAGCCCTTGATGAAACGCTGGATCACCTTGCTTGCGGACACCGAGCGGACAGGATTCCAACAGGCAAGGATAAGTGGGCTTGAGGGTGGCGTCACTATGCTCTCAGGGCTCTGTGCGCTGGGGGTTGGCTTGTACTACGGATCGATATTGGTAAAGAATGGTCTGAATTACGGTTATGTCATCACGGTAAGCCCAGTGCTGATTGGAGAGCGTGTTGCAATCGAGTTGACGAACGATCCCTTTGCTTTTAAGACAACATACAATATCACCAATATCCACTACATGGTCTTTTTCAGGTTTTCCGCGCTGAACTCTGTCAGGAAATCACTTGCAAGTCTGAGGAATATTCGCCACCACATCGAGAGGCAGCCACATATAGATATTCGGGATTCGACGGGGATCGAAGTCGCAACTGCCGCAATGGATCCAGGCTGGTCTGCAAACATCTCGCTCGAACAAGTCACTTTCGCTTACCCATCCCGACCCAATGTCAAAGTATTGGATGTCGTGTCATTTTCGGCTGAAGCGGGAAAGCTGACAGCTATCTGTGGAGGGTCCGAAGCCGGGAAGAGCTGTGTGGCCAGCCTACTCATTCGACAATATGATCCTGCTTCTGCCAATGTGGTTAATCCACACGACTCCAAGGATGACGCACAGCGCGAGGATATGCGCATCAGGCTAACCGTTGCGAAAACAACGGAATCTGCAGAGAAAGGCTTTTTGGCCGCCCATGGCAAAGCTCGTGAAGATGACGGCTGTGACACGGCAGTTCAAGGGGATGGAACTATTCGGCTAGGTGGATTGGACATCCGGACTTACAACCTCCGGTCGTTGCGGTCGTGTATCAGTGTAGTACAACAGGAGCCGCAGTTGCTCTGTGGAACCGTTCTCGAGAATATCGCAGCGGGCCTTACAGGAACGCCTTTCGCCTTTCGGTCTGACCTGGATGCTGCTGATGACAAGAAACTTGAATCCACGCGTGAACGCTGTGTTGAGGCGCTTAAAATAGCCGAAGCATGGGATTTCGTACAAAGTCTGCCCGAAGGTATCGATACTAAAATCTCTGGAGGACGGAACGATATACTAAGCGGAGGACAGAGGCAAAGACTTGCAATCGCACGCGCTCTGGTCCGTCGACCATCTTTGTTGGTTCTTGATGAAGCGACCAGCGCATTATCGAGTGATGTAGAGCTGAGGATTCGGAACAACCTGGAAGCAGAGCAACGGTCGACCGGAATGACTATCGTTTCCATTGCTCATCGCTTGCAATTCGCTCAACACGCTCACAAAATCGTGGTCATGGATAGAGGAAGGGTTGTTGACGAAGGGACTTTCGATGAGCTGATCCAGCCAAGCAGATCGAGTCGTATATTCGCTGACATGGCGGCTACCGGGAAAAGTCAGAGAACGAGTGCGTTGGGCGGCAACCGTTACCTTCAATTCGAAATGGCGGAATTGCCAGCTAAAGTCGATGGCTCCGAAACCGAGAATTACGTCTCATTGAAACAGGGAGAAAAAGAGATCGATTCTTCGAAAAACTTCACCACGACGGAAGAAGCGAGTCCTACGCCTACGCGACAAGCGCACCTGCGTATTTTGTTACGGGGATTGGGTTCGATACGCCTTTTTTTTATTGTGGCTCTTCTCCTAGGCCTCTTCAATGGGTGCAGTTTTGTCGCAACGAGTTATACTTTAGGTAGGACCGTAGCAGTCCTCAGTGGTGCTCCAGACAATAAGACGATTGGAAACTTTTACCTATGGATCTGGATCGGATTTGCGGTCCTTATCTCCCTGACGGTCTATGGTCAAAGTCTCTTTACTACCGGTGCTCAGAAACGGCTCGAGAAAGTCATAGCCTCCACCGCTGTGACTGCCCTCATGAAACAAGAAGTATCGTTCTTTGAAGAAGAGACCGGCTCTGCAGGAAGCTTAACAGCTGGGATCGCCAAACACTCCGGAAATTCTGCACAAGCGCTCTCGGACTCTGCGGTGACTGTAAGTAGAATCCAAGCCAACGGACTGAACGCACAACTTTCGTTAAAGTCAAAGTTACCTTGCGCGAATTCTGGGACAGATCGCGATGCTATCGGCTTGTATCGTTGGGTCCTGGATACTCTGCTTCGTATTGGACTGGGAGTTTGCCCTTGTCATTATACCTTTCGCAGCATTGTCGATATTTTCGGGATGGGCACAAGCCCGATCCAACGCAGAAGTCGAGAAACTACATGGCCGGCATCAAGATGCCATGTCCGGACACCTCAATGAGGTTACGGACCAAATACCGACCATAGTGGTGCTGGGACAAGAAACCGAGGTCGTCCGTCGCCTAGGATTGCTATGTCCATCTGAAGGTGCAAACATGTGGCTCATAGGTAAACAAGCGGCCCATGCGCTCGGAGAGTCGTCTTCCGCTGCAACTGCTGCTATGATATACTGGTGAGGCTCGATTGAATTGGTAACTTTGCGAATCCCAGGGGTTAATTGCCTTCCTCGACGGCCTTTTCGGGAACCAGGCGCGGAGCATATCTTTTTGCGCGTGGCAAGATCGTGAGAACCTTTGTAGTCAGATAGAAAGTGCTCCAGGTAGACCGCTGATTCTGATACTTTCTACAGTCAGCGACTGTCTTGTTTGCTATCTTCATCGCCACCTTTGACGTTGTTCTTACCTTATCACCGTGAGTGTTCAAGAACATCTCAGGCCATTCTAATCTTTTGGTTTTACTGATTGGTCCCGGGCTGGAAAAAACAAGTCTTTTGATGCAATTCAATACTGTAAGCGACGGAAAGAATTCCTGGTCGGTTCTCAAGAAATACATCGAGAGGCAGCCGTGCTATCCGGTCAAGCCTCCTTCAGCGGGAGACTTGGAACACGCGGACGATGCCATGCACAACGACATTATCTTGTGAGTAAACTAAGATGCGCGAGGAGTTTTAGTAGTGAACAGGACCGAGGGTCGTCTTCCCTTACTCCAGTCATGACGTCGAGATGATCTACCCTAAACGAAAGGAATTTTCCGCTTTGAAGTCATTTAACTTTCGCTTACGTGGAGGTAAAGTGAATGCCCTGACCGGGCCCAGTGGGGGTGGCAAGAGTAGTAAGTTCAATGCGAAAACTCAATTTCCACGACGGACTGATTGAAATTCGCTTTATTCAGCTATACTGGCGCTTCTTCAGCGTTTCTACGAGCCGATCGCTGGACGAATCACTTTCGGTGGCATTGACAGTCAAGCACTACCTCTCGAAACTTTACGTTCACACCTGGCGATCGTTTCACAAAGCTCTGTGTTATTCGAGGGTGACATTCGGTTCAATCTCTCTGTGAGTCCGTGCGAATTCCGGAGCTGCGATATGCACATGAAATCTGACTGTCTTCGTTCCTTCAAACAGCTTGGAGCACGAGATCCAAACAATGTCTTACAAGCGGAATTAGATTACGTTTGCAAGGAGGCTTGGTTGGTACAATTTTAGGCCGTGTCCTGGAATCATCTTACTGAAGGAGTTACCATTCTAGCGTCTACGATTTCGTTATGGGTTTACCGGAAGGATTCGCTACCGACATTGGTTTGAAGGGGACACGTCTTTCAGGCGGTCAACGCCAGGTAAGGCTGATCGTTTGGCGATTTCGACTACCATTGAAATTCTCTATCCTGCTCATAGCGTCTTTGCATCGCTCGAGCTCTCTTGCGGAACCCAAGTATCCTTCTATTGGACGGTATGTAGACTCGACAAGATAATCGCATGGTTCGAGGCTGATGGCGGATACTATACAGAGGCCACTTCATCCTTGGATGCTGTCAATGAGGCGGAAGTCGAGAAAGCTCTGCAGAACGCCTCGAAAGGCCGGTGAGTCTCGAAAGTGTTCCCAGAGAACTAAAATCATTCTGATAAACCGCACTGAATCGATTCACAGCACTGTCGTCGTGATCGCTCACAAGCTCCAATCGATTCGGAATGCTGATTACATTTCGGTCATTGAGGGCGGACAGCTAGTAGAAACGGGCTCACACGACGAACTGGTCGAGAAATCGTCTAGGTACTACGATATCATCAAAAGTCAACTCTGAGTGACGCAAAGGACAATTGTTTCATGTTTAAATTTCATTCTCTCGTGTTAAGATTAATTGCCTGAAAGGTCGAGTTGCCCGTCTATATAAGAGTAGCGATGCGCGTGGGCTCCTCCCGCAGGACCTAGATGATCGTCCACTCCTAACTCCTGACACACGGGGGAATCGGTATCGATGAGTTTCAGACGGGTCTTATGACAGACTATGTCCTTTCAGGGGTAATCTCAAAGCTCAAAGGGAATGGTGGCGCCTCGCCCGATGCGTGTTGCTAAACAGACGCAATATAAATGCGACCATCGCGAGAAGCTGATCTCCGCGGCGCAATGCTCGCAAGAAACGACAACACTCCCTTTCATCGGTTGTATAAAAAATGAACACGACTGCGGCTACCGGAACCACTGCTAGGGCTTTTCACGAGTATGCTAAGCGCGGGAACCCCATCACCCCTGTCGTCGGAGCCATCGTGGGCGCTGTCTGCCGTATGTCGTTTCGATTTATTTCTTCTGTCACGGACGGTACTATGCTCATCCTCTATCCATATGCCAGTTGCGATCATCGTCTTTGTGATCAACCTCATCCTCGCGGGCTTCTGCGTCTACTACATGTTTTTCGCTTCGCGGTATTACCGGAGGCGGATCAGGTTGCTAGACACTGAAAACGGCCCGGAAGAGAGTCAAAGCCCTACAAGGTTGGAGGATATGCCACCTCCGAGTGCTGCTACCCCTCTCAGAGAGTTGAGCATGCCTGTAAAGGAAAAGACGAGATCGTTCTTCGGACTGGTTCACGTCAGAAAGGTCGAGAACGATGTCTCTGGGATTGAATCGATTCAGACAGAGCCCCACCTTGATCTATCGCTCACAAGTACCACTGATTCGTCGAGCACGAACTCGTCGACCAAGGAAATCAGCCCGACCAAGAAGGCTCGCGTTCGGCCCTACACTGCGGATCCTCAACACACAAAATTCCCCTGGGAAGACGACATTCTCCTGAACTTTGAGCCCGTCAGAGATCTCAAACCGTTTTCCAACGCTCAAGCCTTTGCTCTCTAATTATATGAGTCATGTGTGTTTGGACGCCAACATCGAGCGAACAAAGAGGTTTTAGGTTCCATTTAGATGAGACATGATATCGATATGACTTGTATGCCAGGAATTGATGTTGACCGATGATCTACCGATTTCATCCTTCCCGACGCGTGGGAAAGCGATTTTGGGATGATCGATTCGTCACAATCGTCCTGTCGCTCGACTAGGGCGTACATTCAGCATGACCTCTATGCGCAATGAACAAAGCTTCTCGACGGCACATGGTCTCAATATGGATCAATTCAGGCATTCACATATCCTCACAGCGAAATTCCGCGCGAAAGAAATGTCCTCTTACGTGGATGATCCCCCTTGCAAGCTCTATGCTCTGACTCAATACCAATGTTCACCTCGAGGTGGAAAGATCACATGTTGGCCCCTCGAGCGTATCTTTCGGCAGTGAGTTGACGAATGATACTATCTTCCTTCTTGGTTCCATGTTTTGGTCTAACGACTTTTCCAACTGTTCAGATGCGGTGAACGAGCCCCGATGATTGAGGTGACAAGTCACGTTGAACGACCCGACAACGATTCCGTGCCCATCCTTTCGGAACACATCAAGTGAGTAGGGCTTCGCACCAGTCGGTATCGCCAAGCAGACTGCTGATGACACCATCCTCTCGCTGGTGTACAGGGAGAATCCACCTAGAGGAAAGCTCTGGAGTAATTTGAATCCGGCTGCAAGACGACCCGAGATAAAAGGGGGCGAGTGATCGGGGGCATCAGACACCTGGGAGCCCACTGTCATCCATCGCCACCTCATTTCTAGCCCGCCTAAGGCTGAATCGTCAAATGGAGCTCGCCGCAGACAGATGAAACCACGAACGTCTATCCTGTAATCACCAAATTCGCCAATGGACCTTTTTGCCATCGACATTGAAGAGCGACCGACAATAAGCAGAGCGCTCGAAGGGTCTCTGATCGCCTAAACTCCACGGGTCAATCGTGTCTCTCTGGATTTGAAAATCCTGGACGGGATCGTTGGCAACTCGCAAGACATTCGAGCTCTATTGGGCTTCTCGCCAATAAGATCCTCTGGCGATCAATAGGGGCTTCCCGATTGATCATATCGCTCATACTGAATCCGTCGAATGCCGGTTCAGTATGCGCGGGGCGAGTGGCAGATACTCTTGCTAGATCGATTGAATGGGGAGTTGAAGCACAAAGACACCCAGAGACCGGCAGAATCGACAAGGGAGTCTTCAGGAAGCGGAACTATGGAGCAAAGCCAGCATTGGCGTAGACGTCTGGTTCAATCTCGCAGGTCAGCGCAGGATCGGTATGCTAGAAACTTTGTGATTCCTTGAGGGCAAGAGCCATTTTTGTCCTGATCCGCTTCGATATCATCGACCAGGTCGATGATTCGATGATGCTGGTATTGTGGAAGGAGGCCGACGTTCACACCGATTAGGGCATCGTTTGGGTCTCGACGACATTCGACTCGACTTCACTGGCGAGCGAGTTGGCCTTTGTGTTGTCATCAAGAAACTGAGTTTGGCGCTTGTTTCTCTGATAAAAAACGTCGATAACCACCATATCGGAAGCGTCTTGTTTATGAATGCCAAGATTCAAGCTTTGTTGGCATAACATACCTTCTGTTGCGGTGTCGAGACGAATAATCGCGCTGTACCTGTCTCGAGGTCATCATGGCTTGTATGATCACTCAATCAATTGGCAGGTTCCCGGTTGCCGTGTGGTTTAGCCTAAACCTCCCGATACTTCGGCGTTGGTTTGCCCTTGTGATGTCGTCAGTTTATTATAAAACTCTTTGATACAGATGACATTCAGGTCAGCGTGATGCTTCGAATTGACCTTGTAAGACTGACAAAACGGCGAAAGTCCATACGTCTCTCACATAGTCAGCTCAACACCGCGTAAGTAGACAAGAATGGGTACGATCGATCATCCTAAACTCGGCAAGATCCGCGGCACGACAAACGATGATCTGACTAGCTTTCAAGGAGTCCCTTTCGCTCGGATACCACGACGGTTCGCACGTTCCACTCTGCTGGAAACACTGCCTTCAGGAGCCGACTTCGCTGGTTATGATGCAACCAGGCCTGGCCCCAGTTCGATACAAAGCTTTGACGCTGTTCGGAATGATCCAGGGGAACAATCAATACCGATCGATCGGATATCTCCGGACGAAGGGTTGCATCAAAGCGATTTAAATTGCCTCAATTTGAACATTACCGTTCCCACGTTCAGTCTGAACGGAAGTGTATCTATGTTACCGGTGTTCGTATTTCTGCATGGCGGGGCCTTTCTCGTAGGGGCTGGAGATCGCTCGTATTACGATCCTGAGAACTTCCTGCGACAAGCGCTTTTGTCCGACCCACCTAGACCCATCATCCTGGTGACAGCCAACTACCGTCTGGGAGCTCTAGGTTACCTGCACTCGACGTCGGCAAAAGACAAGGACGGTCAGCCCCTCATACCGCCAAATAATGGGTTCCACGACCAGGCTCGACTGTTCGAATGGGTAAAAGAATTCATCAAGGGATTTGGTGGAGATCCCCAGAACATCACTACAATCGGACAGAGTGCGGGATCCGAGAGTCTAGGCATCCACAACCTGTTGAGCTGTTACGCTGATAAGGAACAAGAGGACCAACCTTATCGGCGGAGCATACTTTTCTCAGGAAGTCTATTGTGCATGCCGGCAATGAATCCAGAGGAGCATGAGCAGAACTTTTACGAAAAGGCTGTCCAGCTAGGAGTCGCCGTGAACGGAAGGACATCGTCGGAGATCGCTCAGGATCTGATAGACAACGTCGATGAGGATGCATTTCGAGAATTGGGCTGGTGCGGTGCTCCGTGTCTGCAAACAGATATGCTTCCATACCCGGCAGCCACGCTAGACACAATCCTGCGAGTCGAGCAAGACAAGCCGATGTCCGGTTGCCGACGTTGGGTACCAGAACAGCTCATCAGCTCGGCAGAATTCGATGGAGGAGTGACCTATCATCTAGTGAAGTTCGATCCCACCAGATCACAAGCCCATGGCCGTAACTTCCGGACCCTCGCATTTAGGAGTCTGCCTTCGACGATTGTGAACCAACTTCTAGAGCTGTATAGCATTGGCGAAGCGACCGATGACGATGCTACTCTTCGAGCGATCAATCAGCTGGAAACCGATCTAAGCTTCATACTGCCTACGATATTCGAAGCAATGGCAGCCGAAGCGTCGAAGACCAAGACCTATCTGCAGTTCTGGCGGCTTGTGAATCCATTCCCTGGATCTTTCCACTCTGACTCCTTGGAACCAGGTCGATATGCCAACCATACGTACGACATTGTAGCGCTCTTCGGTGCATTCGAAGATCGGCTCGACGAAGCCCAGCGCTGCGTGGTACAGAAATGGCGGACGAGGATCATCGAATTCATCCATTTCGGAGGACAGTCGTCGTCTTGTTGGCAAGAGTGGACTGAAGAAGAAGGCACGGCCACCGTCGTCGACCTTCGAGGGACGCGCACGGTTGCCAAAGGGGAATATCTTGGGCCGAAGACACGTTTGGGGAAATTGTTGAAACTTGGCGAGCAACTACATCCAGTAGAGGGTTTGGACCGGATATTCTCCGAAGTCGTCAGGCCATATCTTCTGGGGATCTGGGTTCCTGACAAATGAAGCATCGTATGGATCCGCAGGTCGCGTTGTCGTGCTCGCCAATGGCAGTCAAGGTGGCCTGATTGCAAGCCAGATTAATAGCTTGCCCTGTCTGAGTGTTCATTGTACAATTGTAGTGTGTCATACGTGGTCGTAAAGGGGTTACAGGTCGAAATATGCGAGATAGCCAGGCCGTATCTAAGATGATGCATATGGCAACAGCCTCTTCAGCGTCCGGGTCTACGATCCAACAAGAGGGTTAATTAGCGAGGGTCTAGGAGAGTTTCGCTGATGCGGCAACTGACCTGTGTTGCGGTGGAATACACTGTTCGCCCTAGTCGGCTGATTCGCCATGATGGAAAGGAGGAGTTCAAATGCTGCTTTCCGGCTTGACCCTGACGACGCATGGAAGAGGTAAGTCTGGTTTACAAGACCCCGTTGGTATTTCGCTTACCCTCTTGAACTAAAATTGAAATCGATATCCAGGTCGCAGAGGTTTCAGCGAGGATTAATCTGGGTTATGCAATTTCGACTCACTGATCCGCTCGATATCGCCTTCCATCGCTTTGCTGCCCCTTGATGGGTCTTGAGCTTGGTCTCTAATGTGATCGAGGACGAGAATGACCGCAGGTGAACACCCCCCGCTGATCGCATCGTGTTGTCCAGGCAGTTTCGTATTAAGGTGAGCATCTTGCTTGTATACCGGTCCTGGAGGTCAAGGAGTAGGACTGAGTGGGTACGCTAGGCAGAATCAGGCTGAGGTGTCTTCGAGAGCAACACACAAGTTAAAACGTACAGTGATAATGATATATGATCAAAGCACCTATCGCTCTCGTACTGAAATGTTGCCCTGAGACTTTTCGTCAACCGTAAATGGAGATGGGTTCGTTTCAGGCGATCAAGACCTCAATCATCGACCTCGACTTCCTGTTCTGCTTGTTCCTTGCGCGGGTCGCAATGGCAAGAATTGGAGGGAAACAGGTTTGAGTAGGGCAGGGAGTCGTTCTCTCAGTACTGCCGAGCGAGGCCGCCTCAAGCGGGACAGTCAGAAGGTCAGACTTTGACGTGGAACTAAGGCGCTGCCTGTCGCCTGCGCCAGCGGGCGCAACCGTTGCGGGTATCTGGATTGATG
>Ga0308160_10004700_pt1 | contig 14488 bp, 10 predicted proteins | sample PhyFR1_FD_201036 | JGI IMG/M metagenome (GOLD analysis project Ga0308160, IMG submission 201036) | Phyllosphere microbial communities from UC Gill Tract Community Farm, Albany, California, United States - DLSLF.R1 | ecosystem: Host-associated > Plants > Phyllosphere > Unclassified | place: USA...
AATGCTGAAGGCAAATGCTCTACATCTTCAAAAGATACTGTTTGCATTGCATCGTTACTTTTATCCCTTTTAACAGCCAACCTCGGAAAGAAAATGCCTGCTACTATCGCAATTGGTATGGCCAGGCTGAAGCCATAAATCAGCAGTTTACCGATGTCGGCATGGAATATGCCAGCCAATGCAACCGGACCGGGATGGGGTGGAAGGTACCCATGTGTTACCGATAAAGCGGCGGCCATGGGAATGCCGACATAAAGTTTTGGTAGTTTAGCAGCTGAAGCAATGGCAAATACCAGTGGGATCAGGACCACAAAACCAGCATTGTAGAACAACGGAATGCCGACCAGTATTCCGGTTAACAAAACGGCCCATTGAATATTTTTGAATCCGAAAACCTTAATCAGCACCATTACAATGCTTTTTGCGGCCCCACTGTCTTCGGCAAGTTTCCCGATCATCGCCCCCAGGGCCAAAACCATGGTCATGCTGCCTAATGTGCTGCCGATGCCGTTATTGACCGAGGTCATCACATCTACAATAGACATGCGCAACATCAATCCGGTGGCAATGGATGCGATCAATAAGGACAGCATCGGGTTTACTTTTTTGAGAATCAGAACCAAAAGAATGACGATTCCAATAAGAACGAAAAGGAAATCCATATTATTTATTTAAATCTTTGATGGCATGCATAACGGTTTTCAAATCGTCGTATAACCTGCTGTAAATGGGTTGCAAGGTGGTATAAACCTGATGTTCTGTTTCATCCGGTTCAATGGTCATGCTTTCGGCTGACAATTTTTCTTCCAGTCCGGCTTCCGGGAATAGGGCACGCCCGGCCAGGATCACTGCACCTATCGCAGAAGCATCATCCGGTTGCACAACCACTAATTTTTTTCCTGTGACGTTGGCCAGTACCTGCATCCAGACTGGTGCATTAAGGAAGCCTCCGCTGATATTTAACTGAGTGATGGGCATTGTGGCTTTTTCCACAGCGATCAACACTTCATTTATTGCCATGCAGACACCCTCCAGCACCGCCCGCAGAAAATGCGCTTGTCCGTGATGCAGCTGTATGCCGATGAAGTTTGCCGTTACCGCAGTATCCCAAACCGGTGCCCGTTCGCCCGTTAAGTAAGGCACGAATAGTAAGCCAGCAGAACCTGCCGGTGTATTTTTTACCGTATGGAAATAAGCATCATATTGGTCATCCGTTGGATTGTTGGCATGCATTAATTTCTCAATGGCCCAGTCAATAGCGACTCCGCCATTATTTAAAGGCCCACCACAAACGAATGTTTTCTCGTCCAACAGGTAGTTGAAAGTCATGGCTTTGAAATTATAAACCGGTGCATCACTGGTTACCCGTACAGCAGCACTGGTTCCAATGGTTAAGGCCGCTTTATGGTCGTCTGTAACCGCACTCCCGAGGTTTGCACAGCAGCCGTCACTTGAGCCAATTACCACCTGGATTTCGTTGCTTAGGCCCATCAGCCCAAGCGTTAGCGGCTCACGCACTGCTCTATAAAATCCAGTGTTTACAGGTGAGGATAACCGGCTATGGTCAATACCAGCAAGCTGCATCAACTTTTCGTTCCACTGAAGTTCGATAATGTCGAATAGACCCGTTGAGGATGCAATGCCATAATCGATTTCAAAGGTTTTGAACAGCTTGAACCAGATGTATTCTTTTATGGAGATGAATTTATGTGTGCTGTTGAAAAGTTCCGGATTCTCTTGTTGTAACCAGATAAGTTTGCAAAGGGGAGACATGGCATGTATGGGTGTGCCACTGGTGCGATAGATAAAGTCTGCTTGTTCCGTTTGCCTTAGGCTTTCTGCAACCAGCTCACTGCGTGAATCAGCCCATGTGATCATGGGATGTAGTGCAGATCCCCCTGCCGTTACCGGAATAAAGCTGTGCATGGCAGAACTTAGGCTAATGGCAGCAGGCTGGTCGCCTATATGTTTAACGGTCTCCCTGACGCAATAACTGAAAGCCTCCCAGATTGTTTCAGGGTCCTGTTCGCTATAACCGGGAGATGGATTTGAAGTGGGGTATGCGGATTGTGACACATGAAGGACATTTCCTTCGAGATCCACAGAAACCGCCTTGGTGCTGCCTGTACCTATGTCAATACCAACAATGTATGCTTTACTCATCTGGTTCAATTTGGTTCGGTTTACTAATATATAAAACTGGGGCTGATTCTGTCTGAAACAGTTGCCAGTTTCCGCTTATCTTCTTTTTATTGTTAATTATTCCTGTATTTTTGGTCGATATACCGCTCATCAGTACAGATCAACCAATGGATAAATCTAAAGTGGTTAAAAAGCCAGGCATTTTCAGCCTTTTGAAACCTTATAAAAAACTTATTACCCTGCTTGTACTGTTCGCTTTGATCAGTAACGGCGTAAACTTACTATTACCTGCGCTTATCTCCCAGGGTATCGACAGTTATTCTTCCGGTAAATTCGACCGTGGACATACTGTAATGCTATTTCTGCTGGCCATTACCGCAATTTTTGTGTTCACCTATCTGCAGAGTATTGTGCAGACTTACGCCTCTGAAAAAGTGGCCAGGGATTTGAGAACCAGGCTGTCTGATCGCATATCCCGTCAAAGCCATGCCTTTGTTCTGCAGACCAACCCATCAAAACTGCTCACCAATCTAACTGCAGATGTGGATTCCATAAAATTATTTGTTTCACAAGCCATCGTCTCGATGGTTTCTTCGTTGTTTCTGATAATTGGTGCCAGTGTTTTACTGTTGTCCATTAACTGGAAATTGGGGCTGGCAATTGTGACCATCATACCGGTTATCGGTATTACCTTTTATATGGTGTTGCGTAAAGTGAAAGTGCTTTTTAAGCAGAGCAGGGAAGTGATTGACTGGTTAAACAAAGTAATTAATGAAAGTATTCTGGGTTCAGCGATCATCAGGGTAATCAACTCTCAGCAGCTTGAAGCCTACAAATTTATCGAAGCGAATGCCCGGGCCCGTGACCTCAGTCTGTCTATTCTGGCACTTTTTGCCGGATTAATTCCATTAATCATTTTTGTTTCGAACATGGCTGGGCTGACCATATTGGTGCTGGGTGGTCATTATGTGATCACTGGTACAATGACTTTAGGGCAGTTTGCCGCATTTAACAGTTACCTGGCCATTTTAATCTTCCCGATTCTGGTTATTGGCTTTATGAGCAATGTTATTGCTCAGGCTACCGCTTCTTATAATCGAATAGAAATTGTACTTAATAGTGAAGAAGTTCCAGAAACAGGGGTTCTTGAAGATGATTTGCATGGCACCGTTGAAATGCAGGGCATCAACCTCAGTTTTGGCCAGAAGCCTGCCTTAATCGATATCGATTTCAAACTTGCTGCAGGGTCTAAGACCGCGATTATCGGCCCGACAGCTGCGGGGAAAAGTCAGCTGCTTTATCTACTTACCGGTTTAATTGAGCCGAGTGCTGGTAAGATTCTGTATGACAATAAAGATATTAAAGCATATAAACAGGAAGCTTTTTACAGGCAAGTTGGTTTCGTGTTTCAGGACAGCATCATTTTCAATATGAGTGTACGGGAAAATATTGCTTTTAGTGATACCGTTACGGACGAATCGCTTAAGCTGGCTATTGATACCGCAGAACTGCATGATTTCATTGACGCCTTACCAGAAGGATTAAATACCATTGTGTCCGAACGGGGGTCAAGTCTCTCTGGCGGGCAGAAGCAGCGCATTATGCTGGCTCGCGCATTAGCCATCAACCCTGGCATTTTATTATTGGATGATTTTACAGCAAGAGTAGACACGCTTACTGAACAGAAAATTCTGGGCAATATTCATCGGAATTATCCAGGCCTAACACTTTTATCGGTTACCCAGAAAGTAGCTGCAGTAGAAAATTACGATAAGGTAATTGTGATGATGCAGGGGGAAATCATTGCACAGGGTACCCATCAGGAACTGATGAAAACCAGCCCTGAATACGTTCAGATCCATGCCTCACAACAGAGTACAAGCAACTATGAATTACAATCTTAATCAGGACCCTTCCACGCAGGAAAAGACTTCTACGCTGGTTGCCCTGAAGAAACTTTTAAAATTAATATCCGGTGAGCACCGCATTTTACTTATTGCGATGGTCATTATATTGGTGAATTCGGCATTATTACTTGTAGGTCCATTAATTATCGGTTATACGATCGATAATTATGTGCGTACCAAAAATTTTGAAGGTGTGCTGCACATGGCCGGTATATTGCTGACTATGTATCTGATAACACTGGTAACCGGCTACTTTCAATCTAAACTGATGGGGGGGGTTGGACAGCGGATGTTGTATACCCTTCGCAATGCGATCTTCAATAAAATACAGGAACTACCGGTAGCCTTTTTTAATCAGAATAAGGCTGGCGATTTGATATCCAGGGTTAACAATGATACGGACAAGCTGAATCAGTTTTTCTCCCAATCTTTGATGCAATTTTTAGGCAGCATTGTAACCATGTTTGGTGCCGGGGCGTTTCTATTGTCCATTAATACCCGACTTGGCGCTGCAGCTCTTGCTCCGGCAGTGCTGATCCTTGTCTTTACGTCGATCATTTCGCCATGGGTAAAAAGGAAGAATGCAACAAACCTTAAGAGCGTTGGCGGTTTAAGTGCAGAGATTCAGGAAAGCCTGAATAATTTTAAGGTGATCATTGCTTTCAACAGAAGGGATTATTTCCGGCGGAGATTTGATGAAGCGAACCAGGATAACTACCGTTCGGCAATAGGAGCAGGTCTTGCAAATAACGTGTTTGTACCGGTTTATGGATTGTTTTCTGGAATGGCACAATTGATTGTGCTGGTTTACGGAATTTATCTGATCAGTATCGGGGATTTCAGTGTGGGCTTATTGGTCAGTTATTTTTCCTATGCAACGAACTTTTATAACCCATTGAGGCAGCTTGCTGCGCTGTGGTCTAATTTTCAGGTTGCCATGGCCGGCTGGGACCGTATTTCAGCCATCCTGAGTCTGGACAATGACCTGGATCAGCTTAAGGATGAAACTATAAACAACAATGGTGCGCTACTGGAATTTCAAAACGTTCATTTTGGCTATGTACCAGGAAAGGATATCTTGCATAACATCAATTTCTCGCTTGAAAAAGGAAAGACCTATGCCCTCATCGGGCCTACGGGCGGCGGAAAAACCACTACGGCCTCCTTGATAGCACGGTTATATGATCCTACAGCAGGCAAGGTGTTGTTGAACGGTAAAGACATCCGCACGTATAGCGCTGAAGAACGTACACAACATATTGGGTTTATTTTGCAGGAGCCGTTCCTGTTTACCGGAACGGTAAGGGATAACATCCTGTATGGAAATCTGAATTACAAGGGCTTTAGCAATGAAGCGCTGGAGCAGGTTATCAAAGATGCGAACCTGGAAACCTTGCTGGAGCTATTTGATGAAGGGCTGGAAACCAATGTAAGCTCAGGTTCGGACAACATCAGCCTTGGTCAAAAGCAGCTTATCGCATTCATGCGGGCCGTGTTGCGAAAACCACAGCTTTTAATATTAGATGAAGCAACGGCGAACATTGATACCATTACAGAGCGGCTTTTAGGCAATATCTTAAATAATTTGCCAAAAGAAACGACACTGGTTATCATTGCTCACCGTTTAAATACCATTGAGAATGCAGACGAAATCTTCTTTGTAAATTCAGGTGAGGTAGTAAAAGCAGGGACCATGCAGCATGCGATGGACTTACTATTGGAGGAGAAGCGAAGCAGTTAGGCTAGCGCTTCTTTTTAAGTTCGATAACGGTAATTTCCGGCCAGATGCCAACACGGCCAGAGAAGCCAATAAATCCGAAGCCCCTGTTGATGTTCAGGTAGCGACCATCTTCCTCCTTAATGCCTGCCCAATGTGCGTAACGGTATTTTACCGGACTCCATTTAATGCCGAAGGCTTCCATACCGAATTGCATACCATGGGTATGCCCAGCCAGGGTAAGGTGTATTTTAGCAGGAGCAGTTTTAACTTCAGATTCCCAGTGTGAAGGATCGTGGGAAAGTAAAATTTTAAAATCGGCGGTATTTACGCCGTCTAAAGCTTTTGCCAGATCGCCTCTTTCACCAAATCCAAGTCCCCAGTTCTCTACACCGGCCAGGATTATCTTTTGCCCGTCTTTTTGAATTTCCACATGCTCATCCAGTAATAAACGATAGCCCAGTTGAGCGTGTACAGCTTTTAACTGCTGCAGATTCGCCTTTTTATTGGCTTCGCTTTCCCATTTAACATAGTCGCCATAATCATGGTTTCCAAGTACGGAAAACTGTCCGAAAGGTGCTTTAATCGTTGAAAATATATCTATCCAGGGCAGCATTTCAGTGGCTTTATTGTTTACCAGATCACCAGTAAACACAAACAGGTCTGCTTGCTGTTGCTTGACCAGTTCAACACCTCTTTTAACTGCGCTGGTGTTTTTGAAACTTCCGGCATGGACATCGGAGATTTGGGTGATGCGAAAACCGTCAAATGCATCCGGCAGGTCTTCAAACTCGAGCTGATGTTTGATCACCCGGTAAGCATATTTTCCGCGGATCATGCCGTAAACAAATACCAGAATGGTAACTACCAGCATGGCTGATGCAAATAACACCCAGGTGTAGTTCCGTTGCTGATGCCGGGCAAGCCGATATAGATCACCAGGTGCCAAAACAAGTATGAAAATGAATTCGCTGACAATTAAGATCAGAAAGGCATGGGAGACAATTTTAAAGAATTGATCCATACCATTGGTCTGGATCCTGCGGAATGCTACAATGAGCGCTGCGCAGAGCAGCAAGACAAAAGTCCAGAATAGCAATGGGAGTAAGGTATTACCGCTTAGTGACTGTAAACCTGAAAGGGTATAAAAGTTAAGCAGGAAAAAGACTACGATAAATATCAAAAGCGGGAGCAGGGAGAATCTTCTTTTCATGAAAAATTTAAAGCATAAAACTACGTTTTATTAAACTTAAGAAGGCCCGGCTTATTGTACCAAATGTAAACTATATACCTTTACCGCTGTTTAGCTAACATCAGTAATTCATTATGCATAAAAATATAGTGGTAGTTGGGGGCGGATTTGCAGGAATAAATCTGGCGAAAGACCTTGCCCGGGATCCAAATTTTAAGATCACGCTTGTAGACAAGAATAATTATAATTTCTTTCCCCCGCTAATTTATCAGGTCGCTACGGCCTTTTTAGAGCCTTCAAGCATCAGTTATCCTTTTAGAAAGTTGTTTGCTGAAAAGAAAAATCTGTACTTCAGACTTGGCAAATTAAAACAGGTGGTACCGGACAGAAACACCATTATTTTAAATAATGGTCAAATGCAATACGACTACCTGGTTTTTGCAACCGGTGCAGAGACCAATTTTTTTGGCAACGAAAACATAAAGAAGCATGCCATTCCAATGAAAACATTGAGCGATGCCATTGCCATGCGTAATACTTTATTAATGCGGATGGAACAGGCATCGATAACCAATGACCAGGAAGAAGCGAAAAGGCTGCTCACAATGGTAATTGCTGGAGGTGGGCCAACTGGGGTGGAGATCTCCGGCATGTTTGCCGAGATGAAAAAAGGCATTCTGCGTAGAGATTACCCAGAGCTGAAAGGACTGAGTGGAGATATTTATCTGGTTGATGGTGGCAAATCCGTGTTGTCACCAATGAGCGAAAAATCGCAGCAGAATACTACGGAGGTGCTTAACCAGTTGGGTGTAAAGCAGATCATGAGCACCCATGTGAATGATTTTGATGGTGATACGGTTACGCTCTCTGACGGTATGCAGATTGCTTCAAAAAACCTCATATGGGCGGCAGGTGTGACGGCAAGAACATTTGAAGGTATGCCTGCCGAATGGTATGGAAGGGGTAAAAGGCTATTGGTGGACGGCTTGAACAAGGTAATTGGCGCGACGAACATCTATGCCATTGGAGATAATTGTTTGCAGCTTAATGAAAGCGAGTATCCAAACGGTCACCCGCAAGTAGCGCAGACTGCCATTCAGCAGGGTAAACTGCTGGCGAAAAATTTCAAGAGGATGGCGAGCAACCAGCCGCTGGTAGAATTTCGTTATCATGATAAAGGATCAATGGCCATTATCGGCAGTGCAAAGGCGGTGGTTGACCTGCCGAAACCGAACCTGCACATGAAAGGTTTCTTGGCCTGGCTGGTTTGGCTTTTCATTCACCTTATGTCGCTGATTAGTTACAGAAACCGTGTACGGACTTTCTGGAACTGGACCGTGGCTTACTTATCCAGGGATCAATCGTTGCGAATGATTATTAAACCGCCTGATGAAGAAGATATATTGTGACGTAAAATCTTAAAAAATCCTCCTATATTCAGATTTTAAAATATTATACCTAAATTAATGAGCGGTTTACATACCTACGACTACGTCGTATTTCTAATTTATTTCCTGATTGTATCCAGTTACGGATTCTGGATCTACTACAAAAAAAAGTCTGCAGCTAAGGATTCAAAAGATTATTTCCTTGCCGAAGGTTCTTTAACCTGGTGGGCGATAGGTGCTTCGCTGATTGCTTCAAACATCTCTGCTGAACAGATGATTGGGATGAGCGGTTCTGGCTTTAAGCTTGGTCTGGCAATTTCTGCCTATGAGTGGATGGCTGCTGCAACCCTGATTATCGTGGCGATTTTTTTTATGCCCGTTTATCTGAAGAACAAAATTTTCACGATGCCGCAGTTCCTGAGTCAGCGTTACAATGAGAAAGTAGCGATGATTATGGCCGTGTTCTGGTTGATGCTGTACATCGTGGTTAACCTGATGTCCATCTTATACCTGGGTGCATTGGCGATCAGCGGTATATCAGGGCTGGATATCACCATGTGTATTTTTGCATTGGCGGTATTTGCCATTTTTATCACACTGGGTGGTATGAAGGTAATTGGCTATACAGACGTAATTCAAGTGTTCTTCTTGATTCTGGGCGGATTGGTTGCTACCTATCTGGCGCTGAACCTGATCTCTGATAACGCAGGTATTCTTAAAGGATTTGCCATTTTAAAGGATGGTGCATCTGAACACTTTCATTTGATCTTCAAAAAAGATAATCCAAACTATATGGACCTTCCGGGATTAAGTGTGCTGATCGGTGGTATGTGGATAGCAAACTTAAGTTATTGGGGATGTAATCAGTACATCACACAAAGAGCACTGGGCGCATCTTTGCCTGTTGCGCGCTCCGGACTATTGTTTGCAGCATTCCTTAAAATGCTGATGCCTGTAATCGTGGTAATTCCTGGTATTGCAGTTTATTACATTGTTAAAGAAGATTTAGGTGGCATTAGTGGTCAGAATTTGCTGACCGGATCAGGTGTGCAGGATCCAAATAAAGCTTATCCGGCATTATTGGGATTATTACCAGTAGGTTTAAAAGGCCTGTCTTTTGCGGCATTAACTGCAGCAATTGTAGCATCACTTGCGGGTAAGGCCAATAGTATTGCAACGATCTTTACCTTAGATATTTATAAAAAAGCTTTTAAGCCAAATGCCTCTGAAGGCAACCTGGTTAACATTGGAAAAATCACCGTAGTTGTTTCAATGTTACTGGCTGTGGTACTCTCCTTAATTGTAGGTGATGCACTTATGGGTGAAGGAAAACAAGGTTTCCAATATATTCAGGAGTACACCGGATTTGTATCTCCGGGTATCTTTGCGATGTTTATATTAGGCTTCTTCTGGAAGAAAACGACTTCCAATGCAGCACTATTTGCGACTATTGGTGGTTTTATATTCTCTGTTATCTTGAAATTCTTGCCAGGCTGGGTCGATCTTTCCGGATTATATGATATGGGTTGGGCGATTGCAAACAGCAGCGGTGTATTTGAAATTCCATTTATGGACCGGATGGTGATCGTTTTTGCCCTTTGTATCATTGGCATGTATGTGATCAGTATCTACGAAAATAAGAAAGGTGTAGTAACCAATGGATTGGAGATTGATGCGAAAATGTTTCGTGTATCGACATCTTTTGCAGTAGGTTCACTAATTATATTTGCAATGATTGTAGCCTTGTATACGGCCTTTTGGTAGGCTATTAAGGGGTTTGAGTCTGCTCAATAACTTCTTTAATAAGTTTATCAAGCTCTTCAGCACTAAGCTGAAGCAGCTTAACCAGATTGTCTGCTTCGGCAGGTAAATTATTCACATCTTTTAAAATTGTAAGGAGGCCCAGCATATTTGCTAAGGGCCTCCTTATCATATGTGCCTGGTTCATTGCAATTTTGAAGAACTGCTCATTGTTCTCATCGATGATTTTTTTTGCATTGTCTAAACTATCTTCTGCCAATCTTTTGGCAAGCTTCAACTCCTGTTCATAGCGTTTTCTGTCAATGATCTTAACCAGGTATGCATTGATTAAAATAATCTTGCCCTGGTCATCTTTATAGGCAATGGCATTGAGCAGGGTATCGAATGTTTCGGGTTCACTAATGAAGCTGAAGTTGATTTCGTTACTAAAACCGCGAAGGTTTAATAGCGGTGTGATCACCATTTGAAAATACAGGTTGCTCCCTTTGCTAAGAAGCTTGAAGAAATTTTCATGTGCCATTTCTTTTTCTGATTTGCCAAACCAGCTGTAAAAGGTGTCGTTGCCTTTTACCAGGCGGCCATTAGGTTCAAAAGAAATGAAACCAATTGGGGCCTCATTAAAAATAAATTCGGGGTCTGTATATTTTGAAAATTGATCCATTTAAATGCTTTGTGTTTCGATCAACTGGCTAGGAAAGGTTTCAGTGCTGCTACTACGCCATTGGGATCGCTTAGATGCGGACAATGGCCACTTGAGGATAAGAAAGTGATTTCATTACCTGGCGTATGCTTATGGATGTACTCAGCAATTTCATCGTTAGTAAGGAAATCTTCTCTGCATTGGATGGTAAGACTAGGGATACGCAAGGCTGACAAGTCCTGACGATGATCAGAAAGGAAAGTAACCCTGGCAAATTGTTTTGCAATGACCGGATTGGTCTGGGAAAAACTATCAGAAAGGCCTTCAGCTAATTCCGGGCGATCAGGATTACCCATGATAGATTGTGCAATAACACTTGACCAGCTGAGGTAATTGTTGTCCATAACATCCAAAAGTTCTTCGAGCGCATCGCGATCAAGTCCGCCCGGATAACCTTCGTCGTTCAGATATCGTGGTGAAGGGCCAATAAAAACCAGCTTTTTAAATAATTCCGGACTATTTTTAGCCGCCATTAAACCGATCATACTACTTACCGAGTGGCCAATGAATATGACATCTTTCAGCTGTAGATCCTTGCAGATGTCTACCACATCCTGGGCATAACCTGCTAAGGAGCTGTAGCGGTTTTCATCGTAAGCAGAGAGGTCAGAATTTCCTGCGCCAACATAATCAAACAATACAATCTTAAAATCCTCCTCAAAAGCCGGGGTTACTAAACGCCAGGTGTTTGAATCGCAACCAAAGCCATGGCCAAAAATAAGCACCTGACTACCATGACCAAATACCTTGACGTTATTTCTTAAACAAACTGAAGTAGTTGATTTGGTGTTCATAACAGGCAGCTGGTTATTCGCGTAAAATTAGGGAATTTAATTTAAAGCCTTTAAAATACTGAAATAATAGAATAAACCGGGTTGGAAACCTTGATTGGTTGAAGTGGTTTGGGCGGTTAATTAATAGTTGAGAAAGGGTTGATGTGGATTTTGTAAATCAGATCAAAGATTTATATTTGCGGCATATACCCGGGTGGCGAAATTGGTAGACGCACCATCTTGAGGGGGTGGCGCTTGAAAAGGCGTGGCAGTTCGAATCTGCTTCCGGGTACAACTTCTGACTACATACAATACATTCATTCGCTATCAATGAATATCAATAAAGGGCCTTTACAATCAGTATAGGTCTTTTTTATTACTGTTAATTGTCATACAATATCATTCGTGGCCTTTGGATACCATAAAACGTGTATGTATATTTAATTTCACTTTTGATTTCTATAAAAAACAGTTGCATAAAAAGCAAAAGAAATTAGGCCTGAAATGGGATATGTAATGAAACGTTTATGTTGCGATTGCACATTTACCGACATGTCTGATTGACTAATTAATGCCACTGAAAGTGAAGCAATGATAATGAATACAATTTTTAAGACCAGTTCGTTCTTAGGTTTTCCGTGAAAGATTGCGACGAAAAGCCAATAAACTGGCATGATAAAGATCAACCTATACGCCAAATAGAAGCCAATATAGGATGTGAAAGAGTTCATTGTTTTGTTATAATCAACAGCTGCCTGGTAAGTAAGTAGGTAATCTATAGGATAACTGACACTTGCCATAATTAAAATCGTAGTAAATACCATCACAAAATAGATTCCAATATCTTTAAGTGTTTTATTTGCAGCCATTTCTTAATTTTAGTTCTTCCAAAGTAATATTTTGATTGAGATATTCACGTACGGCAGACCAGTTAGGCCTTAATTTTACTTGTTTACCCACAGATGCCTCCCCTGAATTAGAATTAACAAAATTGCAGTGTTCTCCTGAAAGCTTTGCCATAGTTTGTCGGCAATTCTAACTGCCAAATCTGAAGCCCCATTTTCTTATACCACTTACGGGCTCATTCCATCTATTGGAGAACGAAGAGGTAATACCTTCCATGAAAAAGGTGATGAATTATTTATCATAGCAGTCCCATTATCTCATTTTGACTAAGCAAAGGCTCATTTCGGCGAAGCAGGCGAATGTTTTAAAGCGGAATTTTGATTTAACAATTAAGGGCGAAGGCCAAGTTAAATTTTGATAACGTTAAAATAAGCAAAATGAAAAGAGCACTAATTACCGGCGCGAACAAAAGTATCGGATTTGAAACTGCGCGTCAATTATTGAAAAATGGATTTTATGTATATTTAGGCAGTAGGGATCTAAAGAACGGTCAGGAAGCCCTTGAAAAATTGAAGGCAGAAGGTTTAACTCAAGCTGAAGTCATTCAACTGAATGTTGCAGATCAGCAGTCCGTTAATGATGCAAGGGCTGAAATTGGTCGTAAAACGGATGTTTTGGATGTATTAATTAATAATGCCGGAGTAAATGGAGGGATACCACAATCTGCTTTGGGATTGAATTTGGAAAACATGAAAGAAGCATTTAATGTAAACGTATTTGGTGTTGTAAGGGTAACGCAAGCTTTTTTTGGCTTGATGGAAAAATCAGCGGCGCCAAGGATCGTCAACGTTTCTTCCAGCGGATGTTCCTTAACTTTAAGCAGTGATCCTGAATGGCGATTTTATGACCATAAGGCCGCCATTTATCAACCATCAAAGGCAGCAATGAACATGTACACCATAGATCTTGCTTATGAACTAAGGAATACGAATTTTAAGGTGAATGCCGTTGATCCAGGATTTACAGCAACAGACTTTAACAACCATCGTGGGGATGATAGTGCGGAAAATGCCGGCATCCGCATTGCGAAATATGCACTAATCGGTGAAGAGGGCCCAAATGGAAAATTCATTAGTGAATATCATGACCCTAAAACTGGAAACATTCCCTGGTAAATCATTGGTAGGGACGAGCACTAAGTTATCAGCACTCTATTAATTTATAATCATGAAAAAGTTAGCAAATACAGATAAGTTTGATTCAATAGGAGACATTCACAGGGCTTTGGGCTTGCCAATGCCGCTGCATCCGCTGATCAGTTTAATCGATAACAGTAAAAATCAAATTGATAGCAGCAAATTTCCACGATATGATGTGTTGAAATTTTACAAAATAAAATTCATGACAGAACGTGGTGGGAGATTAAGATACGGGCAAGGCCATTATGATTTTGACGAGGGCAGCATGTTGTTTGCGGCTCCCCATCAGGTAATTGGCAGTACAGAAGAGGAAGTATCACATCCTGGTTATGCCTTACTTATCCATCCAGACTTTTTTCAGGGCTTTCCAATAACCGCAAAAATTAAGCAATACGGCTTCTTTTCATATTCCAGTAATGAGGCACTACATCTTTCTGATAAAGAGAAATCCACCATTCATTCCATCTTCAAAATCATAGAAGAGGAAATAGAAAGCCGGATAGACGACTTCAGTCAGGATGTAATCATTTCACAGATTGAACTCCTGTTAAGTTATGCAAACCGCTTTTATAAACGGCAGTTCATTACTAGGAAGGCGGTAAACAATGAACTGCTGCTGCGGGTGGAAGAAACACTTGATCAGTACTTTGAAAATGCGGAGGCTTTAAGTCGAGGTATTCCCACGGTGGCTGAGCTTGCTGCAAAGTTAAACTACTCGGCCAGTTATCTCAGCGATATGCTTCGTGCCTTAACCGGGCAAAATACCCAGCAGCATATCCATAATAAGTTGATAGAAAAAGCAAAAGATAAACTGTCTGCAACTAATTTGTCTGTTAGCGAGGTTGCTTACGCGCTGGGTTTTG
>Ga0308160_10004702_pt1 | contig 14483 bp, 14 predicted proteins | sample PhyFR1_FD_201036 | JGI IMG/M metagenome (GOLD analysis project Ga0308160, IMG submission 201036) | Phyllosphere microbial communities from UC Gill Tract Community Farm, Albany, California, United States - DLSLF.R1 | ecosystem: Host-associated > Plants > Phyllosphere > Unclassified | place: USA...
TTCCATCGGCTCGTCTGAGTCACGAAAAGCGGTGGCTAGCTGCTTCAACGCCGAGTCTAGAATGTATCTCGCTACGTTGGAACTAGCGTTCGTTGTGAGAACGAGTTCGCCCTGTTGCTCCAGCTCGATGAGAGACTGCAAAATTTTCTTTACGAGCTGCTCGTCGTCCATATTGAAATTCCGTTAATTATGAATTCGCGGTGAGCTCGATGCTGTCAGTCAGCGAAGGTCCGCTCATGGCCGACAGCGGACTTACCTTGACCGGCTGCTGCCGATCTGCCAGCAGTCTGCACGCAATTTTCACACATGCCATCAGTCGGAGATTTGGCGATTCAAACTGCCGAGATCAAATGCGGAAGTCATCTAGCGTCTTGCCGCCCGTGATGCCTTCCGCGATCCACTTCGGCTGCCGTCCTCGGCCTGTCCAGGTTTGATCGTTGTCCGCGGGATTTTGATACCGTGCCTGTACCTTCTGCCCTTTACCCTTGTTTGATTTTTTCGTGCCGGTAGTAAGCAGCTCATCGATAGATATGCCAGCCCCATTGGCAATCGCGAGAACCTGCTGCCGTGCTTTCTCCAGTTCGCCTTGCTGGCGGCTCTTGATCTCTTTTTCGATGTCGTGCTGCAGGCCTTTTAGCTCGCTTAGGTTGTAGCTTGCCAGGTCGATGTTCGCCATGATGTTTCCTTTACCTTGAGGAGTGAACGTACTCTCGACGATTCTACTATGCGCTCGAAAAATGAAATCGCTAATGAAGCGCACGTCTCCGCTCTCGGCACAAGGACAAGGTGCTAGGAGCAAAATCAGCTTCCTACCCACCGAGGAGGAATCATGGATGCGAGCATCTACAAGGGGAAGCATTCTGCTCCCTGGAACAAAGGACGGCTGGTCGGCCAAAAGCTGCCACTCAAACTACGCGAAATTTGGGCAATTAGAATACGGCTACAGCTGTCAGAACGCATAAGAGATCTTGCTCTGTTTAACCTGGCGATCGACAGCAAGCTCCGGGGTTGCGACTTGGTCAACCTTCGGGTGAAGGATGTGGCACAAGGTAGAAGTGTTTTTCACCGTGCCATAGTCATGCAGCAGAAGACGCAACGACCTGTCCAGTTCGAAATCACTGATCTAACTCGTCAGTCTGTTCTCGGCTGGATCGACAGGCAAGGTCTAACCCCTGCTCAGTTCCTTTTTCCGAGTAGAGTCTCAGCAGTGCCTCACCTCTCTACCCGCCAGTACGCACGGATCGTTTCTGGATGGGTAAACTCGATTGGACTAGATTCCACGGCCTACGGTACACATTCGATGCGTCGGACCAAGGCCACGTTGATCTATCGGAGAACGAAAAATCTTCGGGCAGTTCAGCTGCTTCTTGGGCATACTAAGCTCGAAAGCACGGTACGCTATCTCGGCATTGAGGTCGACGACGCGCTTGAGATTGCCGAGCAGACTGAGGTTTGAGTTGGGTCGACCGGCCTAGTTGGGTGGGCAGACGGCCCACCCAATTACATTGCCAAGGTCTGCGTTCGGCTAATAGAATGCAGCGCTTGGTATCTGATTTTTTAGGAATGCTTAAATAGTGAAAGTGTCGAGCAAGAAAACAGCTCCAACTTGGTCCGATGTCAAAGCAAAAGTAGCGGACGTTGACCGCGACGGTGTCTTGGCACTGCTTCGGGATCTGTACTCTGCCAGCAAAGAGAACCAAGCGTTTATGCACGCGAGATTTGAGCTCGGCGCCGATATGCTCAGCCCCTACAAGACGTCGATCACGCGCTGGCTCTGGCCAGACATTTCTCGAGGGCAGGACATTTCGGTTTCGAAGGCTAAAAAAGCGATCGCAGACTACAAGAAGGCCATTGGACGACCAGATGAGACGGCTGAATTGATGACTTTTTATTGCGAACAGGCTGTAGGCTTCTGCCGCGAAGTCGGCTTGTCGGACGAGACTTTTTTCGTTTCGTTGATGGGCATGTTTAGCCAGTCCTTGAAGTTGACCACGACACTTAGCCCGGTAAAACGCGGTAACTTGTTAGAGCGTCTTCACGAAGTAAGTCGGCTCAGCCATGATTTTGGCTACGGGCTTGGTAATGAAATGGATGACCTTCTAGCGGACTACTCAGCTTTGGACTGACCGGCGAACGCTTTCGGCCACAAGCGGCCATCTTCACCCTTACCTACTGATCAACAGATGAGTGATGCCGGCTACACAATAATTGAACCGCCCTCATTAGAGGAATGGCTGGGCACAGTAAAGAATCGTGCGATGCTCGTGGCATTGTTGAGCTGGCTCCAGCTCCGACTTTCTGAAACACTGAAAGACAACTCTCCAGCACTGAGAATTGACGTAATCAGGGTCGACTACTTAGGGGCGTACCCCGCACTTGGTGTTCACGGCAACAACGACGTCCCAGCGGATATCGCTGAGCGGCTCAATGCCCTGACGGAGCAAATCCTGTCCAGCTCCTCGGTCGCTGACTTCCTCAACTTTGCTCTGGATGATGGCATCGATTGGACTGTGGAAGCGCAGACGCTTCTCGATCCTTAACGTCTGCAATGGGTCGTAAGCGGCCCTTCATTGAAGGACACATTGCCTTAGCGTCCGATTTCTTCCAAATCCTCAATTTTCCCGGATAGGCCGTAACCGCAACCACCGGGCCGGAAACGATTCGGATCCGATACATGTTTTGACTCGAGAAGTGATGCATACTCCCTGGCCGAGCAGTGTGCGTCGGGTATGGCAGATGCTCCGACTATCCTCGGCAGTAACCCGAGATCTTGCTCAAGAGCGAGCAGTGGCTCAGCAATGCAATCGGATCCTGCCAGCCACGTCTGCTCAGCGGCAAAAGGTGCCATGCCACTTCATCCCTCGGGCTGCTACTGATCGATAGTACCGGCAAGAAAATCTGCGCTCAGGGCTTCCGAAACACGATCACATGCTGGATCGGCAGCGATTCGATGCTGCGTTCCCACTTCAGGCCATGCGCAGTGGCTTCATGCCTTATCTGCGACTCGCTCATCTTGTGCAGCGGCTTGATCGCGACTGCCGGATCCTCGGCCCGGTATTCGACGAAGACGACGCGTCCGCCCGGCTTGAGGGCGGCGACGATGCTGTCGAGGACCTCCGCGGGATAGGCGAGCTCGTGATAGACATCGACCATGATTGCCAGGTCGACGCTGGCCGGCGGCAGTTTGACGGTGGTTTCGCTGCCCAGCACCGAGACCACGTTGCGCACGCCACGCTTTGCCATCTGGCTGTCGAGCATGCCGATCATTTCCGGCTGCACGTCAACTGCATACACACGTCCGCCGGGCCCGACCTGTTTCGCCAACTGCCAGGTGTAGTAGCCGGTGCCGGCGCCGATGTCGGCTACCGTCATGCCGGACTGCAGCGCCAGTTCCCGCAGAAGCAACTCCGGCCGCTCCTCGCGTGCGCGGCTATCGCGCTCGAGCCATTGCGCGCCCTCCCATCCCATCACGCCGGCGATCTCGCGGCCCATATAGCGCTTGCCGATGCCATCCGGGCTGGGAACGACGCGTTCATAGCGCGTATTGGCGGCCGCTGCCTGTGCTGCGGCATCGATCTTTGCAGACGATAGCGGCGTCACAACCGACAGGCAGGCCAGCAGGATGGATAGCGTACGGCGAATGTGGAAGGTGCGGCAATTGCGCTGGTAGGTGCGGTGCATGATCGGTTTCCAGTAAGAAGTCGCTGCCTGCAATGGCGCCGGCAGGCTTGCCGTGAATGAAGATGGTCAGTGTAGCGGCGTTGGCTGCCCCAGGTGCGTTGGCTTCAACAGAATTCCTGATGATGTCGCGTTGGCTGAGCAGTTGCCCCGGATTGGATTGACTGTGTCTGAAACTACCTGTTGTGACAGTTCGCGATTTTTTCACATTGAGAACCTGTTATGCTGAATTGACTGGGCGGGATTCGGCCAAGATCGGACGTTCAAATTCGTACGAGACGCGGCATCGACCTATGAAGGACTTATGGAAACAATGATGGCTGCTAGCATGATTTTAAGTCCGCCGGGGCTCATTATCATGGTTCTTATTCCGGCAATTACTATCCTGTGTGCTCGGCGCCCCGAGCTTCCCGCTCAGCGCCTCGGGACTGGCTACATGAGTTCGTTGTTCGCACTGGCCGTTATTGTGGGCGCCGCGTCGTATGTGTCTCCTCAAGAGGCAGCTTCGGTATGGCAAGTGCCGCCAGAACGATATTGGCACGCACTGAGCGAGCAATTCCTCTCCCTCTACGCTGTCACCGCATTTGTGTCAATCGTGGCATGTCATTGATTGGCATTCCTGTATTAGTTGCGTTGTCAAAATTTGGCAGAGCTACCGCTTTGTCGCTCGCTTTAGCTTCGATAGTTATCTCGACACTGACAAGCCTCCCGTTTTACTTTCTCGGACGGTCTTCATCTACTTCGTCGCCAAAACTATTAGGACTACTGGTCATTAGTCACGTAATTTTGACAGTCGGCTTTTCTTTTGGAGCTAAACTGACATGGGTTAGGAGACCTATTGCTCGTTAAAGATGAATAATGACCTGCTAACAGGATCAAACATTCACCCGTTGTCCTAGCATCGAACAACAAACGATCATAGAGCGTGCCAGCGATGAAATTTACGGGTTACGCGGATGAGACGCAGAACGACTGCGTTGGATCGATTGCGCTCACTCAGCAACAACTAGATAAATGCCGAAATGGACAGGTCAAGATCGATATGCATGTCATGGCAATCGTGTAGACTCCATATCGAAAAGCAAAGAGGAAATCATGCATCTTTACCGTTGGACGAGTTACTTCATTAGCATCCCCGGTGGTAATAGGACCGCCGGGGTGACAGGAGAAACTTATGAAAGACATGTCACGCGCCGTTCGGCGCCATCATGCTACGCGAATCAAGCGAGGCCGGCGTTTTTACTTTGGCTGTGATAACGGTACCGATTTACGTCGACTCGGTATGTTGTTACATACGGCTACGCCGTGCAGTTGTTGGATGTGCGGAAATTCGAGACAGTACGAGGGCCGGACTCTTGCCGAATTATGGTACTTGGCGACACTCGCCGAAGAATTGTAATCGGCCAACGCGAACCGGAGCTCTTACAGGTTGCTGCTAATCGCAACAGGCAGCAACCGGTCAAGAGCGCACCCCAAGAATAGCCGACTCTGCCGGACATCACCCTTCCCCCGAATGGCTTAGCATGAAGCCATGAAACCCGACCGCAAGACCCTATTTCTCGAAGGCTCGATTCCGCGCGCGCTCGTCACGCTGGCCGTGCCGATCATGCTCGCCAATCTGCTGCAAACCGGCTACCAGCTGACCGACGCCTTCTGGGTCGGGCGGCTGGGCGCGTCGGCGGTGGCGGCGATTTCCGTCAGCTTCCCGGTCACCTTCCTGGTGATCGCGCTCGGCTCGGGCCTGGCCATGGCCGGCGCCACGATGGCCGCGCAATATGTCGGCGCCGGGCGCCAGGACATGGTGAACCACGTCGCCGCGCAGACCATGCTGATGGTGGTGATCACCTCGATCCTGTTCGGCGCGCTCGGCTTCGTGCTGGCGCCTGCCCTCTTGCAGCTGCTCGGCGTAGCGCCAGAAGTCTATCGCGGCGCGCTGGGCTTCCTGCGCGTGTCGTTTGTCGGCATCCTGTTCGTGTTCATGTACGCCATGTTCCAGGCGCTGATGCGCGGCGTCGGCAAGACCCGGATTCCCTTGATGATCGTGGCCGGCACGGTGCTGCTGAACTTCGTGCTCGACCCGCTGTTCATTTTCGGCTGGGGACCGATTCCCGGCCAGGGCGTGATGGGCGCGGCTTATGCCACCCTGATCACGCAGGCGCTCGCCGCCGGCCTGGGCATGCTGGTGTTCCTGCGTGGGCGCCACGGCATCGCCCTCACCTGGCGCGGCTTCAAGCCCGATCCGGTGTACCTGAAGCGCGCCTTTTTCCTCGGCCTGCCCGGCTCGGTGGAACTGTCGACGCGCGCGCTGGGGCTGATGGTAATGTCCTTCCTGGTCGCCAGTTTCGGTACGCTGGCGATTGCCACCTATGGCGTCGGTTCGAACATCCTGCAGGTGATCACGATTCCCGTGATGGGCATTGCGATGGCGGTGGCCACGCTGGTCGGGCAGAATATCGGCGCCGGGAATACGGCGCGCGCCGAGCGCATCACCTGGCTCGGCACGGTGGCCAGCTTCGCGATCCTCACGCTGCTGGGCGGCGTGGCCTGGCTGTGCGCGCCCTGGCTGGCGCGCTTCTTCATCCCGGACGACCCGGCGGTGATCGCGGGCGGCGCCCATTTCATCCGCATCATGTGCCTGGCCTGGGGCGGCATCGGCATCCAGCTGTGCATCGTATCGGCCTTCCGCGCTTCGGGGAATATGCTCAGTGCGATGATCATCGCGATGGTGTCGCAGTGGATGATCCAGTTCCCGCTGGCCTACGTGCTGGCCAAGCACACCACGCTTGGCGCGGATGGCCTGTGGTGGTCGTTCCCGGTGACGAACGTGGCGGTGGCGCTGGTGTCGGTGGCGTGGTTCGCGCGCGGCAGCTGGAAGACGGTGCGGCTGACCGAGGACGACCGGCAGGTGGCCGAAGTGGCCAAGGAGACGATGGTCGAGGAAGGCAGTCTGCGCTGAGCAGGCCGCCGTTTTCCTCGTGCTTTATGACGCCGGTGTCTGCGGTAGGCTCTTGACGTTCTTCTTCAGGAAGAACACTGTCGCAGCGATGGATGCAAACAGCACGGCAACGCCGACCGGATCGACGCGGACATCCACGGTGACTTTCACGTCTACATTCTTCACAGCTTCCTCCATGATATGGCTCCGATAAGTTAGCAAAAACTATATCAAAGATCGTGGATGTGGCTGGTTCCTGTAGGGTGGGCCGGGCCATGAAAGGCACCTGTGTCCACGTTGTCGTACCTTTGCATACCCGACCAGTTGCAAGCGCTGTACCGCGTGGACACAGGTGTCCACCCTACTAACTTCGCTACTCGCTTACTTCACCAGCACCTTGTAACTCCACGGCGCCATATCGAAGCTGGTGGCCGCATCCACGCGCACCGTTTCGCCGGTGGCGAAGTCGCGGTAGCTGCCGTGGTGCAGATTCTTGCTGAAGGTGGCTTTCACCGGCTTGTCAGAAAGGTTCAGCGCCACGAAGACCTTGTCCTTGGCATTCGCGCGCACGAAGCTGAAGACCTGCTTCGGCGCGTTGTTCGGCACCTGCACCATCTGCGCGCCGAATTCGCCGTTCCACAGGGCCGTATTCGACTTCTTCAGCGCGATCAGCTTGCGGTACAGCTCCGCGTACGGCGACGGCTTCCATTCGATCGGATCGCGCTCGAAGAACTCCAGGCGCTTGCGGTTGCCGGCTTCCTGGCCGTTGTAGATCATCGGCATGCCTTCGCTCACAAACGTGAATACGATGGCCGCATCGACCGCCGGACCGAAGATGTCGAACTCGGTGCCGTCCCAGGTGTTCTTGTCGTGGTTGGTGGTGTACAGCAGGCGGTAGGCCTGGCGCGGGTAGAACTTCTGGCCCCAGGCGTAATAGGTGTACAGGCCGGTGGCGTCGCGCTTGCCTTTGGCGACGTCGTGCAGCGCGTCCCACCAGGTCCAGGCATAGCTGGCATCAAAAGCCACGCGGTGCATGTCGCGGCTTTCCCATTCGGCCAGCATGAACACCGGCTTCACGGCGCGCAGTGCGCGGCTGGCGTTGTCCCAGAAGTCTTGCGGCACCAGGCCGGCGGCGTCGACGCGGTAGCCGTCGATGCCGGTCTCGCGCACCCAGTACAGCATCGACTCCGTCATGTAGCGGCGCAGGGCCGGCTTGCTGTAATCGAGGTCGATGATGTCGTCCCAGTCGAACCACGGCGTCGGGCGCGGCTTGCCGCTGCTGTCGTTGGCGTACCAGTCGGGGTGGCTGCTGCGCAGTACGTTGTCCCAGGACGTGTGGTTGCCGACCCAGTCGATGATGACGCGCATGCCCAGGCTATGCGCACGGTCGACAAAGGCGCGGAAGTCCTGCAGCGTGCCGAATTCCGGGTTCACGGCGCGATAGTCGCGCACCGCGTAGGGGCTGCCGAGCGTGCCCTTGCGATTGAGTTCGCCGATCGGGTGGATCGGCATCAGCCACAGGATGTCGACGCCGAGTTCCTTCAGACGTGGTAGCTGGGCGCTGGCCGCCTTGAAGGTACCCTCGGGCGTGAACTGGCGCGTGTTGATCTGGTAGATGGTGGCGTTCTTGGTCCAGTCGGCGTGCTGGAACTGGACGTATTCTTGCGGGGTGTAGGTCGGCGTGTAAGCGTCGGCGGCGTGGGCGGCGATGCCGAAGCCGGCTGCGCACAGAGCGAGGGTCAGGCGGACAAATGCTTGCTTCATGAAGGGTTCCTAAAAAAGACCTGCGCGATCACGGATGGATCGGTCAACATTCGCCGCACGCGGCTCGTCAGTCAGATTATGCCCTTAACAACAGGAATATTTGCAGCAGTACTGCTGCCATCGCCGGGAAGCGCTCAGGCAGGCGCCAGCGTCTCGACCAGATAATCGATGAACACCCTCACCTTCGGCGGCAGGAAGCGGTTTTCGAGGTAGACCACGTAGAGCTGGTCGCCCGAAAAACCTCGTGGCGTCAGCTCGGGCAGCACCTGCACGGCCGCGCCGCTGTGCAAGTCCTCGCCCACCACGTAGGTCGGCAGCAGCGCAATGCCGCCGCCGCGCAGCATGGCCAGGTGCAGCGCGACGCTGCTGTTGGCGGCCAGGGCGCTGTCGACCTTCACACGCTGCGCGCCGCCGCCGCCTTCGAACTGCCATGTCGCCGGCACGCCGGATGCGCCGAAAGTCAGGCAGCGGTGCGTGGCCAGATCCTCGATGCGCTCGGGTGTCCCGTATTGGTCCAGGTAAGCCGGCGCCGCGGCCAGCACATAGCGGATCGCCGCAATTGGCCGCGCCACGGCGCTCAGCATGTCGATGCGCGCCGCCAGACGCAGCGCCACATCGATGTTTTCCTCGACCAGGTCGACATAGCGGTCGGTCAGACTAAGCACCACGCGGATGTCGGGATAGCGTTCCATGAAGGCGGGCAGCAGGCCGGCCAGGCAGGTGGTGCCGAATGCCATCGAGGCGCTCACGCGCAGCGTGCCGCCCGGACCGGTCTGCAGGCCGGCGGCGGTGGCCTCCAGCGCGCGTGCTTCTTCCAGCAGGCGCAGGCCATGCTGGTAAATGGCGCTGCCCGCTTCCGTCAGGCTCAGCTTGCGCGTCGAGCGGTTCAGGAGTTTGGCGTGCAGGTTCTGCTCCAGGTTCGCCACCTGCTTGCTGACATTCGCCTTGGTGGTGCCGATCTGGCGCGCGGCTTCGGAAAAGGAACCGGTGTCGACCACCCGGACGAAGGTCCAGACATCGGAAAAATCGCGCGGCTGCATCTCGCTCATCGTATCGCCCCTGGAAACAATCGGTTGCCTGATCGATGGATTGTATCGCAGCAGTATCCTGTCTAAGCTTGAACGATCAACCACCGGAGACAACGATGACGACGCTCAGGCTTGCCCTTCCCACCGCATCCCGCATCACAGGGTTTGCCCTGCCCCTTTTGTTCATTGCGATGTGGAGCTCGGGCTATGTGATCGGCAAGCTGGCGGTACCGTATGCGGGGCCGTTCACGCTGCTGGCGGTCCGCTTCGGGGTGGCATCGCTGGTGCTGCTGATTGTGGCGCTGGCGGCGCGGGCGCCCTGGCCGGCCAGCCGCAGCCAGTTCGGGCACCTGGTGGTGGTGGGCCTGCTGATCCAGGCGCTGCAGTTTTCGGGGCTGTACACGGCGCTGAAGCTGGGCGTGTCGGCGGGCGAGTCGGCGCTGATCGTCGGCACTATGCCGGTGTTCACGGCGTTGGGGGCGGCGCTCGTGTTCGGCGAACGTCTGGGCGTCAGGCAGTGGCTGGGGATGGCGGGCGGCTTGTTTGGCGTGGTGCTGGTGGTGTGGCACAAGCTCGGGACTGGAAGCGCGGGCATCGGCGCGTATGTGGCGGCCGTGGTGGCGCTGGCCGGCATCACGCTCGGCACGCTGTACCAGAAGCGCTTTTGCGCGGGGATGGACTTGCGTACCGGCGGTTTCATTCAACTGGCGGTGGCGACGCTGGTGGCGCTGCCTTTGTCGTTCGGGCTGGAAGGCTTCGACGTGCGCTGGGCGGGGACGATGGTGTTTGCGTCCGGCTGGCTGGCAACCGTGAACTCGATTGGCGCGACCAGCCTGCTGTTCGTCATGATGCGCAAGGGCGAGGCGAGCAAGGTGGCCAGCCTGTTCTATCTGATTCCCGGCGTGACGGCGCTGATGGCGTTTGCGCTGCTGGGCGAAACCCTGACGGCGATGACGCTGGCGGGGTTCGTGGCGACAGCGGGGGCGGTGTATTTGTGCACGCGTGCGCGGTAATCGGCGCACGATTGTTTCGATGGGCAGGCGTGCCATACGGCGTGGACACGGGTGTCCACCCTACGAACTGCGACGCGCGGATGTGGTAACCGGTGGGTACGAGTACCCACCCTACCGTTGTGCATACGCGTAGGGTGGGCACCTGTGCCCACGCGGTCGTAGCGGTGCATGCTGCGCAATGCGCAAAAAAAACGGCGCACAAGGCGCCGTTTCTTCATCGAGCCGAATCCCGCTCAGGTCTTCACCGCCACCAGCCGCGGTTCACCCGCGATACCGAAGCGCGCACGGATCGAGGCCGCGATACCCTTCGCATCCAGGCCCACGGAGGCCAGCAGCGCCGCCGGATCGCCCTGGTCGATGAATTTGTCCGGCAAGCCGAGAATCAGCAGCGGCTTGACGATGCCCGCCGCCGCCATCGCTTCGGCCACTGCCGCACCGGCGCCGCCCATCACCGCGCCCTCTTCCACCGTCACCAGGTAGTCGTGCTCGGCCGCCAGCTGCTTCACCAGCTCCACGTCGAGCGGCTTCACGAAGCGCATGTTGGCGACCGTGGCATCGAGCTCGCCGGCCGCGGCCACGCTTGGCGCCACCATCGAACCGAAGGCGAGGATGGCCACGCCCTTGCCGCTGCGCTGGACCTCGCCCTTGCCCATCTCGATGGACGTCAGCTCTTCGACAATCGCCGTACCGATGCCGGCGCCGCGCGGATAACGCACCGCGGCCGGACCAGGGTAATGGTAGGCCGTGGTCAGCATCTGGCGGCACTCGTTCTCGTTCGATGGCGCCATGACGACCATGTTCGGGATGCAGCGCAGGTAGGACATGTCGTAGTTACCCGCGTGGGTCGCACCGTCGGCGCCCACCAGGCCAGCGCGGTCGAGGGCGAAGGTCACGTCCAGGTTCTGCAGCGCCACGTCGTGGATCAGCTGGTCGTAGCCGCGCTGCAGGAAGGTCGAATAGATCGCCACCACCGGCTTCATGCCTTCAGTCGCCAGGCCCGCGCCAAACGTCACCGCGTGCTGCTCGGCGATGCCGACATCGAAATAACGCTCCGGGTACTGCGCATGGAAGCGCACCATGCCCGAGCCTTCGCGCATCGCCGGCGTGATGCCGACCAGGCGCGAGTCGCTCGCCGCCATGTCGCACAGCCAGTTGCCGAAGACTTCCGTATAAGTGATCTTGCTCGGCGCGGTGGCCGGCTTGATGCCCTCGGTCGGATTGAACTTGCCGGTGCCGTGGTACAAGATAGGCTCGGCCTCGGCCAGCTTGTAGCCCTGGCCTTTTTTCGTCACCACGTGCAGGAATTGCGGGCCCTTGAGCTTCTTGATGTTTTCCAGGGTCGGAATCAAGGAGTCGAGGTCGTGGCCGTCGATCGGGCCGATGTAATTGAAGCCGAATTCCTCGAACATCGTGGCCGGGACCACCATGCCCTTCGCGTGTTCTTCCAGGCGGCTGGCGAGTTCGCGCAATGGGCCTGGCAGCACGGTCTTGCCGACGCTCTTTGCGGCGGCGTAGAACTGGCCGCTCATCAAGCGCGCCAGGTAGCGGTTCAGCGCGCCCACCGGCGGCGAGATCGACATGTCGTTGTCGTTCAGGACCACCAGCACATTGCAGTCTTCCTCGACACCGGCATTGTTCAGGGCCTCGAAGGCCATGCCCGCGGTCATCGAGCCGTCGCCGATCACGGCAATCGCATGGCGCTGCTCGCCTTTCAATTTAGCCGCGGCGGCCATGCCGAGTGCGGCCGAAATCGAGGTCGACGAGTGGGCGGTGCCGAAGGTGTCGTAGGCGCTTTCGTCACGCTTCGGGAAGCCCGACAGGCCGTTCAGCTGGCGCAGGGTCGGCATGCGTTCGCGGCGGCCGGTGAGGATCTTGTGCGAATAGGTTTGATGGCCCACGTCCCACACGATGCGGTCGTGCGGCGTCTCGAACACGTAGTGCAGCGCGATGGTCAGCTCCACGGTGCCGAGGTTCGACGACAGGTGGCCGCCGGTCTTCGAAACCGAGTCGAGCAGGTACTGGCGCAGTTCGCCGGCCAGTGGCGTCAGTTGCGTACGCGGCAGTTTGCGCAGGTCCGACGGGTCGTTGATGGTGTCTAACAGGTTCATTTAGGCCTTCCGCTGCACGATCAGGTCCGCGAGTTCGCGCAGCCGCAGTGCTTGTTCTCCGAATGGCGCCAGCGCATCGTGCGCCTCGCGCCGCAATTGTTCGGCCAGCGCCTGCGAAGGCGCCAGTCCGAGGATCGATACATAGGTCGGCTTGTTGTCGGCCGCATCCTTGCCGGCGGTCTTGCCGAGCGTGGCCGAATCGGCCGTCGCATCGAGTACGTCGTCCACCACCTGGAAGGCCAGGCCCACGGCCTTCGAATAGGCCTTCAGGGCTTCGAGTTCGGTGGCCGACAAGTCCTTGCCGCACAGGGCGCCGAGCAGCACCGATGCGCGCAACAAGGCGCCGGTCTTCAGCTGGTGCATGCGCTCGAGCTGTTCCAGGCTCAGGGACAGGCCGACGCTGTCGAGGTCGATGGCCTGGCCGCCGCACATGCCGGCGGAACCGGCCGCTTCGGCCAGCAGGCGCAGCATGCCTACCAGGCGCGCGGGCGGCAAAGCGTCGTCATTGGCCAGCACCTCGAAGGCGCGCGCCTGCAGCGTGTCGCCGACCAGCAGCGCGGTGGCTTCGTCGTAGGCCACGTGGACCGTCGGTTTGCCGCGGCGCAGGGCGTCGTCGTCCATGCAGGGCATGTCGTCGTGCACCAGCGAGTACACGTGAATCATCTCCAGCGCGCAGGCGGCGCGCGCCAGCGAAGCGCTATCGGCACCGAACAGCGCGCCGCTGGCGTACACCAGCAGCGGACGCACGCGCTTGCCGCCGCCGAGCGCGGTGTAGCGCATCGCTTCGTGCAGTTTGGTCGGTTGCGTGTCGGCGGCCGGCAGGAAGCGTGATAACGCCTCTTCCACCTCGGCCTGGACACCGCTCATCCAGTCGTTGAACGCCGCGCTCATCAGGCGCCCTCGCCCGCGCCGTCGGCGCTGAAGGGTTTCAGCATGTCGCCTTCGAGCACCTTGACCTGGGATTCCACCTTGTCGAGCTGGGCGGCGCAGTACTTCACCAGTTCCGAGCCGCGCGCATAGGCGGCCACCGAGGCTTCCAGCGGCAATTGCCCCGCTTCCATTTGCGAGACGAGCTGCGCCAGTTCGGCCATTGCCGCCTCGAAGGATTCCGGTGCCTGCGCGTTTACATTATTTGCCATAGTTACTTGTTGTGTTGGGCCAGCGGTCCCGGATTGGTGCAAGGGGTGCGCCATGGGGCAGCCTAATCGCGTATTTTAGAACAATCCTCACCCTTGAGGTGTCCACGCGCATGCAGAGTTAGCAACCGGCCCGTTGCCAGACCATTCACATTTTAGCCTACGCACCCTGGATGCCATGAATACGATGCCAATCCGGCAATTTATGTACTCCTGCGCACCACAACCGCGTGCCGGTCCGAGACTGTAGAGCTCGTTCCACGGTATAATCGCCGGTTCTGTCCGAAATACCGTATTTCCCTACTCAAAATACTGGTCTTTGGATTCTTTCTCTTCTTTGGCTCGACGCTTTTATAAAAGGGGGGTTGGGATGTCCGATCTGGCTACCCACGCCAAGCTGGCGCGCTCGTGTGCTCAGCTTCCGGTAAATGTTTACTTTGACGAGGCGCTGCTGCAGCGCGAAATCCAGCACCTGTTCCGGCAGGGGCCGCGTTACGTCGGCCATGAACTGATGGTGCCGGAGATGGGCGACTTCGCCACGCTGGCATCGGAAAACGAAGGCCGCATGCTGGTGCGTAACGCCAATGGCATCGAGGTACTGTCCAACGTCTGCCGCCACCGCCAGGCGCTGATGTTCAATGGCCGCGGCAACGCCAACAACATCGTCTGCCCGCTGCACCGCTGGACCTACGATTTGAAGGGCGAACTGATCGGCGCGCCGCACTTCGCCGAAACGCCTTGCCTGAATTTGTCGAAGACCACGCTGCAAAGCTGGAACGGCCTGCTGTTCGAGCAGAACGGCTACGACGTGATGGACAAGC
>Ga0308160_10004703_pt1 | contig 14481 bp, 11 predicted proteins | sample PhyFR1_FD_201036 | JGI IMG/M metagenome (GOLD analysis project Ga0308160, IMG submission 201036) | Phyllosphere microbial communities from UC Gill Tract Community Farm, Albany, California, United States - DLSLF.R1 | ecosystem: Host-associated > Plants > Phyllosphere > Unclassified | place: USA...
GGCGCCGTCTTCCACCGCTCGCTGCCCGATCTGCGCGGGCGCGACGCGAGCCCGCTGCCCGACACCGAACCGGTGCCCGTCCAGCCCAGCTGACCCGCGACTCCGGTGCCATGATCGAGGGATGGCCCCCATCGACACGCCCACCCTCGCCCTGAACGACGGCACCACCATCCCGCAGCTGGGGCTCGGCGTCTACAAGGTGCCCGACGACGAGGCCGAGACGGTCGTCGCGACGGCGCTGGAGGCGGGCTACCGCCACCTCGACACGGCGTCGTTCTACGGCAACGAGGGCGGCGTCGGCCGGGCGATGCGCGCCTCGGGCGTGCCCCGCGACGACGTCTTCCTCACCACGAAGGTGTGGAACACCGACCACGGCTACGACGAGACCCTGCACGCCTTCGACCGCAGCCTCGAGACCCTCGGCACCGACCACGTCGAGCTGTACCTCATCCACTGGCCGGCCCCGACCCAGGACCGGTACGTCGAGACGTACCGCGCCCTGGAGCGGATCCGGGAGGAGGGGCGGGCCCGCTCGATCGGCGTCAGCAACTTCCAGGTGCACCACCTCGAGCGCCTGCTCGGCGAGACCGACGTCGTGCCCGTCGTCGACCAGGTCGAGGTGCACCCGTGGCTGCAGCAGCACGAGGTGCGGGAGTTCGCCGCGGCGCACGGCATCGTGACCCAGGCCTGGTCGCCGCTGGCCCGCGGCAGGATCCTCGACGACCCGACCCTGCTCCGCCTCGCCGAGCGGCACGGCGTCTCGACCGCGCAGGTCGTGATCCGCTGGCACCTGCAGCAGGGGCTCGTCGTCATCCCGAAGTCGGTGACGCCGGCGCGCATCCGCTCGAACATCGACGTGTTCGGCTTCGAGCTCGACGACGACGACCTCGCGGCGGTCGCGGCGCTCGACTCGGGGCAGCGCACCGGCTCGCACCCCGACACGAACGGCTGAGCCGGAGGCGCGGGTCGAGGGGGCGGCGCCCGCTCGCGTACCGTGGTGGGCGCACATCTCGAGCAAGGAGCACCCATGACGATCGTCGCCGCCGCTGACGGATCCGCCCTCGGCAACCCCGGCCCCGCCGGCTGGGCCTGGTACGTCGACGACGACCGCTGGGCCGCCGGGGGCTGGCCCCGGGCCACGAACAACCAGGGCGAGCTGACCGCCGTGCTCGAGCTGCTGCGCGCGACAGCCGGCACCGACGAGGCCGTCCACGTCCTGTGCGACAGCCAGTACACGATCAAGGCCTGCACCGAGTGGATGCCGGGCTGGAAGCGCAAGGGCTGGCGCAAGGCCGACGGCAAGCCCGTGCTCAACGTCGAGATCCTGAAGGAGCTCGACGCCGCCCTCGCGGGGCGCTCTGTCACCTTCGAGTGGGTGCGCGGCCACGTCGGCCACGAGATGAACGAGGCCGCCGACGTCCGCGCCCGCGGCGCCGCGACGGCGTTCCAGAACCGCAGCGACGTGCCGAGCGGGCCGGGCTGGCCGGGTGCGCCGGTCGCGACGACCTCCCCGGTCGCCGCTCCCCCGGAGCCGCCGGCGACGCTCTTCTAGGTCGCGCCCCGCGCCTCCCCCCTTCACCCGACGACGGCCCCGCAGCACGCGCTGCGGGGCCGTCGTCACGTCACGCGCCCCCGAGCAGGGGCGCCCGCCGCTACATCGAGGGGTGGGTGCTCGACAGCCCGCCGTCGACGACGAACTGCGCGCCGGTCGAGAAGGCCGAGTCGTCGGAGGCGAGGTGCAGGGCGAGGCCCGCGACCTCCTCCGGCATGGCCAGGCGGCCGCGCGGGCTCATCGTCTTGAAGGCGTCGAGCAGAGCGGGCTGCGCCTCGACCTGGCGGCGGAAGAGCGCGGTGTCGGTCGGGCCGGGGTGCAGGGAGTTGATGCGGATGTCCCAGCCCTCCTGCGCGGCGTGCGCGGCGCTGGAGCGGGTGAGGCCCACCAGCGCGTGCTTGCTGGCGGTGTAGGCCGCGTCGTCACCGAAGCCGAGGAAGGACGTGGCCGGAGCCAGGTTGATGATCGACCCGCCGGACGACGCCGGGTTCGCGCGCATCTGCTCGATGGCGAAGCGCGTGCCGAGCATCACGCCCGTGACGTTGACGGCGAAGACCCTGTTCCAGCTCTCGAGCTGCGTCACGTCGATCGACTGGCCCGAGACGATGCCCGCGTTGTTGACCAGCACGTCGAGGCGCCCGTAGTGGTCGGCGATGCGGTCCATCACGCGCTTCCAGTCGCCGCCGTTGGCGACGTCGTGCTGGATGAACTCCGCGCCGGCCTCGGCCGCGACGGCCGAGCCGTCGAGGATGTCGGTGGCGACGACGCGCGCGCCCTCGTCCGCGAAGCGGCGGACGATCGCCTCCCCGATGCCCGAGGCAGCTCCGGTGACGATCGCGACTTTGCCGGACAGACGGGACATGGGTCCTCCTCGTGGAGCGGAGCACGGTGGTGCTGCGGGCGGTGCGTCGGAGGGTCGCTCCGGGGTGGCCTGCGGGGTGCCGCGGCCAGCGACGATGCTACTCCTCGACGACCGTCGACCGGGCCCGCTCGGAGGCGGGACCGACGGCCGTGACGGTGACCACCGCCTCCCCGCGCTCGTCGCTCGAGGCCAGGTCGACCACGGCCGCGATGCCCCAGTCGTGGTCGCCCTCGGGGTCGGCGAGCACCTGCCGCACGCGCCACACGCTCGGCAGCTGCTCGACCTGGAGCATGTGCGGGCCCCGCGCGTCGGTGTCGGTGCCGATCGTGTCGTACTCGTCGAAGTAGCGGTCGAGGGCCTCGCCCCAGCGGTCGACGTCCCAGCCCGACGAGGAGTCGAGCTGACCGAGGGCCTCCGCGTCGTCGCGGGCCATGAGCTGCACCCGGCGGAACATCTCGTTGCGCACCGCGATGCGGAAGGCCCGGTCGTTCGCCGTGAAGCGGCGGAGCACCGGCGGCACGATCTCGTCGTGGGCCTCGGCCTCCCGGGGGTTCAGCATCTCCTCCCACTCGTCGAGCAGGCTCGAGTCGACCTGGCGCACCAGCTCGCCCAGCCACTCGATCAGGTCGGCGAGCTCGTCGGTCTTGGCCTCGTCGGGCACCGTCTGCCGCAGGGCGCGGAACGCGTCGGAGAGGTAGCGCAGCACGAGGCCCTCCGACCGGGCCAGGCCGTAGAAGCCGACGAAGTCGCCGAACGTCATGGCCCGCTCGTAGAGGTCGCGCACGACCGACTTCGGGCTGAGCGCGAAGTCGCCGATCCAGGGCTGCGACGCCGCGTAGGTCTCGAAGAGGGCCGTGAGCAGCTCGTCGAGGGGCTTGGGGTGCGTGACCTCCTCGAGCAGCTCCATGCGCTGGTCGTACTCGATGCCCTCCTGCTTCATCAGCGCGACGGCCTCGCCGCGGGCCTTGAACTGCTGCTGCGAGAGGATGGGCCGCGGGTCGTCGAGGGTCGCCTCGATGACGGAGACGACGTCGAGGGCGTAGCTGGGCGACTCGCGGTCGAGCACCTCGAAAGTCGCGAGCGCGAACGGCGAGAGCGGCTGGTTGAGCGCGAAGTTCGCCTGCAGGTCGACGGTGAGGCGGATGGTCGGCGCGGTGCCGTCGACGCCGGGCTCCTGCACGACGACCTCCGCGGTGCGGAGCGTGCGGTAGATCGAGATCGCCTGCCGGGCCATCGCGTACTGCTTCGCGAGCGGCTCGTGGTTGTCGAAGACGAGCGAGCGGACGTTCGCGAACACGTCGCCGCCGCGGCCGATGACGTTGAGCAGCATCGCGTGCGTGACCTGCAGGTGCGACACGAGGGGCTCGGGCTCGGCGGCGATCAGCTTGTGGAAGCTCGGCTCGCCCCACGAGACGAAGCCCTCGGGGGCCTTCTTGCGCACGATCTTGCGCTTCTTCTTCGGGTCGTCGCCGGCCTTCTCGATCGCCTTGAGGTTGTCGATCTCGTGCTCGGGCGCCTGCAGCACCACGGTGCCGGAGGTGTCGTAGCCGGCCCGGCCCGCCCGGCCCGCCACCTGGTGGAACTCGCGGGCGCTGAGCTGGCGCATGCGCGTGCCGTCGAACTTCGTCAGTGCGGTCAGCAGCACCGTGCGGATCGGCACGTTGATGCCGACGCCGAGGGTGTCGGTGCCGCAGATGACGCGGAGCAGGCCGCGCTGGGCCAGCTGCTCGACGAGGCGGCGGTACTTGGGCAGCATGCCCGCGTGGTGCACGCCGATGCCCGACCGCACGAGCCGGCCGAGCGTCTTGCCGAAGCCGGTGCTGAACCGGAACCCGCCGATCAGCTCGGCGATCTCGTCGCGCTGCTCACGCGTCGCGACCTTGATGCTCGACAGCGCCTGCGCCCGCTCGAGCGCGGCGGCCTGCGAGAAGTGCACGACGTAGACCGGGGCCTCGCCGGTGGAGAGGAGCTCCTCGACGGTCTCCTGCACGGGGGTCTGCGCGTACGAGTAGTGCAGGGGCACGGGCCGCTCGACGCCGGTGACGCGGGCGACGGGCCGGCCCGTGCGCCGGGCGAGGTCGTCGGTGATGCGGGTCACGTCGCCGAGCGTCGCCGACATCAGCAGGAACTGCGCCCGGGGCAGCAGCAGCAGGGGCACCTGCCAGGCCCAGCCGCGCGACTGGTCGCCGTAGAAGTGGAACTCGTCCATGACGACCTGGTCGACCTCGGCGCCCGGCCCCTCGCGGAGCGCGAGGTTGGCGAGGATCTCGGCGGTGCAGCAGATGATCGGGGCGTCGTGGTTGACCGACGAGTCGCCGGTCACCATGCCGACGTTCTCAGCGCCGAACAGCTCGACCAGCGCGAAGAACTTCTCGCTCACCAGGGCCTTGATCGGCGCCGTGTAGTACGTGCGCCGCCCCTGGCTCAGCGCCACGAAGTGCGCTCCCGCGGCGACGAGCGACTTGCCGGTGCCGGTCGGCGTGCTGAGCACGACGGAGGCGCCCGAGACGAGCTCCATCATGGCCTCGTCCTGCGCGGGGTACAGGGGCAGCCCCCGGCTCTCCGCCCACTCGACGAACGAGGTGTAGGCGACGTCGGGGTCGTACGAGGACGCTCCCGGGGTCGCGGGCAGCAGAGCGGCGAGCGGGGCGGTGGGAGCGGGCGACATGGTGAGTCGATCCTGCCCCATCGACCGGGCCCGCGCCTCCGCCCGGGGCGGGAGAGCCGTCACGGGGCCGGGGGCGACCCCGTGACGGGCCCTCGCCACGGACCCTGAACCGCCCCGAGGTGAGGACTCCTCGATGGTGCCACGAACGGATCGGTTCGGCAAACGACCGAGGGAGGCGTGACGCCCGGAGACGAGACACGCCCCCGTCGACGAGCCGGGCTCGGACAGGGGCGTGCCACCGCGCCCACGACGTCGACCAGCTCGAGCTCGGATCAGGAGAGCCCCAGCGACCGGACGCCGCACTACGGGCGCGGGATGCCCCGGTAACCAGCCGGGCGCACGAACCCTACCGTAGCGTGAGGCTCGGTCTCCGGGAAGGGTGGCTGGGGGGTGATCGTGCGCCGGAGCTGCCTGCCTCAGCGAAGCGGGATGTGCCCGCCCAGCGCGTCGTCGACCTGCTCGACGGCGCCCTCGCGGGCGGCGTCGTCGGCCTCGGAGGCGCCGTGGGCGTCGACGGGGGCGGGGTCGTCGCCGTGCACGGCGGCCGCGTCGGTGCGGTCGTCGAGGTCACGGTCGGCGGGGTCGGTGCTGCCGGTGATCGGGTCGGTGCTCATGGCGGTCCTCTCGCTGTCGGTGGTGGCGGGGCCGGGGCCGCGCCGTCCTCGTCACGGTACCCGCGCCTCCCGCACGGCCCCCAGCGACGCCGGACGGCCCCCGAACCTGTGGGCGATCCGCACCCCGACACGGTAAGAACAGAGGAGGCGCACCCCGCGCCCCCGAGGCCCTCCCCAGGAAGTGCAGACGATGTCGTCACCCGCCCCCTCCCCCGCCCCCCTCCGCGTCGCCGTCACCGGCGGCAGCGGCAAGCTCGGCCGCGCGGTCGTCCGAGACCTGGCCGAGCACGGCTGGGAGGTCGTGCTGCTCGACCGCGTGCCGAGCCCCGACCCGGTGCCCGGCGTCACCTTCGTGCAGGTCGACCTCTCCGACTACGGGCAGGTCGTGCAGGCGCTCACGCACGTCGACGACCGCTACGACTCGATCGACGCCGTGGTGCACCTCGGCGCGATCCCCGCCCCGGGGCTCGTGCCGAACGCGACGCTCTTCACGAACAACGTGACCGGCAGCTACAACGTCTTCGCCGCCGCCCGGGCCGCGCACATCCGCAACGTCGTGTGGGCCTCGAGCGAGACCCTGCTCGGCATCCCCTTCGACCTCGACCCGCCCTACCTGCCCCTCGACGAGGAGTACGCCGTGCGCCCCGAGTCGTCGTACTCGCTCGGCAAGGCGCTCGACGAGGAGATGGCCCGCCACTTCACCCGCTGGGACCGCCAGCTGAAGATGATCGGGCTGCGCTTCTCGAACGTCATGGACGACGGCGACTACGAGGACTTCCCGTGGGACGAGACGCCCGAGGCGAAGACCTTCAACCTGTTCTCGTACATCGACGCCCGCGACGGAGCCCAGGCCGTCCGACGCGCGCTCGAGAGCGACCTGGTCGGCTTCGAGGCGTTCATCATCGCGGCGACCGACACGGTCATGAACACGCCCACGGCCGTGCTGGCCGACCGCTTCTGGCCCCACGTCGAGCGCCGCGCGGCCGTCGAGGGCACCGACTCGCTGCTCAGCAGCGACAAGGCCCGCGATCTGCTCGGCTTCGTGCCGGAGTACAGCTGGCGCACCTGGGGCGACCGGGTCGGCAAGCAGGACTGACCTCGGCGGCGGCCGGAGCGCACGGCACGACGGGCGGGTCCGACCCGACAGGGCGTCCGTCGACGCCCGGGTCGGTCGGACCCGCCCGTCGTCCGTCTCAGGCGCGCAGCATCCCCGTCGTCACGAGCTCCCGCACCTGCGGCAGCAGCTCGGCGGTCAGCGCGGCCTCGTCCGCCTCGAGCAGGTGCGCGAGCGCGCCGACGATCGCGCCGACGCTGAGCTCGCCGTCGCAGGCGCCCACCAGGGCCGAGAGCGCGGTGCCCGAGTCGACCCGCCGGGCGAACCCGCCGCCCTGCACGAGGGTGATCACGGTGGGGTCGTCGTTGCCGGGCCAGTAGTGGCGCTCCTCCGTGACGTCGCCGGCGACCGTCAGGCGCGTCGCGAGCAGCGCCGCGTCGTCGAGGCCGCGCACCACCTCGACGGCGTCGAGCGTGGCCGCGAGGTGAGCGCCCAGCCCGACGTCGTTCGAGCCCAGGCCGCCGAGGAGGCGCTCGGTGCGCACCAGGGGCACCGCGCCTCCGGCCGTGGGTCGCCGGAGCGTCACGTAGCCGAAGCCGACCTCGACGACGCCCCGGGCCTCGAAGTCGCCGAGCCAGGCCTCGTAGAGGCGCTCGAAGTCGTCGGTGCCGGGCCGGGTGCCCCCGTCGCGGATCCAGGTCTCGGCGTAGGCCGCAGGATCTTGCACCTCGCGCTCGACGACCCAGACGTCGAGGGGCACGTCGCTGCGCGAGGCCCAGTCGGCCACGGAGTACGCCCCCCGCTTGCCGGCCGCGGCGCCCGCGCCTCCGGTCTCCCAGTTGCCGAGCAGCTGCGCGACGCCGCCGGGGGCGAGGTGGGCCCCGACCTGCGCCACGACGGAGGCGACCAGGTCGTCGCCGACCATGCCGCCGTCGCGGTACTCGTACTCGGGCACGCCCGGGGCCCGGGGCGTGATGACGAAGGGCGGGTTCGAGACGACGTGGTCGAACGTCTCGCCGGCCACGGGCTCGAACAGGCTGCCGAGACGGAACTCGATGCCGTCGACGAGGTTGAACGCGGCGTTGAAGGCCGCGAACTCGAGGGCCCGCCGCGAGATGTCGGTGGCGACCACGTGGCGCGCGTGGCGGGCGACGTGCAGGGCCTGGATGCCGCAGCCGGTGCCGAGGTCGAGCGCGCGGTCGACGGTGCCGGGCGTCATCAGGCCCGCGAGCGTGGCCGAGGCGCCGCCGACCCCGAGCACGTGGTCCTCGCGCAGGGCGCCGCCGAGGGCGAGCTCGCCGAGGTCGGAGGTGATCCACCAGGAGGCCTCGCCGGCCGCGTCGACGAAGGCGTAGGGGCGCAGGTCGACGAGGGCGGCCACCTCGCCGCCGGGCCGGCGCTCGACGAGCCCGAGGGCCTCGGCGCCGTCCACGCCGAGCGTCGGCAGCGCCTCCGCCAGGTCGTCCGCCGGCTGTGGCACGCCCAGCACGAAGGCCAGCGCGAGGGTCGCGGCCGGCCGGAGCGACGGGTCGCGGTCGACGCTGCGGAGCAGGGCACGGCGAGCGGCCACCCGCTCGCCGCGGAACAGGGCCGCGCCGGCGGCGGCGCCCCAGGCGTCGGCGCTGCCGAGCCGGTCGACGGTGAAGTCGGCCGACGAGAGGTCGGAACGCAGGCGGGCGAGGAGGTCGGCGTCGGTGGAGAGGAACGGCACCCGACCATCTTGCCCCGCGCCGGCGCCGGCGCGCGCCGCGGGGCCTGCGGGGGCCGCCGCCTCAGCGGGAGCAGGCCCCGTTCGTCAGCCCGGCCGCGGCGCGCGTGCCGGCCGTGCGGCAGACGACGACCGTGCCGACCGCGCCCTTCTGCACCCAGACCTCGTAGCCGGGCACGCCGCCGAGCACCGAGTTGTCGCGGAAGGAGTTGCCGCGCCCCCAGCCCGAGATGACGTGCACCTGGAAGGCGTCGAGCTTCGTGCCCGTGCCGGAGTTGGCGGTGACGAGGTACCCGTCGCCCTTGACGTCGACCCAGGAGTCGGCCGAGTTCTCGCCCGAGCGGCCCGCGTCGCGGAAGACGTTGCCGCTGACGACGCCGCCCGTGGTGCCCTCCTTGAGGTCGATGCCCTCTGCGGCCGTGTCGGAGATGGTGTTGCCGATGATCTGCGCGCGGTCGGAGCGGTCGGGGGTCGACGACGAGCCCATGACGCTGCCCCAGTTGCTGACGGCGCTGCCGACGTAGATGCCCTCGCCGAAGCCCGCCTTGCGCAGCCCCGTGTCGTGCACCGACGAGCCCCGCACGGTCACGTCGACGCTGTTCGTGCGGAGGTGGACGCCCTCGTCGCCGATGCGGCCGACGTCGACGCCCTCGACGACGGTGCCGCTCGACCCGTCGAGCACGATGCCCTTCTGGGCGGTCTGCACGCTCAGGCCCGAGACGATCCACCGGTCGCCGGTCACGTGCAGGCCGTAGCCCTTCGAGACGCTGCCGGTGGTCAGCACGGCGGCCCGGGAGCCGGTGAGGCGGATCGGCTGGCCGGCCGTGCCGCCGGCCGCGGCCCGGAACGTGCCGGTGTAGGTGCCGTCACGGAGCGCGATCGTCTGGCCCGGCCGCGCCGCCGCCAGCGCCGCGGTGAGGCCCGCCGACGTCGAGACCGTCACCGTCGACGCCGGCGTCGCCACGGGCGACGTCGAGGACGCGGGAGGCGCGGGTGACGTCACCGGGACGGGTGCCGGAGCAGTGGTCGGTGCGGGAGCGGGAGCGGGGACCGGTGCCGGCGCGGGAGCGGGAGCGGGGACCGGTGCCGGCGCGGGAGCGGGAACCGGTGCCGGCACAGGAGCGGGGGTGGGTGCGGGAGCGGGAGTCGGCGAGGGCGCCGGTGCGGCGACGGCCGTCGCCCGCACCGTGAACGGCACCTCGACGGCCTGGCGCCCGCCCGCCGCGGCGTCCTCCCAGCGCACGTCGAGCTCGTGGGCGCCCGGGGCCACGGCGATCGGGAAGGCGTAGGGCGCGACCTTGTCCTGGCCGAGGTAGCTCCCGTCGACCTTGACCTTGACGACGGAGCCGGCCGGGGCGTCGACCCCGAGCGTGAAGGCCCCGGTGGTCAGCGTGGCACCCGCGAGCGGCACGCCGTCGGCGGTCGCGACGGCCGTCGAGACCGCGTGCGCCGCGTCGGGCACGGTGACCGTCGCGGCCACGGTCAGCAGCACGGCGGCGCCCGCCACAGTGCTCGTCACGGCCAGTCTCCTGGTGGTGGTCGTTCGTCCCATCATCGTCTCCCCGGTGTCGGTGGTGGTGGCCGACGGTGCGCGCGGAGAGGCGCCCCCTGCGCCCTGCAGGGTGGCCGTCCGGCGGTCGTCGACGCGCCGTCGGCGCTGATCCGACCATCCCACGGGGGCCCCGCAGCGTCTCCACCCCGTTGACGGGTCACCGGGCCCCGGAGCGCCCCCAGAGCTGGGGGGCCACGCCGACGGGCCTCCCCCACGACGACGTGCCGCCCGCCCCACGAGGGGCGGACGGCACGGAGCGGGTCGTGACGGGCGTCAGTTCGTGAAGATCGCCGCGTCGTAGTCGTAGCCCGGGGCGATCTGGTAGACGAGCTGGGCCGGGTCGCTGACCGAGTACACCTCCTGCCAGGTGGCGGACTGACCGGCCGGCACGGCCGTGCTGGGCGAGCCCATGAGCCCCTGGGCCGAGTCGAAGACCTGGCTCGCCTCGACACCGGCCGACGACACGCTCGAGTACGCCTCGATCGGGTCGTAGTTCGCGCCGGTGTCGTTCTGCACGGTGACCGTGAAGACGACGGCGGCGGCCTGGTCGGCGCCGGCGGCGGTCTCGCTCGGGGTGAACGGCTGCGGGGCGGAGACGCTCACCGAGATGCCGTCGTCGTACGACCAGACGTCGCCGAAGACGGCGTTCTCGCTGCTCGCCTCCTCGGAGGCGTCGTCGGTCGGCTCGCTGGGCTCGGCGACGTCGGGGCTGCTCGAGCCGCCCGTCTCGCCGTAGCTCTCGTCGATCGAGTCGCGGACGCTGCCGGCGGCCACTAGGCCGACGACGAGCACCGCGATCGAGATCAGGACGGCGAGGCCCGAGAGGGCCGTGCCGATGATCGCGAGGAGGCGCGAGCCGGTCTTCTTGAGGAGCGCCACGATGCCGAGGGCGAGGCCCACGAGGCCGAGGATCCCCCCGAAGACGATGATCGAGAGCAGCAGGCCGACGCCGCCGAGCACGACGGAGGCGATGGCGAGGCCGTTGCCGCCGGCCGGCGACGACGACGGCGCTCCGCCGTAGGGGGCGTAGGGCTGGCCGGGCTGGCCGGGCTGGCCGTAGGGAGCCTGCGGGGCGCCGTACCCGCCTGCGGGCGTGGACTGCGGCTGGCCGTAGGCCGGCTGCTGCGCCGACCCGGGTGCGGCGTCGCCGCCGGGGGCCTGCTGGCCCGCGCCGGGGTAGGCGCCGTAGCTCGGGGGCTGCGGCACCGAGGGGGGCCCGGAGGCGGCGGGGTCGTACGGGTCGGACGGCTTCTGCGGATCGCTCATTTCTCAGAGTATGCCGTGTACCAGACCGCCCCGTCTGCCTCCCGCCCCGCGCGCCCCCCTTCTGGGGCCAAGCCCGCCCCCAGAGAGCGGCCCCGCCACCCGTCCAACACGTATCGCACCCGCCAGGAAGCCCGCGAAGCGGCCCCGCCACCCGACCAATACGTCAGGCACCCGCCAGGAAAGGCCGCAAAGCGGCCCCGCCACCCGTCCGACACGGAGCGCACCCGCCAGGAAGGCCGCGAAGCGGCCCCTTCAGTTGTTCTGACAAGAGGAACGGAATGCAGAAGGGCCCGCCTAGGCGGGCCCTTCTGCATTCCGTGGAGCTAAGGGGATTCGAACCCCTGACCTTCTCATTGCGAACGAGACGCGCTACCAACTGCGCCATAGCCCCGGAAACTGCTCTGCAACGATAGCACCACCGTGGCGTGGTCCGTGAATCGGGCGGAGCGGCGGCGCGTCAGACGGCGCGCCGACGCTGCAGGGCCTCGTCGACGTGGAAGGTCGACTCGCCGAGGTCGTCGATGATGCCCATGCGGGCGAAGCGGCTCGGTGCCGCCGGGGCGGGTGCGGGGGCGACGGTCTCGGCGGAGCGGGCGTCGGCGACGGCGCGGCGGGCGCGCTCGGTGCGGGCGGCCGCGGCCGCCGACCCCGCGTCGGTCGTGCGGGCCGCGCTGAGGGCGCCCTCGGCCCGGGCTGCCTCGCGGAGGGCGTCGTGCTGGGCACGCTGGGCGTCGCGCAGGGCCCGGACGGACCGCTCCGACTCGGAGCGCAGCTCCGCGGCCGGGCTGGCGGCGGCGGGCGCGGGCGGAGCAGCGGCAGCGGCGGCGGCAGCGGCGGGCCGCTGGCGCCCCCGACGCAGGTACAGCGGCGCCGGCACGGCCACGGGCGTCCACGAGCGCGAGGCGGGCGCGGCGCTCTCGGCCGGGGCCGAGGAGAAGCCGTCGGAGAAGTCGCGCAGGGGCTGGGCCTCGCCCGCGGGCGCCACGACCCGCTGACGACGCGCCCGTGCGCGGGAGACGGCGGCGAGCTGCGAGAGCACGGCGACCGAGCCGGCCCCGAAGACGAGGCCCGCGACGGCGAGCAGCCAGGCGCTCGCGAACGAGGCGACTCCCACGACGACGGCCAGGGCCGACGCGACGAGCACGAGGGTCGAGACGAGCCGCGAGCGGCGCAGGCGGCGGGCGGCGAGTGCGGGATCGTGGTCGGCGGCCCGGAGCACCGGCGCGGCGGCCGCGAGCTCACGGGTCAGCGCGCGCTGGCGGGCGGCCTCGTGAGCGCGACGCAGCGCCTCCCGCTTGCCCTCTTCCTGGCGGAGGATGCGCTGCGCGTCGGCGACGGACCGGGCGTTCGCCTCGATGCGCACCTCCTCGGGCAGCTCGGCCGTCTGGGCGAGGATCCGCAGGGTCTGCTGGAGGCGCACGGCGTTCCGCTCGGTGGCGAGGTACTCCTGGCGCCGGTGCCAGGTGGGCACGAGGTAGACGAGCCAGAGCACGGCGACGAGCGCCAGCACGACGCCACCGCCCCACGACTCGAGTCCCATGGTCACGAGGGTATGAGCGACGACGCGCCGCGGGGGCGCACCGCGCAGGTGTGTCGGTGCGGATCTGCCACGAGGAGGCGCGGGTCGGCTACCAGGGCAGGCTGCGGGCCGACTCGGCCAGCGCCTCCGGCGGGACGCTGCCCTGCCCGGGCGGCACGAGGCCCTCGCGCCACCGGCGGAGGACGCCGCCGGGCACCTCGTCGGCCACGAGCGCGAAGCAGAAGTGGTCGCGCCACATGCCGTTGATGTGGATGTACCGGCGTCGCAGCCCCTCGTAGCGGAAGCCGAGCTTCTCGACGACGCGCAGGCTCGGGCCGTTCTCGGGGCGGATGCAGATCTCCATCCGGTGCAGGCCGAGGCTGCCGAAGCAGTGGTCGGTGGCCAGGGCGACGGCGGTCGGCGTGACGCCGTGGCCGGCGGCGGACTGCGTGACCCAGTAGCCGATCGTGGCCGAGCCGAGCGAGCCGTAGGCGATGCCGCTGACGTTGAGCTGGCCGACGAAGCGCCCGTCGAGCTCGATCGCGAAGGGCAGGCCGAGGCCCGCCCGGGCGTTGATCTGCAGGGAGCGGATGCTGCCCCGGACGTCGTGGCTGGTGAAGCCCGACGGGTTCGTGGCCTCCCACTGGCGGAGCCAGGAGCGGTTCTCCGAGAGCGCCGCGTCGAGGTCACGGGTGTCACGCAGACGGAGGGGCCGGATGGTGGTCCGCCCCTCCGTCAGCGTGGGGATGGTCGTCACGCGATGGGTCTCTTTACTTCTCGAGACCCGCGGTGAACTCCTTGAGCCACGGGCGGAGCTCGCCGCCGATGTCGTCGCGGTCGGAGGCGAGCTGCACGATCGCCTTGATGTAGTCGAGCTTGTCGCCGGTGTCGTAGCGGCGGCCGCGGAAGACGACGCCGTAGACGCCGCCCGTCCACTCCTCGGCGCTGGCCATCTTCATCAGGGCGTCGGTCAGCTGGATCTCGCCGCCCTTGCCCGGCTCCTGCTTCTCGAGCACGTCGAAGACCTCGGGGCGGATGACGTAGCGGCCGATGATGGCCAGGTTGCTGGGCGCCTCGCCCTGCGCGGGCTTCTCGACCAGGCCGGTGATCTTGACGACGTCGTCCTCCGCGGTCTCCTCGACCGTGGCGATGCCGTAGAGGTGGGTCTGCGAGGGGTCGACCTCGAGGAGGGCGACGACGGTCGCGTTCTTCGTGCCCTGGACCTCGATCATGCGGGTCAGCAGCGGGTCGCGGGCGTCGATGATGTCGTCGCCGAGCAGCACGGCGAAGGGCTCGCGCCCGACGTGCATCTTGGCGCGGAGCACGGCGTGCCCCAGGCCCAGCGGGTCGCCCTGGCGCACGTAGTGCATGTCGGCGAGGTCGGTGCTCTGGTTGACCTTGGCGAGCTTGTCGTGGTCGCCCTTCTTGCGCAGGGTCTCCTCCAGCTCGCTGACGTGGTCGAAGTGGTTCTCGAGCGCGTTCTTGTTGCGGCCCGTGATCATGAGCACGTCGGTCAGGCCGGCCGAGACGGCCTCCTCGACGACGTACTGGATCGCCGGCTTGTCGACGACGGGGAGCATCTCCTTAGGCATGGCTTTGGTGGCGGGGAGGAACCGAGTTCCGAGGCCCGCGGCGGGAATGACTGCTTTCGAGATCGTGAAGCCCATGCCGGTCAGCGTATAGGGC
>Ga0308160_10004704_pt1 | contig 14481 bp, 20 predicted proteins | sample PhyFR1_FD_201036 | JGI IMG/M metagenome (GOLD analysis project Ga0308160, IMG submission 201036) | Phyllosphere microbial communities from UC Gill Tract Community Farm, Albany, California, United States - DLSLF.R1 | ecosystem: Host-associated > Plants > Phyllosphere > Unclassified | place: USA...
GGTGCCCCGAACGACCTCCTCCAGAACTTCAACAGCATCTGCAGTGCGTCTGCCAGACCTCCTCCTGCCACTTGCGATCCATGAACACACACTGACCCGTCGCCCTTTCCTGCGCATCAGTCATCGTTCTCGTCCCCATCCTCAACGTGCGTTTACTCTCGAGGGTCCCTTTGCTACAGCCATAGGCTGATCCACGGACCCCCCCCCCCCCACCCCCATCTCTCTCTCGCAGTACGGAATCTATCCCGCGCTGCGGCACTACAAGATCAACTTCTCGCCCATCCGCCGCATTCTGTTTGGCTTCTCGCTCGGCGTCCTGACCATGGTCGCCAGTGCGATCCTCCAGTGGCAGGTCTACAAGACCTCGCCCTGCGGCTACAACGCGTCCGAGTGCGAGGACGCCAACGGCTTTGCGCTCGTCTCGCCCATCTCGATCTGGGCCCAGATCCCTCTCTACGCTCTGCCTGCCGCCGGCGAGGTCTTTGTCTTTGTCACGGTCTACGAGCAGGGTGCGTTGACTGCCCAGGTCTCAGACGGCAGTGCTCGGCTGACCTCCTTTGCCTGTCCTTGCCTCCAGCTATCCTCCGCTCGCCTCGTACGTGCCGAGCTTGGCGCTGCTCACCGCCGTCCCTCGTTACTGACGCTCACCTGCACCGCCCCCCGTTCCAGAGCGGATGAAGGGACTTGTCTACGCCTTCATGCTGTGCGTGGCTCTGAAAGCCCCGCTCGCCAGCGCATTGTTACGCTTGCTAACGTTGAACGCACATTTTGTTCCGGCCCGCTTTTGCAGGTTCACAACTGCTCTCTCGAGCGCCATCGTCGAAATCATCACCCCGGCCCTGCACGACCCGCACCTCATCTGGCCTTTTGTCGGCATCGCCGCCGCCAACGCCGTCGCCATGGTCTTCATCTGGCTCGTGAGTGACCGACCACCTTGACGTATGCCGATGCTCGGAGTGCGTCCGCTGACCTCTCTCCCCTCGCACAGTTCTTCCGCCACATGGACGACACCGAGGGCGAGGACGTCGCCATCGGAGCCGACCGCGAGATCGAGGGCGTCGAGAACGGCCGCCGAGAGCGCGAGCAGAGGGAGGCGGTCAAGGCGTAGAGCTCTGCCCACCGCCCCTTTCACCCTACCTTACCAACCCACCCCTTCCTTAAAACATCTCTCTCGCACCCCCTTGTAGAGCTCTGGATCATCCCAGAGCAGGCGCATTTCATGCACTTCCGACTGACAGTTCTCGACGGCGTCTGCTCGGGCTTGCGTCGATTTGCCGCCCTCATGTACCTGAGTGCCCGGGCAAACCAGTGTGAGGGCACAAGGGCGCGGGACAGATCGTAGCGTCATGTATGCAGCGTGCGAGGACTTGCGGGGGTATGGCGTTTGCGGAACCAGGGGGGCAGAAGTGAAGGGGGTATGGCGAGAAAGTAGGGTGTGCGTGCGATGCGTACAACAGAGGCGCCCAAGGCGCCTTGACTTGACGGCGGATGGGGCGACGAGAGATGACGAGCGAGCAGAGAGCAGTGCGGGCGAGAGAAGGCCGACAGCAGGATTGGGCTTAACCATCGCGCAGCTGAAAGCCGCGCGCCTTGCGGTCGGCCACAGCCGGGATTGCGGGCAGGGCCGGCACGGGCGGAATGCTAAGGCTGTCGTCGCCGCCACCGCCGCTGCGCATAGCCTTGCCGCCGTTGGACGGCCGCTTGAGGGGTTGAGGTCGGGAAGCGGCCTCGGAAGCTTGCTTGAGGATGACATCCTTGAAAGCAATCTGCTCTGCGATGAACTCCTGAACGGCCGCTCCTCCGCTGCAGCAAGGCATGACGGGATCAGCGACGAGGCGTTTGCGCGACGAGAGAGAAAGCGGACGTACCGCATGCGCAGGATGCGGAGGATGATGTCGGCGTTGCCAGACGAGGTTGGCTCGGTCGCCTTTTTCTTGTCCTTCTTGGCCGAGCGGATCGTACCGAGGTTGCGCTGCTGGAAGACCGACTTGGCGCGCTTCATCGTCCCGGCCTTGCGCAGAGACGCTTGCGAGTCGCGGACGCATTGCTCCATGAGCGCATCGCTGGAATCGGGGAAAGGCCGGCATCAGCAGCTGCGACGAGGCAAGGCAGAGGACTAGACGAAGGGAAGGGAATCGCACGTCGACCAATCGTAGTGAAGCCGGATCGACATGAGCTCGTTGTACTTGGCATTGTGCAGCGTCTCCTTCGAAAGGCCCTTCTCGTCGCCCTGGGCGTGGAAGTAGTCGCGCAGGAACTGTAGGCCGGGAGTCTGTCAGCGGGCCTCTCCAGACTCAGGGAGCGAATTCGATCGACGTACCTCGCGCCACTTCATGACGATGTCGACCTCCTTGTCGGTGAGCGGGGCCATGTCGGTCGGGCTCGCGCTGAGCGGTGGGATGAGAAGGCCCTCGAGCGTCGTGAGGATCTCCTTCCAGAGCTTCATCATGACCGCCTGGAGGGCGTCGAGGCTGAGCGTGCTGCTGAGCGTAGCCTGGTTGACGTCGAAGTAGTCAAAGAGGTCGTTGATGGCGGCCTCGATCTCGAGGTCGGTCAGGACGCGCGGCCGGAGGACTGAGGGCGCCACCTGCTCCTCCTTGGGCAGCGGGATTGCCGACTCGGACGATGTGCCGAGCGCCGACTTGAAGCGGTCGGTCAGCTTGTTGAGCGTCTCGTTGTAGTCGATCGGGGCCGCCGTCGACTTGATCAGCGCCTTGATGACCCTTCGTGTCAACGACTGGCGGATCATCGGCGTCATCTGTGCGAGAGCGGCAAGACGCGTCGGGTGCTCAGCGACGCAGGAGGACGATCAAGTGATGCGTAAGCGCAAGGGGGCGCGGACCTTATCGACAAAGGTACGGATCATCTCGCTCTCGGCCCGCTTGAGCGTCCGGAACGCTCGGCCAAAGTAGAAGCCAATCTCGTCCTTCTCGCCCTCCATGCTGATGCGCAGGAGGAGACGGCCCGAGTTGTCCTCGAGGTCGTACCAGACCTCGTGCGTGAGGAAGTCGCCATAGCGCAGCGGGTCGAGCTTGATGTAGGCCCGGCCGATCTCATCGTGCTTGCCGACGAGCGCCCGGTCGCGGACGGTCGCCATCAGCCACAGGCTCTTTTCGACCGAGATGTCAAACGTTTGCTCCCCTGCAAGAAGTAATTCAGCATCTGCCAAGCCGCGTCTCTCAAGGCATTCGACCAGGAAGGCGACTCACAGCGGGGGTCCAAGCTCTCGTAGACGGTGCGCGTCTTGGCCAGTCGCTGCCCGTGCTGATCGCTCAGCGTCACAAACGTGTCGAGCTTGGCGCTCGAGCTGCGGTCGTGCGGGACGAGCCCCTCGGCGAGGACGATCTTGACGGTAAAGAGGAAGCGCGAGGCAGAGTCCTTGGCCGGCGGCTGGGGTGGGACGCTCGAGATGAGCTTGGTCACCTCGTCGACACGCATCTTTTCGTACATCCGATCGAGCTCTGTCCGTGCGGTCTCGATGTTGTTGAGCTTGACGCACGACTGACGAAGGCGGTGCAGTGATAGTCGGGGGGTGATCAGCCGACGGATCCTCAGAACCGTCAGCGCGGGAGGTCGGCGCAGGAGGATCACGCACTGCGGGCACAAAGTTGAAGGGCTCGATCTTCTTCTCGCCCTGCAGCGTGAGCTTGGCCTTGACAATCCAGGCGTTCTCCTTGGGAACGTTCGGATCGATGACGACGCGGGGGAACATCTCGGCCAGGAAGAGCTCCTCGATCGTGTTGCAGTACTGCTCCATCACCTTGCTGAGCGTCTGCAAGATCGTGGGCAGGATCAGTCGGCTGTTCTCTCGAGCAGAGAGAAACGCAAGAGGATGACGTACCCGGGCGAGAATGGTCAGGAACTGAGCCTCTTGGAACTCGTCCGGCCAGTCGAGGCCGTAGAGGAAATCGAGCGCGCCAGAGAAGGACCCAAAGAGGTCAACGACAGAAGAACTGTTGCGGGCGTCACCGTCGGGCTCGAACTACAAGGCAGCAAAGGGGTCGTCAGCAGGGGATCAAATGCAAGAGAGCCAGATGCACGTACAGTATCGACACGGATCGCCTGAACGCGCGGATGTCAAACAAGCCAGGATCAGCACGACGCTCAGACACGTCGACGAGGGAGGGGTGTCACCTCTGCAACCCATTGGCTCGTCAAGCCGTCGGTCGTCGCCAGCCATTGCCGCGCAAACGGCTCGAAGAAGGCCCCAAGGTCAAACTCAATGCCGGAGCTGTCGTGAGAGAAGAATGATCAGCAAGAGCTGGATGAGATCTACTGGCCAGTCAGTTGACCATGACTCACTCTGGGCAGTGCTGCTCATGCATGCGGAGGATCTCGCACGACCGTCGGTAGAGGTGAAAGGCCTCCTCGATGTCGACGACGGGAGGGGTGCCAGGCGTGCCGAGCGCCGCAGCGACGACTCGCGGGTGAGCGTCCTCGAGATCCTGCAGGAAGAGCGGAACTTGCTGGCCGAGGATCGTGCCGACGACGTCGATTTGTCTGCGATGCACCCTCTGTATCAGTCGATGCACAATGTCTCGCAGGCCGAAGCGGTGGAGGCTGCTCACCCGAGGAGCGTATTCGGGAAGCGCTTCTTGTAGATCTTGGCCTGCTTCTCGACCCAGTCGAGGATGGTGAGCAGCGGCTCGACCTCGTTGGCCGCGTCCTCGGAGAAGACGTCGGTCGTTTTCATCGAGTACATGCTGAACGCGCGCTGCCGGATCGAGTCGACGATCTCGACGAGCTTGCGGCGGTCCTGATCGGTCGCGCCGACGAGGCCCGTCTCGTAGAGGTCCTGGAGCATGACGACGGGCTCGGCGACGTCGGCGTACTTGACCTTGGCGATGTCCTCGAAGGCAAAGTGGAGCACGCGCAGGAAGTGGTCCCAGAGCGTGCTGAGGATCTGGAGCAGAAAGCCGCACTGTAAAACCGGAGACAGTCTCGACGTCAGCTCGGGTAGTTACGACCTGTGGCCTGCGATCCGACGCACGTCTTCCCACGGCCAGTGCTCGAGCGGATTTCGGCGGATCTCCTGCATGACCTTGCCGATCGCCTCCGGCAGGCACTCGAGCGGGACCTCCTCGCGCTCGAAGCGCAGGCGGATGATGTCGAGAAAGGTCGTCACGCGATGCGGGTGGCCGAGCCGCCAACGGATCGCGCACTCGTTGGTGAGCTCGAGATGCGAGGTTGACAAAATGCTGAGCGTGACCTCCTGATCTTCTGGCAGCGTCGCCATCGCGTCCTGTGAGGGCGTCAAATCACAGCGGTCAGTCTGGAGGCCGGTCGCATCAATCGCCCCGCGTGGTTGACAAGACGCACCAGGTCGTAATCGATGCAGCGTTCAATGAGCCGTCTGTAGTACGCCCGCGGATTCGGCGGGATAAAGGTGTACGACTGGCTCGCGCCATTCTCGTCAACATCGTCGAGGGCGGTCGCCGGCCCCTTTGACCGGGTCGACATCGTGCTCCGAGTCGACGGGTTGCGTGACGCGCCGACAGGGCCGTTCGACGCCACCGCACCACTGCTGCGCTGCTCGCCGCCTGTCGTCGGTCCTCGGAGCGAGTCGAGCCGCTCGGGCAACTGGGAAGAGAACTGCGAAGACTCGTGGTCCTCGTTGCGCTCGCTCGACGTGTTCTGCTTGGCGAGCTCTGGGTTGAGCTGGACCATGACCATGACGAGCTGCGACAGGTGCGTGAGCTCGGCTTGCCGCCAGGCCTGCCAGGCCTCCTCGGTGTCAAAGTCCTCGCGCCGGCCTGGAAAGGGCAGGCCGGCGTTGATGTTCTTAAGGCAGATCTTGAGGTCGACCATTGCGGCCTGCTCGGTGCAGGATGCCCGGAGGCTGCCGAGGTCGTCGGCGAGCTGCACCTCGCTCTTGCCAAAAAGCCGGCCGACCGTGAGGACCATCGGCATGTCGGCCGGGTCCGAGCTGTTGACGTGCGCCGCCTCGCTCCGTGAGCTCGGGCCGGCGCGCGTGAGCTTCCGCGGCTTGGTCGTCGCAGGCGAGGCCGGCGCCGAGGAGGCGGACGCCGCTGGCGGCGGCTTGACCATCGGCGTCGCCGCGAGCTGGCTCGCGTACGAGTCGAGCTTGGCGATCAGGTCGGGCGAGGTCGAGCTGACGGAGCGCACCGTCTCGAGCAAGATCTTGACAATCTGGCCGACCTGGACGTTGAGCTCGTACTTCCAGTCAAACTCGGGCTCGACCTTCTTGTCCTGGAGCTGCTTGACCTCCTTCTGAAGCTCCTTGGTCGCGACCGAGACCATCATGAGGATGAGCTCCTCAATCTTGCGGTTCTCGCGCACGCCCCGCAGGTAGGCCGGGTCGTTCGTGTTGCTCCAGAAGGTCGCGATCGTCCGCCGGATGCGCTGGTCCTGGAAGCCCGGGTCCTTGCCCATGAAGATTGCCCGGAGCTTCTCGTCAAACACCTTGAAGGCTTTCTCGGGCACCTTGTACGACCGCTCGGCCTTGCCGCTGCTGCCACCGCCCATGAAGATGGACGTAAAGTCGGGCATCTTGGTCGCGCTCGCGAGGGCACCCTGCAGCCGCTCGCGGTGACCGCGGGTGGCCGGGGCGACGTCCGCCGCCGCCGTTGAGGCACTCGGCGACGAGGGCCTATCATCCTCGAGCTCGCTCTCAGGCACGGGTCGCGGGCGGAGGAGGTAGGCGAGATAGCTGTGAAGGCAGCAGGGCGAGAGCAGGACGGGGCGAAGACGGTCAATTTCGAGCCTGCGCAACGGCCCCCCCTCGGAGGGGAGGGGGTTGGGATAGCCTCAACCATCGTCAAAGGGGGGAGCGGGTCACTCACGCCGTCCGAAGAGCAAACCTTCGGGGGAAGGGCATCAGGTCAGCTTCGTAAGCCTCCTTGCGAGCAGGCATCTGCCATGGCGGACGCACTGGTAGACATTGGCGTCGGTGGCGGCGCCGTAGCTGGCGCCCCGGCCGGAGCGGTTCGACCGGGTCGAGTGCAGGCTCATGCGAGGGTCGGCTGCCCCACCTCTGCGGTCGACGACGGATGGCCTTCCTGGTGTGAGGAATCGATAAGGCAGGCGGAGCCGGGTCCGAGACGGGCTGCGATGGAGGATGGCGCGAGATGAGGAAGGAGTTGGTTAGAAGGATGGCGACGGCGGCGAGCAAGGTGCCTGCGGCCGGGAGGGCTGAGCTCGGAGCTCGGCGGCGTCGCCGTCATGCCACGGCGCCGGCTCGAGAGGCGTCGCTTGCTCCCGCTCATCCGCAATGTGCACGTCTCGCACCTGCCAGTGCACACGAACCGCTATCCCACAGACTTCACGCAGGAACGGGGATCCAGACATCTATAGGAGGAATGCACGGCACGGCTCCGTCTACAGCTCGCCCCGGGCATGACCCGCCTTCGGGGCCGCCTCGGGCTCGGCCTCCGCGGTCTCCTCGGCGGCAGCATCGTCGGCTAGCGGCGCGTCCTCCTCGAATGTCTGCTCTTCGACGGCGTCCGGCGCCGGCTCGTCCTCGGTGAAGGTCGTCGCGTTGGCGGCCGGCTCGTCCTTGGCGACGACCGGCGGCTTGGGCTGGACCGGCGCCTTGCGCTTGATGAGCTTGAGCACCTTGTCCTGGAACGTCTTGCCCTTCGAGTCGAGCTCGGCCGTTGTCACGACCGGGTCCCGGTCAGCCGGCAGGTCCTTTTGCTCGTCGGCCTTCTTGCCGAACCACTCCTCGAGGCCGACCATGTGGAGGTGGACATTGTCAATCTCGGCGTCGGTAAACTTGGGCGTCCGGCCGGCGGTCGCGTCCTCGGTCGCGTTGGCCTTGGCCGACTGGATGACTGTCGAGCGGCCAAGGCGGATGGTGAGTACAATGGCCTTTGCGAGGCGTGAGGGGCAAACGATCGTCGGAGGTACGTACAGGCACGGCCGGCGAACAGGGCCTGCTGGAACTTCTCGACGGCGCCAGCGCGCGTGCGCGCCTCGGTATTGCGGAACTGGGCCGGCTTCTCGTAGACGCTGCCAAGGGGGTGGGCTCTAGTCAGGGTCGTCACGGTCGACCGAGCAAGTGAGAAAGTGCAGCGTACGCGAGGTCGTCCGCCCGCTTGCGGAGCGCAGCCGTCTCTGCCCGCCAGCCCTCCTCCTCGAGCCATGCCATGCCCTCGCGCACGCCCTGCTGGAGCTTGTCGCGCTCCTCCTTCTGCGAGTACTGCCAGAAGAGGGAGCCCTCTGACTCGGGCGCGAGCAGGTCGCGCAGGCGGTAGAGGTAGCCCTCAAGGTGGTTGAGCGCCTCCTCGCGCTGACGCCGCGAGAGCTCGAGCGCGTCAATTGCCTGGAGCCTGCGGAGGGTGAAGGGCGTCCGTCAGGAGCCGTTCGTAAGAGAAGCCCGGAGCGAATCGTATCGCCGACTTACTTGGCGCGCGACGCCCACTTCTGCTCCCGGGTCAGCGGGCCGACAGCAGGGTACGAGAACTCGAGTCCGAGCTTCTTGACGATGTCCTTCTTGACCTCATCTTTGGCCAAAGCGGCCGCGACGGCGGCGACAGCCTCGGTCTCGTTGGCCTCCTTCTTGGTCTCGTCCTTGCCGCCGAAGAAGCCCTTGAGCTTGCCGCCGAGACCCTTGTCCTCGACCGTCACGTTCGGGGCGGGGAAGACGGCTGACGCCTCAAGCACGTGGAAGACGCCAGAGTCGTCGATCTTGGTGACGACGCGAACTTCGGGCGCGGCGGGCGGGCTCGTGGCGTTGGCCGTGACGTTCTCGATGGCGGCGGCGAGGCCGGTCAGCTTGACGTCGAAGATCGGCTCACCCCTGTTCAGAAGGAAGTAAAGGGAGGCATCAGCGACAGTTGAAGGGACGGCCCTCACGCGTGGCTGTCGACTGACTGCTTGACGCCGGCCGAGTACCTGGCAGCGAGGTCAAAGTCGTCGGACCGCTTGACCTTGAGCGTCTTGCGCCGGCCAGTCTTGGCGCCCGTCTTAAAGAGCTCGGTCCGGATCGTCCGCTCGCTGTTGCCCTCGGTCGCGTAGGCAACCTCGACGCCGCTCGCCGTCAGGTCGGCGACGCGGTACTCCTTGGTCTTGAACTGCCGCGACTGGGTCGCGCCGTAGAAGGCTGCGCCGAGAACGGCGGCTTCGTCAGAGTTGACGTTCTGGGCAATCTTGTCTTCCGAGATGAAGTCCTTGACGGCGGCGCGGACCATGGGCACGCGCGAGTTTCCGCCGAAGAGGATGAGCGAGTCGACGTCGTTCTACGACGGCAAAGGGGATCGAGCCGGGGTCAGCGGGTCACGGTCAGCATCGCAGGGAGACGCTAGCACTTCACTGAGAGGGCACGCACGACCGTCAGGTTGGCCATCGCGATAGCGTCCGAGATTGGGCGCGAGAAGCGGCCCTCAAGGATGAGGGGCGCGGCCGCCGTTTCGAGCTGCTCGCGGCTGATCCGCGTGCGGAAGTCGATATCGTTGTAGAGCGACTCGATCTGAGGGAGGGTGCAGGGTCAGGTCGGCTCGTGCCTGGCAAGCGCGGGAGAGAGACGCACGCCGACCGCGGCGTCGGCGTTGGCCGAGAGGATGGCCTTGACCCGAGCGGCCTCCTTGCCGATCTTGCCGAGCGCCTTGAAAGTCTCGTCGTCGCCGTCCTCCATCGGCCGCCCGAGCTTGGCCTCAAATTCGGCGACGAGCATGCCCTTGATGAGGGCATCGAGCCGCTGGCCGCCGAGCGTGTCGTCAAAGCCGAGGCCGAGGACCTCGACGTGCGTCGTGTTGACCTTGGCCGGCGTGTACTTGGAGCTCTTGCCGATCAGGGGCGAGGCGGGTACCGCGGGGTACGTGTGGAAGGAGACAAGCGTCGCCGAGGTCGAGAGCGAGCCAGAGTCGTAGAAGAGGTGGTGCTCCTTGGTCGGGAACGCACGCGTCATCGCAAAGTTCATGGCGACTGGAGGAGGACAGCGAGGGGTGCGTGTCAGTCCCGCGTCGCACGGTGAGCTCGATGAGTGCCAGGGAGCAGGACGCACTAGCCGTCGCGTCGTTGATGAGGTCGACGCTGCGGAGGCCGCCAATCTCGGCCGCGTCCTTGACGGCCTGGCGCTCGGCCTGGCCCCACCAGCCGGGGACGACGATGATGGCCTCGCCAATCTTCTCGCCCGCCATGTGCTCGCCGAGCTCGCGCGCGTAGGCAAACTGCATGCCGACGAGCTCCTCGACGGAGTAGTGCGTCTGCGGGGCCGAGCCGAGCGTAAACTCGAGCGACCGGTTCGAAGGGTGGATGAGCGAGGGGAAGAGAATGTCGTGCGTCGCGTCGGCCGAGGCACCTAGCAGCGGTTTGAGATACGGGAACGAGTCGTACGGGTACCGGCCAGACTGCAAGAAAGGGGACCCAAGCGACGCCAGCTCATCAGCTCGAGCCGCGCGTAGAGAGAGGGCGAAAGAGACGACGGAGGGACGCACGACGGCCGCGGCCTCGCTGCCAAACAGACGCTCATCCTTCTTCCAGCCGACGACGCTCTGGACCTTGCGCTTCGAGTCCTTGTTGAGGACGACGTCGATCGGCACGCCCGGCTTGACGAGCGAGATTTTGGTAAACTCGGCGCCGTAGTCGATGGCGAGCAGCGCGGCCTCGACCGCCGGGAGGGCGAGCGCGAGCAGCGGGAGGAGCAGCGGGAGTCGCATGGCAGAGGGAGAAAGCTGAAGGAGGGGGCGACCGGCTGCGAGGCGAGCAAGAAGAGAAGCGTGTCCGAAGGAGGTGAAGATGGAGTCGAGGGAGGGTCGGGCCGGGCTGATGAGCGTCAAGGGGCAGGACGAGAGTGAGCTGGCAAGGTCGGGCGCGAGCGCGCGCGCGGCGCTCAGGCCAAGCCTGGGGTGGCCAACGCCAGGTTCAGCGAGCCCTGCCTGCGCGCGCGCACGGCTCGACCCTCGAGAGTCGACCTACCTCACTCACTCTCTCTCCCTCGCGACCATCCTCCTCGCCTCTCCTGCTCGATCTGCCCGGCCCCCTCTGCTTCGCATGTCGCCGGCAACCGAGATGGCTGCCCCGCCGGCTCCGGGCGCGAGCGAGATCGCCTACCGGCCGTTCGACCAGACGCCGGCCGACCTCGCGCACATTGTCCGACTGGTCGAGACGGAGCTCAGCGAGCCGTACACGGTGAGGCCCCTCCCTGTGCGACGCCCTACTGCTATTTGCCGGCCGCTGACTGAGGCTTGCGTGAACCCCGCTTCGTCTGCAGGTCTACACGTACAGGTGTGACAGGCCGACTGTCTTTGGTGTACGCCGCCCGGTCTTCCCCTGGCTAACCCGCAGCGCGCGTGCCTCCTCGTCCGGACTTGCTCGCCGGCAGGTACTTCCTGCATCAGTGGTCGGTTCCCTCACTCCTCTGCAGCGTGAAGGCATCATGCATGTGATCTCTTGCTGACACGCCCATCCTCCCATCTAGGCCTAGCCTCGCCTTCCTCGTGCGTCCGCAAGCAACCGGCTCACCCATGGTCCTCGCGCAGGCTTCGCCCAGGGCCAAGGATGAGCGCTCAAGCCGTCCGTCGCCATGCTAACGAACCAGCCTCGACCCGCTCGACTCACCTGCAGGCCTTCCCCGCCGGCGAACCGTCCTCACCCGCCGTCGGCATCGTCGTCTGCAAGCTCGAGTCGCACCGGGGCAAAACGATGCGGGGCTATCTGGCGATGCTCTCGGTCGACCCAGCCTGGCGCCAACGCGGTATCGGTCCGTCTGCTTGGCCGGTTCGAAGTTGAGCTCATGGGAAGATGAGCTGACCACTAGCAAGGCGCTTGTCATACCTGCGCATCGTCCGCGGCACGCCAGCCAAGCACCTGCTTCGGCTAGCGATCGACCAGATGCGTGCGCAGGGCGCCGACGAGGTCGTCCTCGAGACCGAGGCCGACAACGACAAGAGCCTCGGCCTGTACGAGCGGATGGGCTTCTGGCGCGAGAAGCGGCTCTGGCGCTTCTACCTAAACGTACGTCCCCTCCCGAAACTTTTGTGTTGGTCCATCGACCGGAGCCCTGACACCCCGTTTTTCCGCATGGTAGGGCAAGGACGCCTTTCGCCTGATCCTCCCCCTCAGAACGCCCCCTCCGCCCCTCCCACCTCCAGCGCCTCTCGCGCCGGCCCCACTGCCACTCTCGGCCGAAGACGACTTCGGCTCAGCGCCCTTCCTCTCGGCCGACTCATTCGCGCCCGCCACAACGGACGGCAGCAGCGAGCGAACGATCGAGCTCTCAGCCGGGATGGCGGCGCTCGTCGATCGCGTTCGTGAGGAGGCCGACGTCGACGACGACGATGACGATGACGAGGACCCCCGACTGCCGTCACATCGTCTAGCTCAAGCAGGGGGCGTAATTTCCGACGACGACGACGACGAGAACGAGGATGAGGAGGGCGACATCGAGATCGAGAACCTCCCGCCGCCGCTGCCGTCGCCTACCAAGCCTGGCCGGAGCGAGACGCCTCTCAGTGCCGACCCGGCCAACGGGCTCGAGCCGCTCGAGGTCAGCGACGAGGAGGGCGGCAGCGCGACGGCCGGCGTGAGGAGGCCACACACTGGCGACGAAGAGGATGACGAGGAAGCGGAGGAGGAGGGGCTGACGTTCGACGGCGGAGGCCGGGCTGGCGAGGGCGACGGCCGGCTGGCTGCGAGCTTGACGGGCGTGCGCATATGATGACGACTACTGACGAAGGTTGATGCCTGGGCAGTCAGTGAGCTGTCACGACGGCGCCGCCCGCGCTCTGAGTTGCGGCAGCAGTCGTGCCGTGAGCGTTGGAAGGGGTCGGGCGAGGTGCGGTTCCGCAGAGGTGCCGCCTTCGTGCGTCCTCCGCACCTGGAGCGGGGGGCGGAGAGTCCGGGGGGCCGGCGACCGGTCGTCCCCATCGTCGCCGCCGTCGGCCAACGTCAGGACCGGCTTCGCCGCGCTCTCGGGCCCGACGGCGATTAGTAGCGCAACGGCCAATGCTGCCAGCAGTAGCCCGTCCGCCGGCCGTGCGTCGTTCGTTCGACGACGGGGGAGATGGGCCCCCGCTGCGGCGGGACACACCGGACGAGCCGCAGTAGCGTCACCGATTTCGGCTGCCCCCCCTCCCCCGAGCCCCGACCGACGACGACGGTGTCGCAGACATCCGCTCCGGAAACGCTGGCGACGCCTGTGCGACGGGGCTCGTTCTGTCGGCAAGCAGGCCGTCAGCCCGGTCCGAGAGGTCCTTAGGGAATCGGTGAGCAGCTCGGCGAGAAGCCGCTAAGCGGCTGGTCAGCCCAGCGAGAGAGCCGGCGCTCGTCTCTATAATGAGCGGAGCGGGGCGAGCCTTGGGCTGAGATGATGAGCGCGACGGCCGGCGACCCAGCAGGCAGCGGCGGCGGCCGTCACTTTGACGAGCCGGCGAACGCAGGGCCGAGGCCGACCGACGGCCGGGTGCTGGCGCCCGGTAAGTCGTCGTGAACGGCGGGCGATCGACGTGCCGCTAGGTTGGAGCCCGGCCAGACCTGCCTCTCTTTGCCTCTCGGATGCAAGGCAGGGTGCCAGTCGGTAGACCAGAGCGAGGCAACAGCAGCAGCAACAGCCCAGGCCGGCCGGCCAGCCAGCAGCCAGGCTCTATGGACGGAAGCGGAGGGAGAGCGCGAGAGGGGTGACCCTCGGGCCGCGGTCCTTGGCCTTGCTGGTCAGAGGGTTACGGTCTATTACGCTGCTCCACCACTTCCCGGAAGGGGATTCCTCGATGCCTCGCCCCTCCTCGCCCGGCCACGCGCAGCGTGTTACGTCGTGTCTGAGGGGGAAGCCCCCGTTCCCGCGCGCCATCATCACCTGCCTGCCTAGAGCGAGGCGTGAACGTGAGAGGCCGCGGAGGACCCGCAGAAACGCGTCAAGGGGGGAGAACTCTCGCTGCCCATGACGTCGAGAGATGGCCGGCCGGCCCCCCTTCAAAAGACGCCAGAGCAGCCGGTCGCCCTCTCCCTCAACTCCCATCACACCCCTTCCCGCACTCTCCCATCTCGCCTTCTCTCACCCAACAACACCCCTCTTCAGATCAAAAATGGACGCCGTTAAGGTCGGTCCCTCCCCATCTCGTCTTGCCTCCGGCTTGGATACCTCGCCCCTTCCCTCCTGCTGACCCGTCTGCCCTTCCCGCACCCTTGCTTTGCAGAACTTCCTCCACAAGTCCGACAAGGCCGAGTCGACCGAGGTCTGCACCGAGACCTCGGCTCCCGTCACCCAGGAGACCGTCGTCGGCCACGAGCACACCGAGACCGCCGAGGCCATCGACCGCGAGCGTCACATCGTGCGTCTCCCCCCGGCGATGGATCAGACCCCAGGCTGGCCTTACTGACGTCTTTTCGACTGCTGCTCTTGCCCATTACAGCACCACCACCAGCACCGCGTCCAGCCCGTGTCGGACACGGTCCACCAGCGTGAGCAGCACGAGACGGTCGTCGCCCCCGAGGTGACCAAGGAGGTCCGGGCCGAGATGGAGCCCGAGAAGCGCGACCTGCTCCAGGGCCTCAAGTCGCAGCACCAGGACTCGCGCACCATCG
>Ga0308160_10004705_pt1 | contig 14478 bp, 20 predicted proteins | sample PhyFR1_FD_201036 | JGI IMG/M metagenome (GOLD analysis project Ga0308160, IMG submission 201036) | Phyllosphere microbial communities from UC Gill Tract Community Farm, Albany, California, United States - DLSLF.R1 | ecosystem: Host-associated > Plants > Phyllosphere > Unclassified | place: USA...
CGCGCGGTGCGGGCGCGCCCACCCCCCCGCGGCCCCGGGGGGGGCGCGCCGGGCGGCCGGCGGGGGGGGGGGGGGGGGGGGGGGGCCCGCACCGGCCGCTGCTCGGCCCACTTGGCCTTCTTGTCCTCCATGGCCTTGGCCTTGGTCTCGGCCTTCTTGGCCGCCTTGGCCGCAAACTTCGGCACTCCTGGGTCCTTGCGCTTCTCTGTCGTTAAGGCGGGGAGGAAGCAGAGCCGTCAGTGGAGGGGCCGAGCACGGAGGCGAGGGCCGCCGAGGAGCTCGAGGCCCGGCCGGACGCACTCTGAGCCGAGGGAACGCCAATCTTGCCTGCCAGCACGAAATCGAGAGGCGGTCAGCAGAGGTCGCAGAGGGTCCAAGTCCGATTGGCGACACGTACCCATCGTGTGTGTCTGGGGGTTCTATGTCGAGGGGAGGGTGAGTGGCGAAGGAGGGCGTTCGAGGCAGTCGACGGCAGGGGAAGGGTTTGACTGCGCCTCCCTCCGCGCCGGCTGACGAGAGAGCGCGGCCGCGCACGCCGACGCCGTCCTGCAGCAATCCTGGCTGCTGCTCTTGCGTCGTCGCGTCGCAGCAAGGGGTACACTCGGCCCGCGAACAACACCCGACCCCTCGACAGGCAGACGGGTTCGTCAATGTGGGTCATCAAGATGGCATCAAGGAGCGGGGGAGATGCGACGAGAGGCAGTCTTCTGCAGGCGCCGCTGCCGGGGGTTGCGACTACCGCCAGGCTTCATCCCAGCCGAGGGCCGAGCGGTCCCAGCCCTCGGTCTCGGGCGGCGGCTCAGACCAGCCCTGGTAGCGGCCGATCTCGGCCGCCATGCGGACAAAGACGGCACCGTCGACGTCTGCCATGCCGTCAAAGGTTTCGGCTCCGGCGCCGCCGACTGCGCCCGGCAGCGAGCCAGCGAGCGCGTGCTTCCGGCCGAGATGGAGGAGCGCCCGGACCGACTTGATGACGTGGCTGTCGGGGTGGCCGAGCGTCCTCTGGATGATCTCGCACCAGCCGTTGCCTTCGGCGTTGGCCATTCCGGCCGGGTGGTCGGGCCAGCTGAGCGGGATGCGAGCGTCAATCGTCGGCCGGCCGCGCGAGAGGCTCGTGACGAGAATGGTAAGCATGTAGCTCTCGAGCAGAGTCCGCTGGTGCGCGAAGCTCGGCAGGAGCGGCAGGATCGATGGCAAGAAGAGCGACGACGTTAGAAGGTGCATCTTTCGTTCGGGAAGGCGAACAGCGTCAGTGCGATACTCGACAGGGCAACCCCACAGCAGCGCGCGTCGTCACGTACGAGGAAGAAGTCGATGCGCGTCTCCTTGCCAAGCCGGCCGGTCGCGCAGGCAAGGAAGGCGTTGAGCACTTGGACCTCGTCGACCTTGTTTGCGAGCCAAACCTCGGTCTCTTCAGTCTTGCCCTTCTCGGCCGCCGGCGACGAGACCATCCAGGCCGCGGCGAGATCTTGCATGCGTTCGGCATTGCCCGAGCCGATCGAGTCCTTGATGCGGGTGTTCTGAAACGTAAGGGAAGCATGTCGGTCGATGGGGCTTTTGGGTTTGTGGACAGGCACGGAAGGGCGGGACGCACAATCATCTTGTCGGCGTCATACGGCTTCCGGACGATCTCGCGGTCATCGACGAAGTGCCGGTAGACCTCGAGTGCGGTGATCGGAGCGCCTGCGGTCTGGAATGACGAGCTGCCCGAGCCACCGAGGCCGCGCAGGAGTCCCTTAGAGAACGGCCACGAGCCGGGATAGAGACCGGCGCTCGTCTCGGCCGAATGGACGGCTGCCTCGGCCAACCCCTCGGCGAGCATCTGGGGTGCACGCGGCCGCTCAGCAAAGCGGCGATCCTCCTGCAGTAGACTTTGTCCACAGCCGACGCACCATGGGAGAGTTGAACTCGGCTCCGAAGCCGAGCTGGATGAAGGGGTCTGATGGAATGCGATGAGAGAGCTGCCAGTCAGTCACAGGCCGAGGCGCGTACGTTCACGGCGCAAGTGCGACGACGCACGGACGACACCGGCGGTCAGCCGGATGAGCATCCGAGGGCCGGTCTTGTTGCCGGGGCCTCCGGCATTCTACAGTAGTCAAGAGGCAGTCAGCGTCGACGCATGAGACCGTCCCTGAGCGCAAACCGATCGACGCACCGCCTCCTCCGAGAAGAGGTACCGGTCGAGCGTCGCTGGGATGCCCCGCTGCGCGAGCTCCTGCTCGAAAAAGGCGAGGTAGCGGTCGTATGCGCTGAGCGGCGCCGGGGTAGCATCGGAATGCGTCAGCAACCGTCGTCAAGGCTCATGCGGGTTGCGCCAGGGACTGACTCTCCGACGCCGGCGAACTCGGTCCAATTGTTGGCGTCGAGCAGAGGGACGTCGGTCCGGATCTGGCGCTTGGTCTCGGCCAGCTCGGCCTTGCGGGCGACCGGGTCGAGCGGGACGAGCGACATCTGCTCGGCATCAAAGATACGCTGGAGCAGGGAGGGTGAGGCTCCGAGGGTGAAGGCCGTCAGGAGATGGTGCTGTGTCCGAGGCAGGCGAGGCGGTGAAGAGGGAGGGGACGAATCCGCGCGAGCTCATCGTCAGCGACGGGAGGGCGACTGCTCCGGAGTGCGAGCGTCTGGAGCACAACGGACGGCGAGGTGGTTGTGGAAGATGCCGTTGCGCTCAAAGATGTCGAATCGGCGGTGGTTCTCGAGCAGGAGTCGCTGGCAGGCCGCTTGGCTGGCGGGCGTCGCGCCGGGCACGTGGTGGATGAGGGGCGAGAGCCGGGGCGGGGCGAAGGCGGGCGACGAGGTCGTCATCGCGCGGCTGAGGCTGGCGGTCGGGTCGATGGGCGGGCCAAGCAGGATCCTGAGCTGAGCAGCGAGCACAAGGGCTCGCATGAGAGGGGTGATGGTCGACGGCGGGCGAAGAGCGCCGAGCCTCAGGGTTGAGGTCAGGCAGGCAGGCGGGCGGCGTCGGCGGCGGCTGAGCCGGCTGAGGCCGACGGGCCGCTGCGCGCAGCCACTGCAGCCTCTGACGACTCATGAGTGACAGCCGGTCGAGCGACGTCGAGAGCGAAAGGGGTGAGGGACATGCGATTGCGAGCCAAGCTTGGAGGAGCGAGGGTGCGTGTGAATGAGGGAGAGGGTTAGGAGTCGTAAAGGTCGTGATTGCGCGAGGCGAGGGCTGGACGAAGATGGGTTGCGGGAGGCGGCAGATGCGAGGGGGCGAGTACGCGGCGACAAGAGCGTGTCTAGTGGAAGAAGAAGTCAGAGTTCCCGACGAGCTCGATGTCGAGCTGACCGGACGACGGGCAGGGCGGCAGCAGCTCGTCGATGGTCAGGCCCTCCGTCTTGGTCGAGCCCCACGTCGCCCAAGCGTCGAGCGGGGGGCCGGTCTCGATGCCAAGCTCGTACGGGAGCTCGTTCTTTTCATAGTGCCGGCGCTTGGCGTATGTGACGTCGTTCTTTGTGCAGTAATTGTCGCCGTACTTGCGGAGGAACTGCGGGGAGGGAATCTCGGCACGTCAGCGGTCGGAAGCGCCCTCTCGCGCGCAGGAGATGGAGAGGGACCGCCGCCTACCTCTCGACGCAGGTTCTCGAGCACGTCGTCCCTGTACTGGGAGACAAACGTCAGGCGCGTGATGTCACGCAGGGTTTCGATGTCGGCCGCGTGGGTCCAGAACGAGTCGTGGACGGAGCCCATGGTGACGCCATTATGCTGTGCACCGGCACGAGGGGCGATGTGCGGGATTGAGGGGTTCAGTCGATCAGCAGGCGAGACGAGGAAGCCGGCTGGATCAGACGGGCGAGCCGCACCTCGCAGTTCAGAGCCGCGCGGAAGAGGTGAGCAGCGTCGAGACTGGACACAGCAGAGCACGCGCGACACAGGTCAGCATCCGACGAGCCTTCAGAGGTCGGCCAGCCAGGGCCAGACGTACGAGTGGATGATGTTCGGAGCAAAGGCATCCAGCTCTTTGCGCCTGTCGATTGCGGACGGGTCGTCCGGGTCTTGGACCGAGAGGCGACCGGCCGAGCTCAGGACCTGGCGATGATCCGTTACCAAGCAGATGTCAGCGGCCTGTCGTCCAGTCCTGGCGACATAAGGCAGCCTGCCCAGAGCGCAAGGGAAGAGGCGGGGCGACGCACCGACTTGGATTCAAACTTGCGGATGTCCTGGACGACGGGGAAGCCGAGCGGGGTCGTCCACGACATGGTCATGTCGCTCTCGTAAACCACATGTCCCTCGTCGTCGACGCCCTCGGAACGGAGGATGAGATTGGCGCAGGTGAGGAACCACGACTGGATGGCGGTCGCCCGGGGGAATAAGCCGGCGATCGACTCGAGCGTGACGCCAGCCCAATAGCGCGAGATCGGCATGAGCTGCTTCGTATCCAGGCCTTTCAGGCGGATCTTCTGGAGGAACTCAGTTGCGTTACGAACCGCACCCTCGTGCGTCAAGCCTGGCAAAGCCACCGGGAGGTACGGGAGGGGCCAGCCCGCTAATGTGTCAGTCCTCCGCAGACGTCAAGCGACAAGAGTGGAAGGCAAGTGGGTTCAGCCGGGACGTACCATAGACGCGCGTCATGACGGTCCGCTTGACCGAGTCGCGGACCATCGTCTTCGCTCTGTGCTTGAGCAGGAAGATGGCGATGGCGTGGCCCGACTTGGCGTCCGCCTCGATCTTCTCGAGGACCCGGCCGAGGACGGTCGAGTAGACGTCGGCCGGTCGCTCGGACGGCAGCAGGTTGACGGCCGAGCCACCGTCGACGTCGCGGGCGAGCGCGGCATAGTGCTGGAGGCCGTTGCACGAGCCGTCCTGATGGCAGGGCAGGCTGGACGGGTAGGCCTCGGGTCCCTCCGGATAGGCGGCCGCCCGCGCAATCTCGGCGCACGCCGCTCGGACCTGCCAGGCGTGGTCGCCCGTCATGTACCATCGATTGCCCTGTGCGTCAGCCGAGCCCCCGGGGAGAGAGGCAAGGGAAAGGCGACGGTCAGCTTTGGCTGCTTATGAAGCGGTCGCAGCGGATGGGACGCACGTCGAGGCCCTTGGCGCCCGAGTCAATGATCTCGTCCCAATGGGCGTCGACCCAGGCGAGGCGTTCGTCAAAGCTCGCCCGCTTGGTCGCGCCAAAGAGACCGGCGAGGTGGAGCTTGAGCGCGCGCCAGCCGTCTGCGCCGAGCTGCTTCTTCTTGTCAAAGACGAGGAGCGACCGCGCGAGGTCGTTTGCGACGGGCGAGAGCTCGGTCGTCGCAGGGTAGATGCGGCCGCGGTAGTCGGGCCGGACAAAGTTGTAGAAGGCGACGTCGCGGTAGTTGCGCGCGAGGTCGACCGCCACCTTGTCCTCTGGTTTGATTTTCAAACCCCGGAGCGTCCGCATGTACGGAAGCAAGGCGGGCGAGACTTCCGTATCGGGCCAGAGCCGCTCGAGGTCGTCGAGCACCGTATGCGAGACGCGCCAGGGCGTGCTTGAGAGGTAGTTGATCGCCTGGATCATCTCGTCCATCGCGCCTGACGTGCGGGCAGCATCGATGGCCTTCTCGCGCGTCCTTGACTGTTTGGCGTTCAGGAAGGCTGTCACAAATGAAACCCAGGGCCGGTCAGCTCAGACACGCCTGCAAGACGTCGAGGACGGCGGTCAGGCTTGGGCAACGCACAGCGCTTGAGCGTGATATAGCCACCGTTGTGGATTCGCGTCGCCGGCCTGGGCGGGACGAGCATCGGCATGTCGCGGTGGCCCACGCCGAGCTTCTCGACGCGGTCGCAGAGCTTGAGCAGCTGCGGATGGAATCGCATCGCGGACGGCCTGAATTTCGATTTGCGTCTGTTGAACTCTGGGTGGCGAATATACTCCTTGCTCCAAGGGCGGCCCACCACGCTGCAGGCGCGTCGTTCAGCGGGAGAAGGGAGCTGTCAGTCAGCGGTCGATTCTGTGCGGTGCGAGACGCCCCGGGAGGCAAAGGGGGATCGCTACCGACACCTCTTCCCCGTCGCCCTTGTGGATCGGCAGGGCGAGCTCGTGCTCCTGGCTGAGGTACAGCAGGTCGCCGCCTAGCTTGACCTGCTCCTGGATGGTGAACGCAACCTTGTCGACCGACGGCGACCGTATCTCGCCCGCCTCCAACTTCTTGCGGTGACCAGAGCCGCCGAGGATGCGCGCGTTGAGCTCGCGCTCCATCATCTGGCCCAATTCCAGCGCAGCCTCGACGAGCAGGATGTCGTGCGTCCGCATCCAATTGGACTGGACCTTGCCGGCCTCGCCGGCCTCGACAGCCTTGCCGGCCTCGACATCGACGTCGGTCTGGGCGGTCGTCGCCGAGCCCGAGGTCTCGAGGAGGCCGGCCTCGAGGCTGGCGTCAGTGTCGACGTCAACGTCAACGTCATTGTCGGCGTCGTAGTCGTAGGCGATCAAAGGCTTCTTGAACACGTGCGGATTGGAGCAGACGTTGACGAGCTTCTCGATCAGCGCGCCGACAATCAGCCGACCGAGGTCCTGGTTGGTGAAAACTTGGTGGTCTCCGTGGCGCCGGTTGAGGATGCGTTGCGCTGTGGCCAGGAAAAAGGGGGGAAGGGAAGGGGGACCTCCGTCAGCTGCACGTCGGAACGGTAGAAGCCAAAAACGAAGGGGGCCAGAGCGACGCACAGTCTGGCTGCAGGCCCGTGAGCTGGAAAACGTTGAGTCGCTCCTCGATGAGGTTGGCCCAGGTCCAGATGAACTTCTGGAACTCGGGGTCCTGGCTGACGTACTCGACCGCGTGCGGGCTCGTCTTGCGCAGGCGCTCGCGCCGGTCCTGTTTGGCGATTTCGGCATTCGCGAAGAGGCCTTTCGCCCAGCTCTCGAGTTTCTTCTGGGCTTCATACTTGTCGGGCGTTTCCTTGAGCAGGTTCGTCGTGTATGACACGCGCGTCAATTCCGTTGCCGCCGGGACCTTGATCAGAGGCTCCCTCGTCCGCAGGCGTGCTCGGCCCGCCGGCTGAGCGGTCGCCGTGGCCGTCATCGACATGCTCCGGCCGGCCAACGAGACTGACCCGGGCATCGCCAGCCGCTGAAGGTGCACGAGGGCCAGTCGGGACGACGCTGCGCCTGCCCGCAGAGGCCAGCGGACGGCGATGACCGCGCCTGACGACGAGAGCGACCGTTGGGTGGCAACCGAGCTGAGGGCGAGCTGGCGCCTGGACGGGAGAGAGCGAAGCATGGCTTGGACCGGATCTCCAGCAGGTGACGAAAGAGCGAAGCCGGCGAGTCGTTCGACGACGTCCTTAGGGACGGGCGGTGCGAATCGGCGTGTGAGGGAAGGCGGCGCGGAGCTACACAAAGGGGGGTCGGCATGGAAGGGCGGGTCAGCGTCCTGGGCCGTCCACTTGTCCTCCAGGCCGCTGCGGCCAGAGCTCCCCTAGGAGGGATGAGAGAGGACCGAGCCTTGCTTCTTCTACCTTGGGGACGGTAGGGCGAGTCGGGTGCCAACTGGCTGTTTCGGAGGCTGGTCACTGTCGGCGTTGGCGGTCGAACGTCCTTCGTTTTGAGTGCGCGGCCGGCCAGGACGAGCGAGCGAGCGCCGCCGCCGCCGCCGCAGAGGCGGGCGGGCGGGCAGCCGGCAGGGCAGGACAGGGCAGCCTGCGAGAGCCCGTTGAGCCGCAACCGCCGTCCATCTACCACTTTGCAAAGCTTGACCTAGCATGTCGGCCGCTCCAAAGGACGCAGAGATCAAGATCGGCCTGATTGGCATGGGCGACATGGGCAAGATGTATGCCCGTCGCCTCCTCCAGGGCGGCTGGTCGAGGTCCGTCGGTCCGCCCCGTCGTCGCCCCTTTCCCGCGCTCGAGCCGCTCGCTTCGAGCTCGCACTCCTCCTCCAATTCAACTGCCCCGCTGATAGCATGACCTCACTCCTGGCTCAGGGTTTACGCTTGCGATCTCCCGGCCAAGACCGAGGAGCTCAAGAAGGAGTTCGCCGGTGCGTCGTTGTAGTCTTGCTTCTTCCCCACCGCCTCGTCCTCGTCTCCGACGGCTGACCTCGGCCGGCTTCTCATCAGACACGCCGCTCGAGATCCTACCCTCGGGTCATCACGTCTCACGCGTGTGCGACTTTATCATGTACTCGGTCGAGGCGGCCCACATCGACAAGGTCGTTGCCCAGTTTGGACCCTGTCCGTCCAACGCCTCTCGCTGCTGCCTTGGCGCGGGATCGGTTGCGCAGCTGCCATCGCTAACCTACCCACCTGCCGCCACCCTCGATCCCACAGCGACCAAGGTCGGCGCCGTCGTCGCCGGGCAGACGAGTGTCAAGGCGCCCGAGAAGCAGGCCTTTGAAGCGCACCTGCCCGAGGACTGCCACATCGTCTCGCTCCATTCGCTCCACGGGCCGACCGTCTCGCCGGAGGGACAGCCGCTCGTACGTCCGCAACGTGGCGCCGGCACACCCGCAGCCTGCAAGGGCTGACCGTCTGGCTGCTTGCGATCATGAACAGGTCGTCATACAGCACCGGGCACCGGACGACAAGGTCCGGCTGGTCGAGCGCATCTTTGCGTGCTTCAGGAGCAAGTTTGTCTACATGTCGTACGCCGAGCACGACCTCGTCACCGCCAACACGCAGGCGGCGACGCACGCCGCCTTCCTCTCAATGGGCACGGCCTGGCATTGCTCGGCCTCGTACCCGTGGGAGACGAATCGCTACACGGGCGGCATCGAGCACATCAAGATCAACATTGCCCTGCGCATCTACGCCAACAAGTGGCACGTCTACGCCGGGCTCGCTCTGCTGAACCCGTCGGCCAAGGTGCTGATCGAGCAGTACGCCCGGTCGACGACCGAGCTCTTCAAGCTCATGGTCGAGGGCAAGAAGGCCGAGCTCCGCAGCCGCGTCTTCGCCGCCCGCGACAAGGTCTTCCTCCAGCCTGCGGCCCACGCAGGGGAGGCAAAGAGGACGCCGCTCCTCCTCTCGGACCGGATCCTCGACCAGTTTTCGCTCGGCCCGCCCCCAGAGGCCGGCTCGCCCAAGCCGCCGAGAAACAGCCACCTCTCGCTTCTCGCCATGGCCGACACGTGGGCTGCGCTCTCGATCAACCCATTTGCCGACCTCGACCTCGCGGCGACGCCCCTCTTCCGGATGTGGATCGGCGTCGCAGAGTACCTCTTCCGCGAGGAGGACCGGCTCGACGAGGCCGTCGACGCAGCGATCGACGATCGCGCCCACAGGGCGGACGACACCGAGTTTGTCGTCGCCGCCCGCGGCTGGAGCCAGTGCGTCGAGATGGGCGCGTGGGAGACGTACCGCGAGCGGTTCGAGCGGACGGCAGGTACGTGGCTCACCGCTTGTCCCATCGCAAAGGCTACCCGAATCTTCGCTGACCCATACGCTCTCCCCGCCAGCGTTCTTCTCGCCACGGTTCCCAGAGGCGACCAAGGTCGGCGGCGAGATGATCAAGGTCATCTCAGCCCAATCGGCCCAGCTGGCGGCGACCTCGACGGCCAAGCCTTGAAATGGCCATGGCCTGAGGATGATCAACGGACGCGGATGAGCAACGGGTTTGAGGGTGGAACCACACATGAGAGGGCAGCTCAAGAGAGCGGAGGTGAGGTGAGGGTCATGGTAGAGGTGAGGGGCCCAGGGCTGAGGCCGGAGGAGCTGCTGCGCTCGAGAGGCAACAGCCCGGCCACCGTCTGAGCTTCGGCAGCCCGCCGACGTAGCCGGCAGGCTCGCACTGCTGTAGTAACATTGGCGGAAAGCAGTCCTTTCAGGGACATCTTGCGAGAAACTGCTGTGACGACGGATGAGCGAGCTTGGGGTTCAACAGGGCTGCTGCAGCCCTCGTCCCTTCTAGCGGTCACCGCGTCGACGAGCTCCTGGCCCTGCTGCACCTGCCGCTTAACGTCGCAGTCGCCCGTCCGAGAACGAGCAGCGGATCTGGACCTCCGAAGACATCATCTGTGCTCCCGTCCCGCAGGCCGCTGAGCTGCTGCCGTTGACTGTTCGCACGCAGGCCCACCTGCCTCACTCGCCTGCTCCCGCCGACGAGCTCGGCGAAGACCGACGACCCATGCTGACCAGCTCGAGCTAGACGCATGCCGTCGTCTCGCACGCGGACGACGTGCCCAGCTTCAAACGGTCGCCCCCGAAGGAGCTCGACGATCTCGATACCTACCGCCATCACACGACCTTCGACACCTAGAGAGACGCTCCGCTCCTGCTCCTCTCGCCTTCAAGCTCGCCAGCCTGACGCGATCCCTCGTCGACGATCCCGCCCCGGTTCGCTTCACATCGAGCTTACATCGGATCTCAGCTAGTTCAGAGACCGTCCGCCGATGGCCTCTGCCGCATCCTTGCTGCCGCCGAAAAACGGCCTCGAGGCGGTCGACAATGTGACGACTTTCTCGACCGCCTCGCGCAATGTCGGCTGGTTCGACCCGGATGACCCCTACCCCTACACGCTCCTCACGCAGGACGAGATTGCCCGCCGATTGCTCGCGAGCTCGCATCTGGAGAGCTGCATCCTCGGCGACGGGATCCGCGTCGACTCGGTCGAATGGCAGCCCAACCCCACCGCGTTCGAGGTGCGAGCCTTCGATCTCGCCCACGGGCCGAAGGGGGGAAGGAGGGGGGGCGCAGTCGAACCCTCCTCTCAAACGAGCGATCGCCTGACGCCCAGTGGAATCTCCTCTGCAGCCAAAGGAAGACAGGGCAGTCGTGCGCGACTTTGCCTGGCGCGGGGGCAAGGCGACCCTTCTCTGTGTGTTTGATGGTACGTGCGAGCGCGTCGGCAGCCGGCCAGTGACCGTTGTCGCCACACCAAGAGGCCTGACCGAACCTTGCGAGACTTTCAGGTCATATCGGAGTCGAGCTCGTCGAGCATACGGCGGAGGCGCTGCCGTCAGCGCTCGTCGCCTCGCTCCAGAACCTGCCCGACGTTGCCCCGCCCTCGGCCGTGTCAATGCTACTAGCACGCGAGATCGAGGCTTTCGACGACGCGCTCCTTCAGGCGGTCGTCGACGTCTTCCCTGAAGAGGAGCTCGCTCGGATGACCGCCGAGCAGGTGGCCGAGCGGATCAAGCAAGAGGGCGTCGAGCACAAGCTGACCCTCGCTAGTCGGGGCACGACAGGTGCGGCTCCTGGTGCGAGACGACCAGCGTCGAGGTACAACGCCCTTCCTCACGCCCACCTTTGCCGTCAACAGCGCTTATCTGCCTCATCAGCCCGGACAAACGAGCCCTCTGGACGGCCAACGTTGGCGACTGCCAGGCCTGTCAGTCCTCTCGCTCTGCCCTTCCTTAGCCAGCTCGCTCCTCCCTCGAAGCTGCTGAAGTGAGCATGCGATCCAAATCGACAGTACTCGCGACCCGCTCCTCGCCGGCCAAGCCGTGGGTTTCCGTCCTCAGCCCAATCCAGCACCTGACGAGTCCCCACGGGGCAAGTTCGCCCGCTGAGGTCGCCCGTCTGCAGGCGGCCCACCCGGCAGAGGCCGAGACGGTCGTCAGCAACGGCCGCGTGCTCGGGCAGATCGCTGTGAGCCGGGCGCTGGGCGACGGCCAGTGGAAGATGGCTCCTATCTATGTCGAAAAGGTACGCCCTCCCCCAAAATCCTTGACACCTTGCCTTCTTGACCTACCCGCTCACCGGGAAGTCTTCATCACCTCGGCAGCTGTTCGTCCGCCACGGACCGGCCCGCATCCAAGCCAAGCTCGACCGTCTCCTACCGATGTACCTGACGCCGCCGTACCTGTCCGCCTCGCCGGCCGTCGTCTTTACGGCCTTGCCTCCGACGCCCGCTGCCAACGACGACGACGACGATCTCGGCAGGGCCCACGGGCCGACCGTCCTCCTCTTCCTGTGCAGCGACGGGCTCAAAGACCTCTATGACCACCGGGCCTTCCCATCCAAAACGCTCGAGGACGAGTGGATCCGCCGCGCCGGCGACGCCTGCCACCCTGCAGCAGAGGGGAATGCAGCGCTGGGCGTGCTGGACGATGCGATCGGCGCCGAGGGCGATCTCCATCGGAGGAGCGCGTCGCTGACCGTTCGCCTGCCGGACGGCGGCAAGTTTGCAGACGACACGACCGTCATCGTTGCCTCGTGGTGAGAGTGTCGGCCCGGGCCAGAAGGGGGGGAGGGAGTCGCAACCTCTAGATGGACGGATGGGAACGTCTTACACGAGTCGGTCGACCGTCGAGGGCCGGCCTAAAGCTAGCGCGAGGCCAAGAGCCCCTGGAGTTCCCTCTCGACGCCCTCGATCAGGCCGGCCACCTCGCGGCCAACCCTTCCGCCCTCGGGCGCGCCGAATCCGATCCGGAGCTCGGCGAGGGCGACGACGAGCGCCTCGCGCGCGGTTGTCAGCCGGCCGAGGGGGCTCGAGGGGAAGACGGGCCGGTGGCGAAGGGTCGTCGTCGGCCGGAAGAGTGTCTCTGGCAAAAGGGAAGCCGGCCGGTGGTCGGGTGCGCCTGGAGGAGGAGGAGGGGCAGGTGGTGCGGGGACAAGGAGGAGCTTGGCGAGTTCGGCGAGCGCGATCGCCCTCGCCGGGTGGCCTGCCGGGTAGAGCTTTGGGTGGGCGACGGTCCCGGCCAGCAAGCAGCCTAGCGCCAGGGCGTCGTCGAGCCTTTCGGGCGCTTGTGGGAGGGCGCTCAAGAGGCAGGTCGAGAGGAGCCGGAGGAGCGGAAGGAGCGGGTAGGCCGAGGGGAGGAAGTGGTCGGCCAGCGTGCAGATGATCGGCAGGACGTGGAGACGCTCAACGTCGGCGAGGGCTTTTGCCCGTCGGAGAGGAGATGAGTGGGGTTGGTAGAGGAAGAGGTCAGCAGGCTCCTTTCACCCGGTAGGATGCGGCAAATCAGACCCGGGGGGGAAGGGGGAACACATACTGTTGACCAAGCCCTTCTCCTCTATCGCCAGGACTCCCATCGCCTCCCTCACCCAATCTTCCACCCCGTGCGCCTGTTCCTGCACACCTGGGACGACCGCCTCCCTCGGATCGGCTCCTCCTCCTGCAAGGACGCCGCCGCCCGTGCAGAGCGTGCAGGCGCAGGTAAAGTGGTATTGCGTCCGGAGGGCTCGCTGGCGGAGCGAGCGGGGGAGGGAGATGTCGATGTAGGCCGTAAGGATCTGCCCCCGAGTTTGGAGTCAGCATCGTTGGGAGATTGTAGGTGAGGGGGGGGGGGCGGGCAGCGAGATAGGTGGAAGACCGACCTCCTCGCCCTCGCCTATCGGCCGGAGCGCGACGACCTGCATGCCGCCCTTGCTACCGTCGGGGAAGACGACGGCGGCGTTCGGCCAGCAAGCGTGGTTGCAGAGGGCGACGGTCGGATTGATCGCGACGCCGAGGGCCGAGAGCGAGGGCGAGGAGAGCGTGAACGAGTTGGTCATGAACTGCTCGGGGGGGGGGGTTAGCATTTCAGTCCTGAATTTGTGGGATGAAGAGCAGTCGGCGGTGGCGGCAAGGGGCGCTGAGAAGAACGCCTATCTGTCGCGGGACGGACAGGGACGACCAGGGACGTACGGCACAGCAGAGGTCCATGACCTCTCCGACGCCCTCAAACCCAAAATCGGCCATGTCGGCCTGTCGGCGCTCCCCCTCCTCCTCAGCCGACGGTGGGGCAACACCGGCCGGCTCGGTCAACGGCGGCTGACAGTGGCCGAGGTAGGCGGCGAGCGAGATGGCGAGCTGGGCGTAGGGAGTCGGACGCGAGGTCGAAGGGTCGATCATCGGGAGCGAGGATCGATGCGATTGCAGCCTGGCAATCTGCTCCCACTGCCCGACGGCGGAGGGGGGGGGGGGGGGAGAAAGGTGGAACGCACAACGAGGGAGAAGAACGCAAGGTCAATTGCACGCACGGGCGTGCGTGCGTGCGTGAACCCCCCGCTTCATCGAGCACGGGCACAGAAGAAGATGCGCACCCAGGCGTCGTCTGCCCCGGCGTTCTGCGCCCTCCTCCGTCGGCGTTCGAGGGCGATCCGGCCGAGCGCGCGGACCGCCTCGGTCGGGACCCACTCGTTTTGTACCTTGGGCTTCCCGCTCGCTCGTCGGGCGGCGGTGTAGGCCGTCCGCAGGGAGGCCAGCCCAGGACATTCGAGCTTGTGCAGAGGCCAAGCGGCTGTTTGGCAGGTCTTCGAGAGAGAGGGAGGGAGAGGGGGGGGGGGCGTCCCGTCAGCTGCATAGTCGGGCACGAGTGAGAGGACGCACACCCCCTTCTTTCCCCAAGGAATGCAGGAAGGGAGGAGCGACGGTACCTTTGAGCAGTACCTCATCAGCTTGCAACCGCTACAGCCACGGAGCTCGACGACCCCAGGGGCAGCAGCGCAAGCCTTTCCTTCTCCTCCTCTTCCGGCGCCGGCGCCGTCGACCTGGAGCTCGGCGAGTCCAAGCAGGCAGCCGTCACATGTCGTCGGGATGGCCGAGGTCGAGAGGGCGTGCGCGTGGAGTGGGAGGGAGAGGATGCGGTCGCCTGGTCGTGTGATGGCGCCAGAGTGGAGGGCCCGTCAGTCGGTGGTTGACGAGGACGGAGACGA
>Ga0308160_10004706_pt1 | contig 14476 bp, 17 predicted proteins | sample PhyFR1_FD_201036 | JGI IMG/M metagenome (GOLD analysis project Ga0308160, IMG submission 201036) | Phyllosphere microbial communities from UC Gill Tract Community Farm, Albany, California, United States - DLSLF.R1 | ecosystem: Host-associated > Plants > Phyllosphere > Unclassified | place: USA...
CTGGGTGGTGCGCGCGGCCGACATCGTCGCCTCCAGCCCGGCCGACAAGGACGCGCTGTTCGAGCCGTCCAACAGCAAGGTCTACCGCCACCCGACCTTCTTCCCGATGCCGGAAGAAGTCAAGAACCTGTGAGCTTGGCCATGGACGCTGAAAAGTTCGCGCAGTTCAAATTCGACTATCTGCTGCGCCAGGGCGACAACGCCCTGATCCTGTCCCAGCAGCTGTCCCAGCTGTGCGGCAAGGGCCCGGCGCTGGAAGAAGACATGGCGCTGACCAACGTCGCCCTCGACCTGCTCGGCCAGACCCGCATGTGGCTGGGCTATGCCGCTGAACTGGAAGGGCAGGGCCGCGACGAGGACCGCCTGGCCTACCTGCGCGACACGCGCGACTTCCGCAACGTGCTGCTGGTCGAACAGCCGAACGGCGACTATGCGCAAACCATGGTGCGCCAGTTCTTCTTCGACACCTGGCATTACTTCCTGATGCGCGGCCTGCTGGCCTCCAGCGACAAGCGCATCGGCGAGATCGCGGAAAAGTCGATCAAGGAAGTCACCTACCACCTGCGCCGCAGCGGCGACCTGGTGGTGCGCCTGGGCGACGGCACCGATGTCAGCCACGCCAAGATGCAGGCCGCCGTCGACGAGCTGTGGACCTATGCCGGCGAGGTCTTTCTCTACGACGAGGTCGACCAGGCCATGCAGGCCCAGGGCGTCGCGCCCGATCCCGAACTGCTGCGCACTGCCTTCCTGAACCACGTCGCCGAAGTGTTCGAGGAAGCGACCCTGACCATGCCCTCGCCGGACAGCTACATGCAGCGCGGCGGCAAGCAGGGCCGGCACAGCGAGCGCCTCGGCTACGTCCTGGCCGAGATGCAGTTCCTGCAGCGCGCCTACCCAGGCGTCGAGTGGTGATGAACGCCGTCGCGGTGTCAAAAGAGCAGGTCTGGGCCTGGCTCGCGGACGTGCCCGATCCCGAGATCCCGGTGATCTCGGTGGTGGACCTCGGCATCGTGCGCGAGGTCGCCATCGACGGCGACGAATGCGTGGTCACGATCACCCCGACCTATTCCGGCTGCCCCGCGATGCAGGTGATCGCCGAGGACGTGGCGCAGGCCCTGCATGCGCGCGGCCTGGAACGCGTGCGCATCGCCACCCGGCTGTCGCCGGCCTGGACCACCGACTGGATGAGCGAGGCCGGCAAGGCGGCCCTGAGCGGCTACGGCATCGCGCCGCCGGTGCAGCAGGTGATCGACATCAGCGGCTTGCAGAAAGGCGTCAAACGGCATGCGATCCGCCCGCCCGAGGTGGCCTGCCCGCACTGCGGCTCGATGCACACCCGCCTTACCAGCCAGTTCGGCTCCACGCCCTGCAAGGCGCTGTACCAGTGCCTCGACTGCCGCGAGCCCTTCGACTACTTCAAGTGTCATTGACATGAGCAAATTCCATCCACTGACCGTGGCCAAGGTGAAGCATGAAACGCGCGATGCCATCGCCGTCACCTTCGACGTGCCGCCGGCGCTGAAAGACACCTTCAAATACCGCCAGGGCCAGCACCTGACCCTGCGCGCGATGATCGCCGGCGAAGACGTGCGCCGCTCCTATTCGATCTGCGCCGCCGTGCAGGACGATCAATTGCGCGTGGCGATCAAGCGCGTGCAGGGCGGCACCTTCTCGACCTGGGCGAACGAGCACATCCAGCCCGGCGTCACGCTGGACGTGATGCCGCCCGAAGGCCGCTTCAATTTGCCGCTGGACCCGGAAAGCCGCCGCCACTACCTCGCCTTTGCGGCGGGCAGCGGCATCACGCCGATCCTGTCGATCGTCAAGACCACCCTGCTGGCCGAGCCGCACAGCCGCTTCACCATCCTGTACGGCAATCGCGCCTCCTCGTCCGTCATCTTCCGCGACGAACTGGCCGAGCTGAAGGACATCTACATGGAGCGGCTGAACCTGGTCTACGTGATGAGCCGCGAGCAGCAGGACATCGAACTGTTCAACGGCCGCATCACCCAGGACAAGTGCCGCAAGCTGTTCCAGCACTGGCTGCGCGTCGAGGACGTCGACTACGCCTTCATCTGCGGCCCGGAAGACATGATGCACGGCGTCTCGGCCGCGCTGCAGGAAGCCGGCATGCCGAAGGAGCGCATCCGCATCGAACTGTTCGCCGCCAACGCCGCCCTGCAAGTGCGCGAGCCGCGCAGCACCTACGCCGTCGAATCGCGCCACCAGACCGAAGTGACCGTGATCATGGACGGCAACCACGCCAGCTTCACGATGGACAAGGACAAGGAATCCCTGCTCGACGCCGGCCTGCGCGCCGGCATCGACATGCGCTACGCCTGCAAGGGCGGCGTGTGCTCGACCTGCCGCTGCAAGGTGCTGGAGGGGCAGGTGGACATGGACGTCAACTACGCGCTCGAGGATTACGAAGTGGCGCGCGGCTTCGTGCTGAGTTGCCAGAGTTTTCCGGTGACGGACAAGCTCGTTGTCGATTTCGACGTGGCTGAATAAGCAGCACCCGCCTTCGCGGGGACGTCGGGCAAACAAAAGAACAATCGCAGCGTCTAAGCGAGCATAAGTGACGCACTGAGGAGACATCATGACTTACGAATCCATCCAATTCACGATCGCCAAGGGCATCGCCACCCTCACCCTGAACCGCCCGGATCGCCTGAACAGCTTTACCCAGGCCATGCATCGTGAAGTCCGCGATGCCCTGGACCAGGTACAGGAAGACAAGAGCGTGCGCGTCCTGCTGCTCACCGGCGCCGGCCGCGGTTTCTGCGCCGGCCAGGACCTGAACGACCGCGCGGTCGAGCCGGGCGCACCGGGCGTCGACCTCGGCGAATCCGTCGAAAAATACTACGCCCCGCTGGTCACCACCTTGCGCACCCTGCCCATGCCCGTGATCTGCGCCGTCAACGGCGTGGCCGCCGGCGCCGGCGCCAACCTGGCGCTGGCCTGCGACATCGTGCTGGCCGCGAAATCCGCCAGCTTCATCGAAGCCTTCAGCAAGCTGGGCCTGATCCCGGACACCGGCGGCACCTGGGTGCTGCCGCGCCTGGTCGGTCCGGCGCGCGCGATGGGCCTGGCCATGCTGGGCGAACGCCTCCCGGCCGAAAAGGCCGAGGCATGGGGCCTGATCTGGCGCTGCGTGCCGGATGACGCCCTCATGATGGAGGCGATGGCCATGGCCGAGCATTTCGCCGCGGCGCCCACGAAAGGACTGGCCTACACCAAGAAGGCGATGCTGGCCAGCTGGACCAACACGCTGGAACAGCAGCTGGCACTGGAAGCGTCGATGATGCGCGAGCTGGGCTACAGCCAGGACTACCGCGAAGGCGTGGCCGCCTTCATCGAGAAGCGCCAACCCCATTTCAAGGGAGAGTGAGCCATGGCCCAGACACTGGATAAAGGCAGCGTCGTCGGCGTGGTCGGCAGCGGCGCCATGGGATCCGGCATCGCCCAGGTGGCGGCCGCGGCCGGGCACACGGTGCGGCTGTTCGACACCCGGCCCGAGGCGGTGAGCAAGGCCATCGACGGCATCGGCAAGATGTTCGCCAAACTGGTCGAGAAGGGCCGCATGGGCGCCCTCGACGCGGACCAGGCGCGCGCGCGCCTGCAGCCGGCAGGCACGCTGGACGACTTCAAGGACGCCAGCCTGGTGATCGAAGCCGTGGTCGAGGACCTGGACGTCAAGCGCACCCTGTTCCGGGAACTGGAGGATATCGTCGGCCCCGATTGCATCCTGGCCACCAACACCTCGTCGATCTCGGTCACGGCCATCGCCGCACCGCTGCAGCGGCCCGGGCGCCTGGTCGGCATGCATTTCTTCAACCCGGTGCCGCTGATGGCGCTGGTCGAAGTGATCAGCGGCGTCGCCACCGACAGGAACGTGGCCGACAGCGTGGCCGCCCTTGCTGCCGCCTGGGGCAAGGACCCGGTGCACGCGAAGTCCACGCCCGGCTTCATCGTCAACCGCGTGGCGCGCCCCTTCTATGCCGAAGCGCTACGCCTTCTGGGCGAACAGGCCGGCGACCCGGCCACGCTGGACGCCGTGATGCGCGACGCGGGCGGTTTCCGCATGGGCCCCTTCGAGCTGATGGACCTGATCGGCCACGACGTGAACTTTTCCGTCACCCGCTCGGTGTTCGACGCCTATTTCAACGACCCGCGCTTCACGCCGTCGGTGCTGCAGCAGGAACTGGTGAATGCCGGCTTCCTCGGCCGCAAGTCCGGGCGCGGCTTCTACCGTTACGGCGACGATGCGCCGCGCACCGAAGCACGCACCGAGCCGCGCGCGGAAAAGCCGCAGACGGTGCGCGTCACGCGCGTGCGCAAGCATGGGGAACCGGTGTTCGACGCGCTGCACGACATCGTCAACGCGCGCCTGCAGGCGGCCGGCATCGCGATCAGCCATCCCGGCCTGCTGGATGGCGTCGAGGGACGCGAAGCGCCGGCCTTCCACGTCCACGGCGCCAACATCTTCCTGACCGACGGCCGCAGCGCCACCCAGCGCGCCTACGACGACGACTACGCGGATACGATCCTGTTCGACCTGATGCTGGACCCGGGCAAGGCCACGCGCATCGCGCTCGCCAGGGCCGACCAGTGCGCTGAGGCGGCCTGGCAGGGCGCGGTGGGCCTGTTCCAGGCGGCCGGCTTCGAGGTCACGCGCCTGGACGACGTGCCCGGCATGGCCGTGATGCGCACCGTCGCCATGCTGGCCAACGAAGCGGCCGACGCCGTCAACCAGGGCGTGTGCAACGCGCAGGCGGTCGACATCGCGATGCAGAAGGGCGTCAACTATCCGCGCGGCCCGCTGGCCTGGGCCGATGCGGTCGGCCTGGCCCACGTGGCGGCGGTACTGTCCAACCTGGCGGCCATCTATGGCGAAGACCGCTACCGCGTATCGCCGCTGCTGCGCCGCAAACTCTATGCCCACCCGGAGAAAGCCCGATTCCATGCACCCTGAATCACAAGCGCAGGCCGTGGCCGAACTGGCCGGCAAGACCATGTACGAACGCGATCCGGCCAGCCAGGCGCTGGGCATGATGCTGGATGACATCCGCCCCGGCTACGCACGCATGTCGATGCGGGTGCGCGCAAACATGCTGAACGGCCACGGCACCTGCCACGGCGGCTACATCTTCATGCTGGCCGACAGCGCCTTTGCCTTCGCCTGCAACTCGCACAACTTCAACACCGTCGGCGCCGGCTGCACGATCGACTACCTTTCCCCGGGACGTGAAGGCGACGTGCTGGTGGCGGAAGCGGTCGAGCAGGCGCTGTCGGGCAAGAGCGGCGTCTACGACATCGCGGTCAGCAACCAGGACGGGCGCAAGGTCGCGCTGTTCCGCGGCAAATCGCACCGCGTGGGCGGGATGGTGGCGGAAGTCGCGCAGTAATCAATAGAAGGAGACAGACATGGTGCAACGTATGCCTCAGGCAGGCGAACTGGAACCGATCGAGCGCGCCAGCCGCGACGAGTTGCAGGCGCTCCAGCTCGAACGCCTGAAGTGGAGCCTGAAGCACGCCTACGACAATGTGCCGCACTACCGCCGCGCCTTCATCGAGGCCGGGGTGCACCCGGACGACCTGAAAACGCTGGCCGACCTGGCGAAATTCCCGTTCACAGAAAAGAAGACGCTGCGCGACAACTACCCGTTCGGCATGTTCGCCGTGCCGCGCGAACAGGTCGTGCGCGTGCACGCGTCGTCCGGCACCACCGGCAAGCCCACCGTGGTCGGCTACACGCAAAACGACATCGACACCTGGGCCAATGTGGTGGCGCGCTCGATCCGCGCCGCCGGCGGGCGTCGCGGCGACATGGTACACGTGGCCTACGGCTACGGCCTGTTCACCGGTGGCCTTGGCGCCCACTACGGCGCCGAACGCCTGGGCTGCACCGTGGTGCCGATGTCGGGCGGGCAGACCGAGAAGCAGGTCCAGCTGATCCAGGACTTCCAGCCCTCGATCATCATGGTCACGCCATCCTACATGCTGAACATCGTCGAGGAATTCAAGCGCCAGGGGATCGACCCGGCCACCTCCTCGCTGAAGGTCGGCATCTTCGGCGCCGAACCCTGGACCGACGCCATGCGCCGCGAGATCGAGGACGGCGCCGGCATCGACGCGGTCGACATCTATGGCCTGTCCGAAGTGATGGGCCCGGGCGTCGCCAGCGAATGCATCGAGAGCAAGGACGGCCCGGTGGTCTGGGAAGACCATTTTTATCCGGAGATCATCGACCCGGACACCGGCGAGGTGCTGCCGGACGGGGAAGAGGGCGAGCTGGTGTTCACTTCGCTGACCAAGGAAGCGCTGCCCATCATCCGCTACCGCACGCGCGACCTGACGCGCCTGCTGCCGCCGACTTCGCGCTCGATGCGGCGCATGGGTCGCATCAACGGGCGCTCGGACGACATGCTGATCATCCGCGGCGTGAATGTGTTCCCGAGCCAGATCGAGGAGCTCGTCCTCGGCATGCCGGCGCTGGCCCCCCAGTACCAGCTGGTCGTCACGCGCGACGGCCACCTCGATGCGCTCGAAGTGCACTGCGAACTGCGCGAAGGCGCGCCGCCGCAGGCTGACATGGAGGCGCAGTGTTCCAGCCTTGGGCGCGACCTGCAGCACAGGATCAAGACCTATATTGGCGTGACGACCACCGTGAAACTGCTGCCGGCCCAGGGCATCGAACGCTCGATGACGGGCAAGGCGCGGCGCGTGGTCGACAAGCGTCCCAGACAATGACCGGAGACCCACATGACTGACGCATTCATCGTCGACGCCATCCGCGCCCCCTTCGGCCGCTACGGAGGCGCGCTGGCCGGCGTGCGCGCCGACGACCTGGGCATCGCCCTCATCATCGAGCGCGTCTAAGGAAAGGTACACAGCGATGGTCAAAGTCTACGAAATCGACGGCCTGCGCCCTGTGGTCCACCCGAGCGCCTATGTGCACCCGACCGCGGTGCTGATCGGCGACGTGATCGTCGGCCCGCGCTGCTACATCGGCCCGCTGGCCTCGCTGCGCGGCGACTTCGGCCGCCTGGTGCTGGAAGAGGGCGCCAATGTGCAGGACACCTGCGTGATGCACGGCTTCCCCGGGAATGACACCGTGGTGGAAGTCGACGGCCACATCGGCCACGGCGCGGTGCTGCACGGCTGCCGCGTCGGGCGCAATGCGATGGTCGGGATGAATGCGGTCGTCATGGACAAGGCCGTGGTCGGCGCGGAATCCATCGTCGGTGCGGCGGCATTTGTAAAAGCCGGGATGGTGATCCCGCCGCGCAGCCTGGTGGTGGGCGCGCCGGCGCGGGTGATGCGCGCGGTCACCGATGAAGAGATCGCGTGGAAGAGTTACGGGACGCGGCAGTATCACGACCTGAACCTGCGTTCCTTGCAGAGCATGCGCGAGGTGGAGGCCTTCACGGAAGTGGAAGCCGACCGGCGCCGGTTGGTGTTCGACGAGCCACACCGTCCCAAAAATAAATGAAACCGGAGGAGACAAGCCAATGAACGCGCCGACCCTGCAAAGCCATATCGCCGGCCGCTGGCACGGCCAGCAAGCCCACACGCCGCTGCACAGTGCCCTCGATAACCAGCTGATCTTCCACACCCACGCGGAAAAGATCGACTTCGAGGAAGCATTGGGGTATGCCCGCAAGACGGGCGTGCGCCAGCTGATGCAATTGGACTTCCAGAAGCGCGCCCAGCGCCTGAAAGCCCTGGCCCTGTACCTGATGGAGCGCAAGGAAGAGCTGTACGAGATCTCGCACCTGACCGGCGCCACCAGGCCGGACAGCTGGGTCGACGTCGAGGGCGGCATCGGCACCCTGTTCGCCTACGCCAGCATGGGCTCGCGCGAGCTGCCCTCGTCGAACGTGCTGCACGAGGGCCCGGCGATCAGCCTGGGCAAGCGCGGCGGCTTTGCCGGCACCCACATCCTGGTGCCGCGCGGCGGCGTCGCGGTGCACATCAACGCCTTCAACTTCCCGATCTGGGGCTTGCTGGAAAAATTCGCGCCGAGCTTCCTGGCGGCCATGCCCTGCATCGCCAAGCCGGCCACCGCCACCAGCTACCTCACGCATGCGGTCGTCAAGATGATGATGGAATCCCAATTGCTGCCGGCAGGCGCGCTGCAGCTGGTCATCGGCAGCACCGGCGACCTGCTGGACCGCCTGACCGGTTTTGATGCCGTCACCTTCACCGGCTCGGCCGATACCGCCGTCAAGCTGCGCAGCAACGCCAAGCTGCTGCGCGAGGCGGTGCCGTTCACGGCCGAAGCCGACTCGCTGAACGCCGCCATCCTGGCGCCGGACGTCACCCCTAGCGACCCGGAATTCGACCTGTTCGTGAAGGAGGTCGCACGCGAGATGACCGGCAAGGCCGGCCAGAAGTGCACGGCGATCCGCCGCATCATCGTGCCCGAGCAGCACGTCGACGCGCTGGGTACCCGACTGCGCGAGCGCCTGGCGAAGATCGTGGTCGGCAATCCTAAGATGGAAGGCGTGCGCATGGGCGCGCTGGCGTCGATGGAGCAGCACCGCGACGTCAGCGAGCGCGTCGAGATGCTGGCGCGCGGCAACGAGGTCCTGTTCAGCGCGCGCGACGGTTTCCATCCGGTCGGCGAAGGCTGTGCCAATGGCGCCTTCTTCTCGCCCACGCTGATCCTGTGCCGCGACGGCATGCGTAACGATGCGGTGCACGACATCGAAGCCTTCGGCCCGGTCAGCACCATGATGACTTACCGCGACGTCGACGAAGCCCTGGAACTCGCCGCGCGCGGCCGCGGCAGCCTGGTGACGACGCTGGTGACGAAGGACCCGGCCATCGCCGCCCACGCGGTGCCGATCGCGGCCGCCTCGCATGGGCGCGTGCACATCCTGGAGCGCGAGGCGGCGGTGGACTCCACCGGCCACAGCTCGCCCTTGCCGCAACTGAAGCACGGTGGTCCGGGCCGCGCCGGCGGCGGCGAGGAACTGGGCGGCATCCGCGCGGTAAAACACTTCCTGCAGCGCGCGGCGGTGCAGGGCTCGCCGACCATGCTCACGGCCGTCACGGGCGAATACGTGCGCGGCGGCGCGCTCAAGGAAAGCGAGCTGCACCCGTTCCGCCGCCATTTCGAGGACCTCGAGATCGGCCACTCGCTGCTGACACACCGCCGTACCGTCAGCGAAGCCGACATCGTGAATTTCGGCGGCGTCTCGGGCGACTATTTCTATATGCACTTCGACGAAGTCGCGGCGAAAGACACGCAGTTTGGCAAGCGCATCGCCCACGGCTACTTCGTGCTGTCGGCGGCGGCGGGCCTGTTCGTGTCGCCGGCGCCGGGGCCGGTGCTGGCCAACTATGGCCTGGACAACCTGCGCTTCGTGGCACCGGTGGCGATCGGCGACACCATCCGCGCGCGCCTGACCTGCAAGCGCAAGGTCGACCGCAACCGCACGGACGAGCAGGGCCGCGGCCAGGGCGTGGTGGCGTGGGACGTGCAGGTCACCAACCAGCACGACGAGCTGGTGGCCAGCTACGACATCCTGACGCTGGTGCAGAAGCGGGCTTGAGGGTGTGCCGGCGGCGCTAGCGGGCGCGCATCCGCTGGCGCTGCTTGCGGCCGTGTCTGGCCCAGCCGCGCCGGTACAGGCGCGGCAGGTCGTCGCGGCGCGCGATCTCCTTGCGCACCGCGGCGCGCAGCGGCGGACTGTCGATCAGGTCGACCGCAAGCGCCGCGAGGCGCCGCGCCTCCGCGGCATCGCCGATGCCGGCCGTGATCGCGAGGTGCAGCCGGACGGTGTCGGCATAGCCCCTGATCTCGGCCCAGCGTACCGGCGCCCGGGTGTAGGGCCGGTGCTTGATCCTCGGGATTTCCGCGGCAAGCCGTGCCGCGCTGGCGCGGATGGCTGCTTCCGGCGCCGGGCGGAGCCTATCGGCCAGGGCATAGTCCCCGACTGCGACGATGGCCGGCAGCGCGAGCCCCGTGCACTGGCTTGCCAGCTCGGGCTGGCGCTCGGCCAGGGCAAGATACAGCGCGTGGGTGGCACGTGCATCGTCCAGGCGCTCGTTGATGGCTTCCACGTCATGGAACAGCCGGCGGTCGCCTTCGCCGCGCAGCAGGGTTTGGGTCTTGCGGTCGCGGACCGCCTGCAAGGCTTGCAGCGCAGGCGGGTACAGCTGGCCCAGGTTGATCCAGTCGCGTAGCGCGTAGGACAGGCGTACGCCTGCCAGGGACCGGTTTTCTTCGAGCGCATGATCATGAAACCAGGCCAGGTCGCGCAAGGCATCTTCATGGCGACCTTCCTTTGTGGCTTGGCGTGCCGCCTCGAACCTTTCCAGTGCTGTCATGCGAACTCCGGTCTTGAAGATGATTGTTATCAAAGCACGAAGCAAGATAGCAGCTTCGACGGCCCATAAATGCGCACATTCTCACCCGGACAGTGAACTGGCGGTCACTTGCGCTATCCTAGCCGGGTTGACAACCCTGTCCAAACCAACAAGGAGCAGCGTCCCATGTCCAGGCTAGACTTGAGCATCATCCCCGTGCTGACCGGCACCAGTTATCCCGACGCCTTCGCCGAGGCCGTCAACGGGCGCAGCCGCCAGGCGCTGGGCGAGGCCGGCGGATTGACGCAATTCGGTGTCAACCTGGTCGAACTGCAGCCGGGCGCGGCGTCGTCGCAGCGCCACTGGCATTCGCACGAGGATGAGTTCGTGACGGTGGTGTCGGGCGAACTGACCCTGGTCACGGACGAGGGCGAGACCCTGATGCGCGCCGGCGATTGCGCCGCCTTCCCGGCCGGCCGCCCGAACGGCCACCACCTGGTCAACAAGAGCTGGGGCACGGCGCTGCTGCTGTGCGTCGGTTCGCGCGTCCCCGAAGACCGCGCCGAGTATCCGGACATCGACCTGGTCTACGACGGCAAGACCGACGGCTATACCCACCGCGACGGCACGCCGTATCCGAAACGCGCTGCCTCCGAGGCGCCGGCTGCGGCACTGGACGTCGATACCGAGACCTTGACGCCGCGCGTGTATCGCCACGAGTGAGTCAGTCCGGCGCTGTCTCCAGTGCGAACAGCTGTTCGACCGTGACGCCCAGCGCCTGGGCCAGCTTGAGGGCGAGGATGGTCGACGGCACCATGTGACCGGTCTCGATCGCATTGATCGACTTGCGCGTCACGCCGGCGCGCTCGGCGAGCGCGGCCTGCGTCAAGTCCAGGCGGGCGCGCTGGACTTTCATGGTCGTGGTCAGGTGTTCGGCCATCAGCGGTCGTACCAGAGCAGGCTGGCCAGGAAGACGACGGCACCGGCCCAGGCGCCGCTGCCGACGACGAAGGGCAGGGGATCGGCGAAGCCCAGTCCGGTCAGCGCAAAGGCGCAGACGGGCGGGTAGGCCAGCAGCACGAAAAATCCGTTGCGAAAGGCTTTCGATTGGGCGAACTGGCGCAGTTCGTCGTTGCGCAAGGCCTGCATGGCCGGGCTCGCGCTCGAGAAATCGATGCCCTTCGTGTCCAGCGGATTCTTGATCGCGCTGGCGATGATGATGACAATCAGTAGCGCGACATGGGCCGCCGCAGGAATCCGTACGTCGAACAGGCTGTCGCACAGATGGGCGGCACCCAAGCCCAACAGGAAGATCAAGACACACCATAACTGGCGGCGCGAGAACTGGATCAGTTTTTCGGTCTGGTCAGCGAGCAGGGACGACATCGTATCCTCCATCAGGGTTAATGGAAGGTAATGTAACGTATACTTCTCTAAAAGTCACCTATGCGTTACTTTTTTACGACCTGCAGCTTGCCGTTGCTTGTGACGATGGCGCGCAGCTCTTCATAGTCGAGCACGCCCGGTACCTCGGTGTCCAAGGGATGCATATGCGTCGTCGTGACCACGATGCTCTTCATGCCGGCCGCAGCGGCCGAGCGCAGGCCGGCCAGCGTGTCCTCGAATACCAGGCACGCCGCGGGCGCTACGCCCAGCTTGCGCGCGCCCAGCAGGAAGGGGTCGGGTGCCGGCTTGCCGCGCTCGACGTCCTCGGCCGCCACCAGCACGCCCGGCACGGGCATGCCGGCCGCGGCGATGCGCGCCTCGGCCAGCTTGCGCGGCGCCGAGGTGACGATCGCCCATTGCTGAGGCGGCAGGCTGGCCAGGAAGGCGGCCGCACCGCGGATCGCTTCCACGCCCGCCACGTCCTCGATCTCGGCTTGCGTAATGCGCGCCGCTTCCGCAGCCGGGTCGACACCGGGCAGGTCCAGGGCGCGGACCGTGTCTTCGGTACGCTTGCCGTGGATGGTCGGCAGGAAGGCGGGGACGTCCAGGCCGTGGCTGGCGGCCCAGTTGCCCCAGACGCGCTCGGCGGCCTTGATCGAGGTGAGGAGGGTGCCGTCCATGTCGAACAGGAAGGCGGCGAAGTCTTGATCGGGCAGGGTAGTACGGGTCATTGAAGCTTTCTTGAATTGATCTTGCGCGCGTAGCGGTCGTGCACGTGCTGGCTGATGAAGCTCGACAGGCCGTGGCCGGATTGGGCCAGTGCCTGCATGCGGGCGATGTTGGCGGCGCCGGCGCTGTCCTCGGTGTAGAGGTAGCGCTCGCCGTTCCTGAACTGGACGATGATCTGGCCGGCATCGATGTCGTAGGCGACGACGCCGGAGTCCCCGCTGCGGTTCTTGTAGCGCTGCATGCCGGATCCTTTATGAGTCACTGTTCGGCCGTCGATTGTACGGGTGGGCTGCGTTTGGCGCAGGTCAAACGTGCGCTGCCCATGCATATGTTGCCGTCGAAAATTTTTACATTTGATTACAAAAAATATACATATAAGATAAATTCTGTTTTAGAAACAAAAGCTTATCTTTCTGGCTTGAAACTTGCTATTTCAAAACCAGCGATCCATCGAGGATCGCCACAAAAAGTCCAAAGCCAACAAGCCCGAGAGAGATATGAAAAGTCTGAAAAAGCTCGTCACGATCGCACCATTGCTCGCTTGCGCCTTCGCCGGTTCCGCTCAGGCGATGGTCATCAATTTTACTTATGCCGCCGACATGGACCAGCGCGCGCTGGCCGGCTTCCAGGCCGCCGCCGACCGCTGGAGCTCGGTGCTGTACGACGATGTGACGGTCAACTTGAACATCGGTTTTTCGGTCCTCGGTACCGGCATTCTCGGTTCGACCGGGTCGACCCGGGCAGCGGTCAGCTATGACACCTTCCGCAATGCGCTGGCTGCCGACATTTCGAGTTCGCTCGACCGCACCGCAGTGTCGAACTTGCCGCAAAGCAGCTGCTTGAGCGTGATGATGAACGGTACGGCCGTCAATCCGAATGGTCCCGGCAGCGGCACGCCCTTCCTCGACAACAACTGCAATGCGAACAACAGCACGATCCGCCTGACCAGCGCGAATGCGCGCGCCGTCGGCCTGCTCGGCGCAAACGATCCGCGCAGCGATGGTTCGATCACGTTCAGCAGTACTTTCACCTGGGACTTCGACCCGACCAATGGCGTCAACAGCGATGCGTTCGACTTCATCGGCGTGGCGACCCACGAGATCGGCCACGCGCTTGGCTTCGTCAGCGGCGTCGATACGCTTGACACGAATCGCAGCGGAAATTTCTCGGATGCGGCGTTCACCTATATCGCCCCGGCTGACCTGTACCGCTGCTCGAGCGCCAGCAAGGCGGCCGGCGCGGATCTCGACTTCTCGGCCGACAACCGCACCAAGTACTTCTCGCTGGACGATTGCGGCACCAGCATCGCGACCTTCTCGACCGGCGTCAACTTCGGTGACGGCCGCCAGGCCAGCCACTGGAAGGACAACCTGGGCATCGGCATCCTGGACCCGACCGCGGCGCGCGGGGAAGTGATGGCCATCAGCGATATCGACCTGATGATGTACGACGCCATCGGCTGGGACACCGGCGAGATTCCCGAGCCGGGCACGATCGCGCTGCTGGGCCTGGGCCTGGCCGGCATGTTCGGCCTGCGCCGCCGCAAGGCGTAAGCACGCGGTTCGATCGCCGAGAAAAACGATAGCTGAAAACAAAAACGGCGCTCATTGAGCGCCGTTTTTGCATGATCCGCGCCGGAGAGGCGCGTTATTCCTGCAGCTGGGCGCGCACGCGCTGGATCGCCTGGCGCACCTGGTTCGGCGCGGTCCCGCCGACGTGGTCGCGCGCGGCCACCGACCCTTCCAGCGTCAGCACGGCGAACACGTCCTGCTCGATCAGCGGCGAGAATTCCCGCAGGCGCTCGAGTGCCATGTCGGACAGGTCGCAGCCGGCCACGTCGCAGGCGCGCACGGCGTGGGCCACGGCTTCGTGGGCGTCGCGGAAGGGCAGGCCCTTCTTGACCAGGTAGTCGGCCAGGTCGGTCGCGGTGGCGTAGCCCTGCAGCGCGGCGGCGCGCATGTTCTCGGCCTTGACGCTGATGCCGCCGGCCATGTCGGTGAAGATGCGCAGCGTGTCGAGCACGGTGTCGACGGTGTCGAAC
>Ga0308160_10004708_pt1 | contig 14474 bp, 19 predicted proteins | sample PhyFR1_FD_201036 | JGI IMG/M metagenome (GOLD analysis project Ga0308160, IMG submission 201036) | Phyllosphere microbial communities from UC Gill Tract Community Farm, Albany, California, United States - DLSLF.R1 | ecosystem: Host-associated > Plants > Phyllosphere > Unclassified | place: USA...
TTTCATAACGGGAGCTGACTAGCAGCACGACAAGCTCATCACTGCCATCTCCTGGGCTCCCCAGACCAACCGAATCGTCACCTGTTCCCAGGACAGGAATGCATACGTCTGGACACCTACCGAGAACGGATGGAAGCCGGCACTAGTCTTGCTCAGGATCAACCGGGCCGCAACCTGTGTGAAATGGAGTCCAAAGGAGGACAAGTTTGCCGTTGGAAGTGGTGCCAGGTCAGCTCCTCCCTCTGCTCGAATGATGGAAACAAGCTGATCAGACCAGAACCATCGCCGTCTGCTCCTTCGATGAGGAGAACAACTGGTGGGTGTCCAAGCACGTCAAGAAGCCTATTAGGTCGACTGTATTGTCTATCGACTGGCACCCCAACAACATCTTGCTCGCTGCGGGAACTGCGGACGCCAAGGCTTATGTCTTCTCGGCATTCATCAAGGGTATCGATCAGAAGTAAGTCAGCTGATGTATCCAAACATCCCGAAGCTGACAGTCAGGCCCGAGCCGAATGTATGGGGAGATAGGCTACCTTTCGGTACCATCTGTGGAGACTTTGGGACGCCCAACGGAGGATGGGTCCATGATGTTGCGTTCTCGCCTTCTGGTGACTCGCTTGCCTACGTCAGTGAGTGAATTCAGATCACAAGATAGGTACATTTTGCTGATGAATAGGTCATGACTCTGCCATCAGTGTCGTATACCCCGCTGGGCCCGGCGAGCCTCCTGCCGCCCATATCTCGGTCCGATGCCCTTCGCTCCCATACCTCGTCTTGACTTTCGCATCCGAGTCTACAATCGTTGCTGCAGGCCACGACTGTCAACCCGTAATCTTCACTGGATCATCTTCCGGCTGGTCCTTCTCGCACTCGCTCGACGACCCTTCAAACGCCGCTTCTAAGGGTCTCACCCCTACTGCTACCGGTAGCCGAGCTCCTTCCGCTGGACCTGGCCGACTCAACAATGACGCCTTCAACCTCTTCAAGCAGGCTGATACTAGGGGTGTAGCCCGACCTTCATCTGGAGGCAACACTCCCTCTTCCGCTGGCATGGCTGCTGTTGGGGCCGATGGCTTGTTGTTGACTGTCCACCAGAACAGTATCACCTGGATTGATGCTTATGAATGGGGAAGTAACGGAGAAGTCGCCAAAGTCTCGACCGCCGGCCGAGATGGTAAACTCGTCATTTGGAATGTCACCAAGAAGTAGGCTTGGGTACTATGTGGAGCAGGAGCGTAAGAGAATAGACCTGAGGGTTGAAAAGCGCTAGAAACTACGTTGGGATGAAAGGAAATATGAATGCTGTGCTGCGTACTGTCTCGACTCTTGACTGGCCCATTGACCCACTCCTGGAAGTGTGAGAACCCCTATTGACCCATTCACAAGTGACTCCACGAGACAGTGACGTGTTATCAGGAGGCCGGCTGGATGGATGGTTCCACCTAATGAAAGGATTGGCTAGGGGTAGGAGAGGGCCCTTTGTTGTTGTCCGGCCGCTTATGTGTCTCGGCCTCTGGAGCGATAAGGTATAAGTATTCTGATGAATCGGTCTCTTTACCTTCTCATACACCTTCCAACTCTCATCTTTACTTGCAACTCAACCAACAATCACTTCCCCCCTTGACATACTTTACCCCTCACATCGTTCAAGACACAATCAATAACAATGGGTAATGACAGAGTGAGTCCACCATGCATGTTATGGAATGGTCTCTAACAATCCAGACCGAACAACGACCCAAGGTGTCGAAGGCAGACAGAAAGGCAAATGCCAAGAAAGCTGCTGCTGACGCCGCGCTTGCAGAAAAGAATGGCAAGAAGGGCGGGAAGAAGGGGGGAAGCAAAGGTGATGAAGTCAAGGTGGAGGGAGATGGAGGGGTATGAGCAAACTAGGAGAGGAGGTAGTCGCCGACAGCTGTATGAATATTAGAGTTGAAAGAGAAGGATGTACTCGAATATGTCGAGAGCAGATCTGGGTTGCATGGCACTACGTAGCAGTCTCCTCAATCGGAATCTCCTCCTGATGTAAAGGCGGGAAGTTTTCGAGAGGTTCCCTATCATTAGTTCCCCCTCGCTCATCCAGAATGGAAAGAGACTTACGTCCTAACATCCCAAACATCCTCACTACTCCCACTAGCCCTCCTCGCAGCCCACCATTCCGCCTTCCTCTTTACCCAGAGTTGTCTCTTGATCTCTGGGTCTTCCGATTTTAGGGATAAGCAGTACTTGAAATCTTGAAATTTCCAAGTACAATCCCTAAATTCTCCATGGCGGTAGAAGGATCGGAGTTGAGGTACGAGTGCTGTAGAGTCAGTATTGTTTCATGGAAGGAAATGGTTGATTTACCATAGCACATCATGAAATCGTCACTGTACCGTCAGCTCCAGCAATTCAGACTATGGATGGCAGCTTACAATAAAGTCATACATCCCGGTACTTCCTCCGTCGTCTGATATTGAGCCGCTTGATACTTCTCTTCATCCTTCAACATCCCCTCATATCGATTGACAGTTGGTACGACCGTCTTCCCTCCCTCAACACCTGCCCTCAAAGTCGATGGACCAGCTTCTGCGTTGGCTGTACCAAGTATATTCCACCTCATAATCACTACTAAGAAAGAGACGGAGGTAAGATAGTATCAGAGCCAAAAAGTCGAAACGCGTCTCTCGGGTATATCCGAAAAGGAAGATGCCCGAACCGAGATTTAAAGGGTGACAACCCAACAACACCTGACTTATTCATTATCAATTGCCATTCATACAACATGGCAACTATACCAGGGACCGAGCAAGTCCGTTTTAGGCGGCCTACGACTGGTCCGAATGCTGTGAAGCCTAAAGAAATCAAGAAAGATGAGTTTGGGTCTATGGCACCTCAAGGCTGGAAGAGGAGGCATCAGGGTATCCTCCAGGATTTAGTCGGACGGTAAGCTATTCTCTCTGCAGTACGTGACAATAGCTGACCAGCTTAGACAGTCGGCTGGACCTATGGTACCTAGTTTCTCGGTTGCCGTGAGGATATTACTCCTCATTCGAGCTGCGGGGGCAATGTACAATATTATTTCCGACTGCGACGAGGGTCAGTAAATTCCATACCTCTCATACAGGAGATTGCTGACTAGGCAGTGTTCAACTTCTTCGAGCCTCTACACTACTTCCAGCATGGCGAGGGATTCCAGACTTGGGAACTATCACCTCAATTCGCAATTCGGTCATGGTCCTACGTCCTCCTTCATTGGCCTTTGGCAGCTGCTATCCCCAGGCTCCTAAGCCTCGGCAAGGTCAGCTATGTCGGACGATACTTGGACCAAGCTGATAGAGTAGCGACAACAATTCTTTGCTCTTCGAATGTTATTGGGTTTCATCTCGACTTTGTGCGAAGCCAAATTCTATCGAGCTGTCGTTGATGCCGTCAACGAGAGGGTCGGTAGGTATATGCTATTCAGCATGATCTTCAGCGCGGGAATGTCTTCTGCTAGTGTCGGTACGTTTTCTACTCCTATACGGTATTTGGGCTGAATGTCAGCATTCCTCCCATCTTCATTCACAATGTACACTACCCTACTCGCAAACGCTTTCTGGTTCCACCCTGCCACTTCGACTCCGACCGGTACCGCACGAGCTTATAAGGCTACTATCCTCTTCGCTCTTGGTGCCATTGTCGGTTGGCCATTCAGTGCTGCTCTCGCTATTCCATTTGTCATTGAACAATTGTTCACGACTGGCGGAGAGATTGCTACTGGACAAGAGAAGCAGAGTTTGACGATAAAGAGGTGGGATACTATGATGAGAGCTATTGCGATTGGGGCTAGTATCTCTGTAAGTGATCTTTGAACTTATCGAGAGTGAGCTGATGGCAGATCCCCGTCTACCTCATTGATTCATGGGTGTATGGCCGAAACACATTCCCAACCCTCAACATTCTCTGGTACAACCTCTTATCCCCACTAGGTGGTCCAGAATTATACGGTACCTCCCCAGCGACATACTACCTCCAAAATCTCTTCCTCAATTTCAACTTCCTGCTTCCCATGGCACTTATCTCCCTTCCAGCACTCGCAATCACCTACGTCTTCGACTACAAGCGATTGGGTAAATCTCAGCAGAAGCCTGTTCCTGGACAGACTAGTCCTTATACCCTCATGGTCTCTCGAATGGCGCCATTCTACATCTGGCTGGGAATCTTGAGTGCACAAGCACACAAGGAGGAGAGATTCTTCTTCCCCGCTTACCCACTATTATGCTTCAATGCTGCTGTTACTGTCTTTTTGGCAAAAGGGTGGTTTGAAGCCGGGTACATCAAGGTCACCAAGTCCCCTTGGCTAGTAAGTCCTTGCATAACACATCTGGAACCAAGACTGATAATCAGGCAAGCAAGACCCCCATGTTCTCCAACTTCACTCTAGCCTGTATCATGATCCCAGCAGTCATCTCGATTTTCCGGATCATTGCCATTTTCAAATTCTACCATGCCCCTCTCGATATCGCCTATCACTTCCAATACACTACTATCCCCCATATCCTCACTTCTCTCGGACACGGCCCGAAACCAGCGCCCAAAAACTACAGCCCATACACCCCCGACGAAGTCATCGTCCCAGAATGGGATTACACACCCTTGATGACCCTCGACCCTCCTATTTCGCTTTGTTACGCTAGTGAATGGCATCGGTATCCTGGTAGTTTCATGATTCCCGAGGGAATCGATGTCCGATGGGTCAAGACTGATTTCGATGGCATGATGCCTAGGCGATGGGAGAGTAGTGCTGTTAGTAATACTACTGGTGTATGGCCTAGGCCAGAGACAAGAGTCGTCCGAGACGGTCGATTCAATGGAATGAACAAGGCATCCGTCGAGCCCGGGACTTTTGTAAGTCTGGTCCGTTGCCCCATGATGCTAGCTGACGAGCAGGTACCGGTAGAACAGTGCAATTACCTAGTCTCGCTCAACCTACCTTCCCAACCACATACCGATATCGAGCAAGATTACATCCACGACCCATCGTTCGAAAAGGAATACTGTACGACCTTCCTAGATGGTGCCAGTTCGAAATGGTGGGCTAGGCTAGTCTGGATCCCCTGGCTCCCTCAGGGACTACTAGATAGGGGAAGGGTTTATGGAGAGTACTGCTTGCTCAAGCGTAAGTAGGCACTAGGGTGTAGAGCGGAGAGGCACGAGATAGATATGCCATTAGAAAAAGGGACTCTTCCAGAGACCATGAGCAAAGAATGCACAGTCGATAAAATACACCGCATCTTGCCACTTGCCACTTACCCACCTTGATTTGATTCCGTCCCTTATCCCTCCGTCATCGTCTCCACTCTGTACTCTGTACACGTATCAGTCTACTGTACATATACACGTATATCCTATAGCACTGCCAAAGAACATCCTATACATACAATGTTTGGAGGCGCAGCGAATCCATATGATGAGATTATCGGTTAGTCTCAGCATCCATGATCCTTTGAAGTAGCCCAAGCTGACAAAATACAGTCAAAGCGACGGACGAGAACCTAGCTAGTGAGGACTGGGCTTTAAATATCGAAGTATGCGATAAAGTCACTGGGGATGGGTCTAATGGGTAAGCTCGCCCCTCTAGGAAACCGTGGAAAGCTGAAGGATAGTGCGAGGAACGCAGTCGCATCACTCCAGAAGAGGTTAAGTCACCGAAACCCGAATGTCCAGCTTTACGCTCTCGAGGTAAGCTTCCAGCGTCAATTCGTCAGCAGAAGCTGATAAGGAAGCTAGCAAACACCCTAGCCCAGAACTGCGGAAAGCCCATGATGGAAGAATTAGCCTCACGGAATTGGACTCAAGCACTAGATCGTCTCGTTAATGATCGTGTAAGCTTGCCGTATGTAGTATTTGACAAAGCTGACGAGTAGGCGACAAGTGCACCAGTGAAGAAGAAGGCTCTTGGGTATATCAAAGCTTGGGCTAAACAGTTTGAAGAGACTGGGGATAGTAATCTTGGATTAATGGGTGAATTGTATGATCAGCTACGAGCCAAGAGTGAGTCATCCTTTCACTAGACACGCAGAGCTGATATCAGATCATACGTTTGATGAGCCTGAACCTGTACCCGAGGATCGAGTATGTGTTCAGTGTAGTAATAATGGGTCGGTGCTGATAGAAGGCCCGCACGCGTCAAGAAGCCGAGGATGATGAACTACAGCGAGTACTGGAATTATCTAAACAAGATCGAGGAGGTCGAAATCAACCAGGATTCGGAGGTGGATCATCAACATCCGCAGTCAAGGCCGTTGCACAAGCACCAGCTCAATCTCAATCACAACCCCAACGCTCTTTGCCTAAACCACAGCAATACGCTCCTCCTGAACCCGAACCAGCTCCATTGGACATCAATACCGCTACTCGTGTTCGGGCTTTATATACTTTCTCGAGTAATGAAGTTGGAGAATTGAATTTTGAGAGGGGTGATATGATCAAGGTATTGGATAGGGGGTTCCAGGAATGGTGGAGAGGAGCATGTAATGGCAAGATTGGAGTGAGTCATCCTCTCGAATAAGGTGCTAGAGGCTGATGGTAGATCTTCCCTGTTACGTATGTCGAGCCGCTACCTGAGCCTACTACTGCCGAATTGCAGAGGGAGGCCCAGGAGGAATCTCAGGTCTTTGCTTCTCTCGGTATGTCGCGATATCTGCATGAAAGTCCTCAAGCTGATCCACAGGTTTGGTGGACCAGCTGCTCCAAACCTTGAAGGAGATCGACCCAGCGAGGGGAGATAGACTGGACGATAAGCCAGAAGTCGAGGTAAGTTGAGGTCCCCGGGCAGTGGATCGAACTGACAGTCAGGCAATGTACCAAGACAGCGTCAAGTTACAAGGACAGATTAATGCTTTGATCAAGAAGTACTCGGATCAGAAGGGTGAGCTATGATTGTCGGTTTCACAATTTAGCTGACGTGTAGCCGAGCTGGAACACATGAATGCCAATTTCAACAGAGCAATGAGGCAGTACGAAGAGATGCGTACGGCTCCCTCACAGATGCCTCAGCAATGTAAGCTGCATCGAACCGACGGCAGTTTCAAGCTGACCACCAGATGGCTATGTCCCACCAGCCCCTGCTCCAGGATACGACCAGCAATACCCCCAGCAACATCCACCTCAGGCGCAACAGCACCACTCCCAAGGTCAGGTTCCGCAGCAGGCGTACCCCGCACAAGACCCTTACCGAGGCCAGCAACCGGGCCCCGCCGCTCCCGAGTACCAAGCCACCCCATTCCCTCAAGCAAACCCAGCACACCCACCCCATCACCCTGCCGATAACGTACCCGGCCAGCCATTCTATGCTCAACACCAGAACGTCTCGCGTCCAGGTATTGATCGAATCCCTTCTGGAGCACCTAGTTATCCACCCAATGAACCGCATCGACAGACTACCGAACCTGGAGCAGCGGGGATGGGGGCTGGAGATCAATCAGCAGCTTGGGAAGCTTATTATCGACAACAAGCTGAACAGGGGCATCAAGTCCCTCAGCAAGGACAAGCAGAATACCCGACTGAGTATGGTACTTCCCCCTACCCTCCCCAACAGCAACAAGATCAGAGATCTAGTAGTTATGGACATGGGAATGTGCCCCCGCAGCAAGGGTCGGTTGATGGAGTGACGCAGCAGATGGGTGGGATGCGTGTACATGGTCCCTAGGGATATGATTGTCGTTAGGTAGACTTGCCTTGAGATACTTCATGATAGCAAGATTGTACACAGATGTAAATGCAGAAGATCTTCAAATTAGGGTTTCGGTCGAAATTACCCCGATCAACTAACCATCAATTCTGTTGATTGCTATACTCATTCCATCGTACATTCCAATTCCACCACAGCAACGATGGATTACTACAATACAATCCCAGGCCCTTCTTCACGGCCATACGATCCAAATCAATACTCGAACCCATCAGGATCATCAACAACCCCATCAACCCAATCCCCCCAATTCCCCTCTTACCCCATGATGACAGATCTCGACCTCCACTATAATAACAACAATACCAACAACAATAATAACAATACAGTAGAAGAAGATGATCAAGGTGGAGAGATCGAATTGGATAATTCAGCACCATTAGTTGAACCCCACCAGGATTTGGATTCGTTCTTGGAGACGTTCTGGACTAGACAGATGGCTGTTGTTGAAAGGGATAATCCGGATTTTAAAACTTATCCATTACCTCTTGCTAGGATTAAGAAGGTTATGAAGAGTGATGAGGATGTTAAGGTGGGTCTTAATAGAATCGTCCGCGGAGCGAATGATTCGTTGATACGACAAGTTGGGCTCGTGCTAATGAATAGATGATTTCTGCCGAAGGTACGCCAGTCTCTTTGGTCAATGATCAATCTGGCCATCGAGATATGTAGAATGAAGCTGATCCGTATAGTGCCTATCATGTTCTCGAAAGCATGCGAGAGTGAGTCTACACCCTATATCGAGAGGTATCCAAGCTGATCACATCTTCCTCTCCATCTCCACCTCAACCTCACAAATTAATTTATCATCAACTACACCATTACCGCCAACCAGTATTCATATCCGAACTAACATGCCGAGCGTGGTTAATCGCCGAAACCAATAAACGCCGTACACTCCAAAAAGCAGATGTAGCAAACGCAATAGCAGCTTCAGACATGTTTGATTTCTTAATCGACATAATACCACGAGATGATGGGTCGGGGTCAGCGACGGGGTCAGGGGTACCGCCGCCCCCTGGGACAGGGACTGGGCTGGGTGTCGGACAGAATCAAGGTGGGGTGGACGAGGAAGAGGTTGATGAGGATGATGATGAGAGGGTATTTACCGAGTTTGTGAGGCAGGAGGAAATTGGGTAGTGGCAAGGAAAGGACATGGTGTCCAGTCATGAGAGTGGACAAAGTAAAGAAGACGGGTGCATCAATGCGGTCGGATGCTGGGCTGGCGTTGCGCATTAGGCTCTGCTGTTATCTTGTTCTCTCACAGAGATTGAGTCTTATCGGATCTGCTGGCCAGAGATACGATTCATACAGTTGTAGAGCATTATACACAATAAAATCCAAAACCCACAACATTGTCCATCAGATCCCACGTCCTAAACCAAAGTATAATCCACACTCGGCCTACTCCTCGTCCTCGTCCTCGTCACCAGCAACTTTAGCCCGCAACTCCTCCCACATTCCCCCAAGCTGTTTCCTTTCAATGGTAAATTCACCCCCGAACGCTTCTAGGCGACTAACGAACTCCTTGTCGGTCTCCATAGCTAGGTTCTCGGGTTGATAATGGATCATTCGAACCCATGGGTTTTCTGCTTTCTGGGCCACCAGTTCCTGAGACAATTCTTGGAATGTACGTAACTTAAAGTGAAGAGCTAGGTGTCAGCTCGGACGAATGCGCGGTGGGGGGCAGCTTACATCGTTTCTGCTCGTGGTTTGTGTGAAGGCAGTTGAGGATCACTTCCTTGCCGATTTTGGGGTCTCGCCTTAGTTTGACGTTGATGATTTGAAGCTCCGTCATATCTTCGTATAATGAGAGGCAGACTGCGTCTTTCTCTGCTTCTTCTGTGAGAGGTGGGATAGAAGTGGAAGCTGCTAGATTGGGAGCACCGCGCGTGGAAGCTTGTAATGTGCGTGATTGTTCGACTTCTGCCTTGTACTCTTTCTCCAATTGCGTGACTGGATGTAAGCTTTCTTCCCGACAGGCTCAAATGGAAGAATTAGCTTACTCTTCTGATCCTTCTCCTTGACTCCTTTGCGTAAACCAGTGACTTCCTCTCGTAGAGCTTTCAACTCCTTCAAATCCGATTTACCCAGTGTCGAAGTCGAGGCGATAGAAGCAGGTTCGGCTTTTGCCAATGAGGAAGGGGCGGAAGCAGCAGCCTCGGCAGCTTTCTGAGCTGCCGCTAATGACTTCTCGAGTGCCGCGATTCGGGTAGATTGCTTTTCATTCAGTTTGGTCATTGTCTCGATTATCTCATTTTGAGCTACATCATCAGCTGGCGCTCCCATACCAACGGGAGGATGAAAGCTCACCCTTTGTTTGCACCTCGACGTTTTGCTTGTATTTATCGAAAAGCTTTTCTGAATCTGTATTTCGTATTCTCGAGAGTTCATCGAATTGTTTAGAGTATGTATCCCTCTGTTTCCGTAGACGGTCATTTTCAGATGTCAACTACCCGTCAGCTTCGCTCAGGCAAGATCGAGCTGAGCGTACGAAAGCAATCCTCTTCGAAGGGTCCGAGCTTGATTTCTTCTCGATTGGGCGTTCTTCTTCCTCGTCCCCTGTGTCCTTCTTGCTCTTGGTGGCTTTGCTTGCGAATTTCTCGTTCAACTTGACCAGTGTTGTCTCCTCGACTAATGACATATCTGAAGCATCAGCCTATGACCTACAGAGTCGGAAAGTTCAAGCTACCTCCTATCGAAGTGTCGGCATCCTCGTCTGTGACTTTAGATTTAGGTGGTGCATTCTCCTTGCCGACCTATACGTCAGCTGTATTCTGACGACCTGCCGGATTTAGCTTACCTTCTTTCCCTTTACTGCTCCTGCCATTGTATTATATTATAAGATATATACAGTGTTGTATAGTTGTTTACGCATTTGAATCCAAAAGACAGTCGCGTCCAAGGTGAGATAAGGACGGATGTATTTGTGTATTCGGAAATATCCGTTAGTGGCAGTATTTTATATGGATAGCACACCTATGATCTGTCTCGTATATTATACCTATACTCATACACCTACACAGATACAATGCTACTAAACCTACAAGCATCATCATCGAGGCTAGTATACACAGCTACTCGATCATTCTCATCAACACCGAGAGCACTTGCAAAAGCACCACTTCGTCCGACCAGTATGTCAACCCTTAGCCCGAGGGAGAGTGTACTGGAGCTGACTGGTATAGAGGATATCCCAACACCGGCAGATCTGTTTAATATCATTGGAAGAGGAGCTGAGAAGAGATTGGCACCTCAGGCTGAAAGTTGGGATGCGTTGAACGCCATGTGGGTTAGGGGACGGGCTGGAATCAAAGATTCAGGATTGGGCGTCAAGGATCGAAGGTATGTCGTTTAATCTCTTGGCTCTTGTATAGCTTGCTCGGTAGAATGGGAAAAGTAGGATGGAGGATAACGATCTGACAAACAGATACGTCTTATGGGCACTATCTCGATTCTCGCAAGGCGATTCACCATCGGATTTCATCGAGCCTGCAAAACCAGCAAAGAAGTTCAGAGGGTGAGCCCATCTGTGAAAACCCGAGAGATATATGCTGATCATATCTTTATTATGCTCATATTCATTTCACATTTCGGCCCATTTGTCTGATCATCCCTCCCTCCGTAATCTCCTTTTGAATATATAGATGGGGTCCAAAAGTACAACAAGGTGTTCGAGTTCGTTGATATGTGTTCTATAGTACAATGCGCATGATTATGCTTTTGCTGCGATCTCGACTCTGTATATCAGCACCTCCCACACCTTACATGGAATGTAGAGCGGGACTAACCTTTAGCTGCATCTTCAATCGCTCCCGTCCCCAGCCTAAGCCTTCTTCCCCTCGCTCGCAGCCATCAACTCCTTCTGAACACTCTCCCAAGCCAGATCGCCTTCTCCAGCCTCCGCTATCGCCCTCTGAGCTTTAGCAGTACTCCATTTCCACTGAACCAATTCGGAAAGTGTATGTCCTGGTGGAGGAGCTGATCGGGGGTTGGTCTCGTGTAGATGGAATGCTAAGAGTCCTGTGAATACTCCTAGGAGTGGATCTAGTGTTCTTGATAGTAGGAATACTTTTGGTGGCATCTGTAGTCGAGTTAATGGGTTGATGGTGATTGAGTGATCTACTACCTTGCTCCTTGAAGAATGCTCAAATATCGGAATCAAATCACCACGTCATCATCTGTGTGTCAAAAGTCATTGAATGGAAGTGACTAGCGCGACTGAAACACCATTATTATACAGCTGTATATACTGCAGATTATACTGCACACCTCGACTCTAGTACTCAGCAGTATCACCTAGCGCACTAGTACACTAGTGCACACGCCCGCGACACAGCTTCAGCGAAGCCAAACAGCTCCCCCCGACATCCGACGGAACCTCCGTACTGGACAAGCGACGTCGCTTCGACTACATATCTCATCTACATAATCTTGACATACACCAAAATGGTTTCTACAAGAAGGTCAGCCCCATGATCTGCCTGATAGTACGCAAGCTAAGATTCAGGTCAATGTCTCGAGCTGTCGAGACCCCTCCCCCACCCGCTGAAAGCAAGACCGAGACCGAGCCTACAGTCATTCGCCTCTCTGACGATATGGGCGATACCACTACCGAACTCTCCAGAACGAAGGAGAATATCATCGACACACCCTCTGGTCAAGTCAAAGTTCGCCCTTATAGGTCATCCTCGAATGCTCAACTCAAAGCTGTTCTAAGCTTTACCCCAAGGGTGTCGAGTCTGGATAGACATAATGTTAAATCTCAGAGTGACGAGTTTAGAGGTTTCTTTGTTCTTTTCTGGATCGGTATGTCCCTCCATCCTTCTTATAACGCTGCTGATGGTAGGTCTTGGATTGTTATTCATCCAAACCTCACTGAGGTCATGGGAAGCAAATAGGACACCATTAAGTTGGAAATTTGGTAAACTCATTACGGGCGACGCACTAGTCTTGGCACTCGCGGATGGACTCATGACGATTGGTCAATTCTTCTGTGTCCCTTTTGTCAAAGGTTTGATTGCGAGGGGATATAGGTATTATTGGGTTGGGCTGGTGATTCAACATACCTACCAGACCCTTTATCTGGGTGTTGCGATTTGGATTGGAGTACATCGGCAATGGTATTGGGTCCAGGCTGGATTCTTGGTTCTTCGTAAGCTGTCGAGTTGTGATTTTCTGCTCCTAGCTGACATATGCTAGACTGTCTATCGAACTTGATGAAGGTGTGTACGACATACGCCGCTCCAAATGGTTAGCTGACAGATAGATGCACTCGTACATGGCCCACAATGGTATGCTTGCGACAGTCTACTTCCGACTCAAGCGAGAAAAGGTCGACCTCGAACAAGCTCTTTCCAACGCCCCCGGTGGACGCGAGGCTGTAATGGAGGAAGCGACCTCCCGAAGAGCAGTCTATGCAGACAACAATACCCCAGTTGGGACACCTGCACTCGGTACACCTATCGGCACGCCCGCTCCTCAGACTCAGACTGTCAACTTTGTCACGCCAGGAGATGGGGCTGCTGGGTATATCGAACCTGCGAAAGCGAAGAAGGAGAGCGGTAACAGTAGTAGCGGATCGTCTGCTAGCAAAGATTCCTCACCCGAGCGATCCCAGGGGTTGAGGAGACGATCAATAATGAAAGCCGCTACTTCCTCGACTCCAAAACGAAAGGGAAGTGGTATGCCCCAACCCGACCCAGATCTCCCTCATGGGACATCCCTCGAACCATCGCACAATTCCATGGCTCATTCACCACGGGAACCAAATGTCTTGTCTTATTCTTCCGATGAGAAAATTGCCGTCCTCGCCAGGAACATCGATATGATGGAAGATGAGCTCAGGAGTAATGGGTCCAATGGATTGGTCTGGCCCCAAAATGTAACGTATAGGAATTACTTTGATTACATGTTTTTCCCTACTTTGGTCTATCAGCTTGAGTACCCAAGGACTGAAACGTAAGTTATCTCTATTCTGCTGGTCGTCGACTGACAAACTAGGAGGAGACCTTTGGTGGTATTGGAAAAAATTGCCGCTACTTTCGGAACATTCTCCCTTATCTACACGATTACCGAGCACTACATTATGCCATATACGCCTAAACCTGGAGAATCAATCTTGATCAGTTTCTTCAACCTCGCTCTGCCTATGATGGTCAATTATCTACTGTAAGCTTTCCTGTTCCCTTGCAAAGTGGAGCCGTAGCTGACGTGACAGGATATTCTAGTATGTACCTCTGAGGTCTCAGGGACGACAGCTGACAATCAGTATCATCTTTGAATGCGTCTGCACTGGTTTCGCAGAGTTATCCTAGTGAGCTTACCGAGGCTTACCGTCAGTCAAGCTAACGTCTAGCTTCGCCGACCGAGAATTCTACCAGGACTGGTGGAACTCGACATCATGGGACCAATTCTCTCGAAAATGGAACAAACCAGTCCACGTCAGCTGTTTTAATCACCACCAAAGACTCAAGCTGATTTCCAGACATTCCTTCTTCGACACGTCTACGCCTCAACCATGGATGGTCTTCAACTTTCTAGGACATCAGCTACATTCGTCACTTTCCTCCTTTCTGCATGTTGCCATGAATTGGTAATGGCGGTGGTATCGAAAAAGATCAGGCCATATCTATTCTTGATGCAGGTAAGCTGACTATCTCGGAGGCGAGCAGTAGCTGATTGGTAGATGGTCCAATTACCTATGATTGCTGTTGGACGGATGCCGATCATGAGGCGGAATAAGACTGTTGGGAAT